>JGI24158J21664_10010655_pt1 | contig 12263 bp, 14 predicted proteins | sample Ectturendosymbi3_FD_21664 | JGI IMG/M metagenome (IMG submission 21664) | reverse complement strand
AAAAAAATGAAGAAAAAAAGATTGATTCTGTGCTGTTCTTTGTTTGCTTGTGTATTGAACAGTTTAACATTTCTGCAGAAATAAAATTTGAATCTTCAAGTTCTTAAACAAAAAGTTTGCGCGAAACAAGAAGTCATATGTCATCTCGTTTTCACAGACTTATTGAATTGGATAACAAGAAGGCTTAGGAACAAATATGAAAGTCTGAACTACGTATTTTTTTCTGTGAAGGAACTATTGTTTTGCACCTTGAGTTTGATCGTGAAAAAAGTGCATAATGAGTTTACCATTGCTATTAATTGAGTGTCACATTCACAGTGGCACTACTAATGCCTTTCTATATCTGCAAGAAACTTGTGACTTTTTGACATATTTGCTCAAGACAGCAATCGATTTGAGACATGAGCCACAGTAGTCAGCTGTTTGAGTGTGTTGCGGCCAGTGGCCCAAGTATGTGGACAATAACGTATGGACTGGAACCAACGCATTGTGGTTCCTGGTGAACTGCGTGGTGAACCGCGCATTCAGCGCAACGCCAACCAAGAGGTTGCAACAAGTGAAATGCTTTACACGTAGAGTATGATTGCGCGGTACGACAATATGCGTGTATGTAATTCCGCGCAGCCTTATTTTGCAGCAGCAGGCTACATTAACAGCCATTGTCAAACTTGCTACCTCGATGTTGGTGTAGCACTCAGTTATTGAATAAAAATTAGCTTTGATATCTTTCGCCGACTTAACTGAATTTATTGAATCACAGAATGAAAATGATATCTGACCGAATTTTAACCGGATGCCTGACCAAAACAATATTCTTACTTGATGCAGTTGATATGGATGTTATAAAACAAAGAGCCTCTGCGGAACACAGCCTTCATTTCACTTCAGGGAAATAGTTTTATCGATAGGCAGGGTTGTAGAGCTAAAAAAAGAGGTGTGGGAACCGCGTACCCACGCGTTCCCACCCCACTACACCTCTGATTCAGCTTAATAGCCGAACTCTAACACCAAATATTGCCCATATGCAGCGCCAGATTAAGGTAGCGCGGGGCCTGTAGGATATCAACAGCGCGGGACCCTAAGTTAAAAATACACTTGAACAAGCGAACAACTGTTAAATCATATTCTGTGAGCATCCATATGATTACCATTAGGCCACTGGTGTAGGAGGCGGGGGTGCAACCGCACCCCCAAAAGTTCTGATTTGGTTAAAATCCGGGCAAAATCATTTGAAATCCGGGCTACATCTATGGAAATTTGGGCAAAATTTGTGAAAGGTTTGCAAAATCGCTGTATGTGCTTTGATTTTATAAAAATGGCACCAAAATCAAAGTGCAGACGTTTTTTTATTTAAAGGTCATGTTTTTTTGTTCCTTTCGGGCAAGTTTAGGGAAAATGTGGGCAAAAATGGTGCTTGAAGTGTGTTTTGATTTTTAAAAATGCACCCCAAATGAAGAGCAATACAGTAGTTTTTTTGGAGATCATTTTCTTAGGAGCTTTTTTCGGGCAAGCTCAGGGAAATTTGGGCAAAAATCCTTGGCACCCCCAAAATTTTGCCTGCTCCCACACCTATGCATTAGGCATAGTGAATTTCGTAAGTACGAAAAACCCAGTCCTAATAGCAACTGGTCTATATTATGAGCTGCATACCTTTTTTTACCAAAAATGTATAATGCGTATCTTTTTTTGCCAAGAAGGAATACATTATTGTACAGCTCACAAGTACAGTACAGAGTCAGTAATTGATGCTTCCAGACTCATCAACACATTTGATCATTGCTAAACAGTGTAGTTTCAGTATGTGTCGAATACGGTTGTCAAAAGCAGCAAACCTACTGCTTAACATAGGCGTCGGAAGGTAGAGTAAACCCCCTGGATTTTGAAATTTTACATTTTTCTATTACATTTTCAGCAGAAAAGGTCGTTTTCTTAGTTTCGAGAAGGAAAAATGAAATTTCAGTTTTGGCCCTCCCTAGAAAAAATCCTTCCGACACCCATGCTGCTTGAGTGCATTTTCTACATTTTGCCATAGCGAATTCGTTTATAATATTGGTAGTGTCTATTTCACATATAATTTCATGCTCTATACTCTTTAGAATCAGGCTGTTCAGCTTGTTTTCTCTAATGGTGCTTTTTTGTTCATTCTACCATCTTAAATTTACAAAATGGCCGTTCTCCACTGCAGTTGGTTACTGTGAGAGATATATAAGTGCGCAAATCATTTACCTCATTTGTAAAAGAAGACTCCAAGTGCACTACCAAACGCTACTGAATAGATGCCAAACCCAGGGTTGCCAATGAGATTTTTTAAAATTCTGTACATATATAGTATTCAGGAAAGGATATCATGGGAGGCAAACGAGGTGGTCGTCTTGGGCCCCCTTGCTTAGAGGTGCTGTGAAGGCCCCCTTTCGGGAGTTTCGCACTTAGTTTTTGTATAGTTTGGTTAAAATTAAAAGCGTGTTATTCACTCTAGAGCAGTGCTCTTCAGCAGGGTTCCGTAAAACCTGTTGTAGGGTTCCGTGAGTTTTAACGGTTCCATGATGGTTCCTCGTTTTTAGGGGAAATGCTTCTTTGCTTCAGTATGTTGATGAGTCATTATGTAATCGTACAGTTCACAATACTGTACATCGGGGTAGTAGAGAGTAGACAATGGACTAGAGCTGCTGTTAGCTGTTCAGCCTTTGTGGGAATAAAGTAAAAACAGTGTGAATCCCAACTTTTTACTATTTAGTCAAGCCAGATGAAGCAAAATAGTATATTTTCTTATGTGAAGCGAAATAATAATAACAGCGAAGGTATGGACGGTTAGCAGCAATGTAGTTCAAATGTAAAAGAAGCACCAAAGCCGAAGCGGACCAAATGTAGTTCAATTGCCAAGGTTACAAAGTGGGACAACACATTAAATTTCTTGCTTTTTAACTTCTTCAACAACTGTTTATTTGTTAAAGTGTCTAATAACGAAATATTTGATTTTCTTAAAAGTAATCCGTGTTTTTTAAATTTTTGTTAATGAGGGTTCCATGACAAACGCGAAGGTATATCAGGGGTTCAACGATGACAAAAAGGTTGAAGAGCACTGCTCTAGAGTCACATTTAATAAACTCTATAGTAAGTCATATTTTTGTCACAAATTATATGCAAACTTGCTTTCAGCGAATAAAGTTCCTGCGTCATGTGTAAAATATAGGGCCCCTTTCTGAGAGTTTGCCTTGGACATCTAAACTCTACTATATACCCTTGTATATAATAAAGAAAAAATTTTAATTGCCCCCAAAAGCACTGGGTCCGTACAAATTGCCCACAAAAGCACGAGGCCGGTAGCAATTGCAACATTTGCTACTATTGTTAATCCGACACTGTTCATATGCCCTCACATGCACAACGCTCCTTAATTCTCGCTATCCGCTATGTGTACAAATTGAAATGAAAAATCCATATTTTCAAGGAATGTTACTATGGTGCAAAAAGGTGTGGGAACGCCGTTCCCACGCGTTCCCACCCCACTACACCCCTGTCAATAGGTACAGTTCTTGAGGAAAAGTGACTTAGCAGCATTTTTTCCGTTTTATGCAAGCTTCCAGCCAGGTGACATTGAACTATGTGATCATTTGTTTAAATTATCCGGTATGCAATGTAATTGATACGCATTTTCATCAAACTCAAGCACCTAAAAATTCAATTTTTTTAACATCTACACGGAAAGCGAAATCTTTATGTGATTTCTTTTTGGAAAAAGCACACAAAATCGGCATTTTGTCACCTTTGCAAAAAGAGCAGGTCTTTGTTTCACTTGCGCGCCAAAAGTGTTTTTGCTCTCTGAGCGTTCTGATATTTTCGCAGATATTGATGTGAATGCCAGGTAGAAGTTTCAAATTGACTGCTGGTTTTTGTTTAAGCTTAAACAAATCTGTTTCTCACTCAATTAGTTCATGGTGAGAATTTCTGGAAACACAGGGAAATCAATATGCTGTACTCATTGTGTTCGTGGGTTTCAACCCAATTTTTTATCCACGGTTGCTAGGAGGTAGTAATTGGTAAATGTTATAACTTCGACCTTGAAAACACCTGAATTCTTCATTTTTAAACAGATCAAAACTATAAAACGCAGAAAGCGGTAGAACCTCATTCTGAAACATCTGCAAAAATTTTGGCATAAGCTACCATTTGAAAAAATATCTTTTTCTACTGCCATTCCAAGCAAGTCAAGTAGATACGCAGCATCTTCATCATAAAACTAAGAAACGTCAATCTGCTTTGTTCCTCCTTTCTCAGCTGCTCCGAATGAACAGATATGAGCAAAGCGTACACCTGTGTATCCTCGTATACTTTCTAAGATTTCATCATACACATTCCGAATCATAAAAACAGCAAAAAAGTTTTTCCAAACAAGTTTTATTCTCTTCACCTGCTTTTCTATGAGAAAAGTAAGGTCATTTCTCTGATAAAGTGAATATAACACTTAATATGACATGAGGGAATTATGGTGAACCGAAAGTATTATGCACAACCTTAGATTCAACTGCAATCTTTGCATATTACCAAGACAGTCCCCGAGTTATTTTCTTACGTTTCAGGCTATGGAACGTGTAGAAGTCTAGACAACACATCAAGCTCAACATACTGTTGACTCTTGGGATTCCACTATATACACGTGAGGTATAATTTGTCTTTTGTCAAAGACAAAAGCCAGATTGCCACCTGGTGTAAATTTCTCAGCATCAATGCTTCGCCCGAGATCAACAAGGTGACCTAAGAATCTTGTTCACTCGTGTCTGAACGCTTTGCTTTTTCACAAGCAAGAAGTAAAGTGAGACGGAGTGAATTTGACGCTACCAAGGATCGTCTACAGCACGTGAAAACTGATACGGGGTGAATGGATTTGAGTATACTGGAGACATTTAAACAGTAAATTAAGTGTCTTGTTTTTGATTTTATGAAACTGTGGTAAGACTTGAGTTTTTTTATTTTGCCTCAGGACCGTGATATTCATCGCCTGGACGTTTGGTAACAATCCTTTCAAACTTTTCAACGTACAAACGCGCTAGGTATATGTCACCGATTTTTAAGAGATCCTTCAGAGTATTACGAGTGAAATTTTCACCATTTGGCAATGTGTTCATAAGTGTCACAAGCGTTTGCTGAGTACGAAATTTGAACTATCCAACGGTGCTTTCAAAGACAGAAGGTAGTCGAAACTGATTCTCAGTAATATCATATTAAACTCTGTGAAAGCTATTATTTCTCTACAATGCGTAGCAGCGTAACTTCATTTCTACGCAAATTCCCAAAAACAGTGTATCAATCAATCTGTGTCTGCAAAACATAAAACTGCGGAAACACAATGAAACGAAGAATTTAAAAGCAAAAACCAACGCAGTTAGAGTTGCCAGATACGTTTTGTAAAAATACCGGCCCTTTTGTCAACAGTGCCAGATCTAAGCTCTGTTGTAATTCTTAAGCGGCACAGGGAAAACAGAGAAGAGTATTTTTTAAGTAATTTGCCCGTATTTTGGGTGGATCATTACATTCCGGTGTGTGTGACGTGACAATCGCACCGAGGAGTGCGTCAACAGCAACAACTAAACTTCGCTGAAGGAACATTCCTGACAAGATGCACTACCACTACCAGAGTCATTATAATTTGAGAAGTTCTGCTTTAGTTCTTTTCAAAGTTACGGCATATTATTTATTTTCAAAATACGGACTTTGGCCACTGATTTTAAAATACCGGCCTTTTACCGGCCTCCACTAAATTAGTAGTAGAATACCGGCCAGGCCGGTGAAATACCGGCCATCTGACAACCCCAACAGCAGCACGGTCTGCAGGCACCAAAACAACGAACAACGCTTCACGAGAGCAGTAGATGATTTAGAATAGCTTTAAACTGTGCACAGTATAACGATGACGTTGCATCATGCCAAATACACGTCGGTATGTTTTGTCCACCTGCGGTAGAATAAAACTTATCACAGCACATGCAAAAGAAAATGATTGCGAGTTGAACATATTTTGTTACCCTGAAAGTTACTTTCATTTTTTTCCACGCACGTTTAAAGCTGCAACTTCTGATTTAATATAAGGCAGACGTCTGATATAACGAACAGGAAGAAAAGTAATGACAAGATAAATTGTAATGAAAAAAGTGTTATCCGCTATTAGCTTGACCGGTACAGTAAAGGACGTTACAGAAACAAAACACTTCAGACAGATGATTCGGGATTTACAATTTTGTTCTTATACAGTAAGAGAAGCAGGGTACAGATATTACGATAAGCAAGTTTCTTGGAGAGGACTGTCCGGTAACATCAGATATTTTAATCTTGACTTTCTTTGAGACGCGCTGTACAGTTATGTGATGAACAACAGGGTTTACATCATGCAAGTGATGTTGGAGGGAAGGAGATATTGCAATTTAAATTCTGGTTGTTTTTCTTCAATTTTTTAACCTACCAGGACAGTATTTCGTATAGCTGTAGCGAAACCGCAATTAAGATAATTATGGCCGTCGATGTTTTGCAAAGTTCATTCCTGAGGTTCTTAGGCATCAAAGTAAAACGGTTCCGCTTCATAGTCAATCCTGTCAAAGTCGTCGCTGTAAATTTCTGCAATGAAATGAAAATAGTTGATTTTAAGCGATAAACTGTAGCTTTCCAGCTTGTGCGTAACTTGCACTACACAGAATAAAGCAACTTAACCAAAGTTCGAATATCGTGGAACAGTTGTGCATGTACAGAAAGTGAATATGTACTGGAACTGCAATTATTGTGACTAGAAAACATGCTTAAAGAGACGTCAAGGTCAAGCATTCAGCTCAAAGTCTCTTTTAAACCTGCGACAACGAAATGCTGTCCGTCCTCCTGCTTTAAAAAATTATACAGTGTTTTGATGGCGCTTTGAAACCAGAATTTTGTTGCGTTTTGGATAGGCTTGTATTGGATTGTCCCAGCAGCACTTCCACACACCGTACGCCTGGCAAGAAGACTACAGTACCAATTTATAAGGTCTTGCAAAGACCCGGCCCAGAGTTCAGCTCAAGACATACCAACACGGAAGTGGACGCACTTAACACCAGGACACGCGGACTGCGGTCCCGTCCTACTGATCGCGTTTCTTCTTGCGAATAAATGATCAAACACGTAACGACCGCCTTGTTAATTATGCAATAGCAGCCACATGAGGCGGATGTCGTTAAGAATCAAGAAATTAAAGTCACTGGGTCAAGAAATAACTCATAGCAGGCAAACAACACAAACTTATAACAATTGTGTTAGCTAGTTCATCTAAGAACAAGACTATGAAACTTTTGAATTTTGTCTTTTATTCTGTTATGCATTTTATCTGTTGTGGAAGGAGATGTCAGAGCTAGTGACGAATTCTGTGAGTTGTGCATGCAAAATATCTCTGGCTCTTTCTCCTTGCTCTCAAGAGCCTGGCGTTTGGCAAGAAGGTCGCAATTGCTAATTTTTTTCGATGTGTTTGACAAATGTAGACGAACAACTGCGGAAAGACACTTGTTCTGTTTGAAAAAGGAAGAGCAACAACTGTGGAAAGATGATTAAAGCTAAACATTAAGTTAAAAATCAAAACCTCATGTAGTGTAGGTACCGGAGCAACAAGCAACTTCTTAACGAGACATGTAATAACAAATCCTTTAATTCGAACTCACTGAAGTTCGAAGCTCTGAACTACCAGCTCGGGAACGCCTCGTAAACGAGTGTTCTGTGCAGAGGAATAAAATCAAAACATATCAAATATCAACATTAGTATTACAGATGAAAATGTTAACCCGGAAAAAATGTTCCGAAATCACCATGACAGCTCCTGAAGAAATTTTGATAACCCGAGGTTCTAAAAACATCCAGATTGAAAGCCCTTAACTGAAAAAGTGGCAAACCACAATTAGCAAGACAGTGTATCGGGGTTGAATTGCTTTGTAAACAAAAAGAAAACATTAGATAGATTACACTGAAACGTTGAACTGAAATTATTTTGCTTTTTGCTCTGGTATCAGCAACAGATAAATCTGAGAGTTGTTTTTCACTGCCCAACTGAGTTAAAATCATACCAAGATCCTTAGCGCTAAAACCCCATTGCTGCAGGTCAGGTTTGGTGGCTGTGCTATCAGGATTTGCCAAAATATACCACAATGTTACACCATAAAATGAAGGTTTGCCCCTTAAGTCCCCTGATTTTGGGGTTGATTTAAAACGCTTTAAATGCTATAACTTGCCAGCTACTATAGCTACAGAGCTGTTCAAACCATCCGCAGATTCAACAAGTCTACTACTTTCGATTTAAAAAAATTATTTGATTTGGGTGGGGGGGTTTCTCTTGGTGACGTTACAAAGAAGGCATGTTTTTGAATTTTTGAGCCACTTCAACCGGCCCTGAGCGCTAATCCAATGAGCCATTTTTATGGTTCAAACGTTTTGTGGAAACTACACGATCATCCGCGTCTTTAGAGCCCTTGATTGACCTTCTAGCCTTCTAGCATGTCTGGAACCAACGTTATGGCCCAAAAACCCCGTCTTACCCCAAAATCAGAAAATTGCAGAAAATGCATTAAGTCTCCCACTGGCGCCATTTTCAACATCCATAACTCTCCGCCAGAAGATGCTAGCGAGCTATTCGAACCCTCGAAAGACTCGAAGTCTTGTAGTTTTCACTGAATAAAAAACTTTTGAGATTTGGGTTCGGGGTTTTCGGTGGGTGTCGTTAGAAAAAGGGTAGGTTTTGCTTCTTTTGGTTGTTCTATTATGACGTCATCACCCGGACAATGGGCCGAATTTATGGTTCAAAATTTGGTTGTATTCTAGGCTGGAATTTGAAGCTGTAGAGGGCTAGATCGACTTCCAAGCGTTTCTGGTGCCCAAGTAAGTGCCAGAGACCCCAAATCATTGAGGATATGGCTGAGTAATTTCAGGGGATTTTCCTAATTAATTTCTGCTTATTTTACCATAACTTTTGAACCAGAAATGCTAGAAAGTTCATCAAACCCTCTAAAGACTCGTATTGTAGCCAAGAATCCAAAAAAACTTTGAGTCACAAAATCTGATGGATTGTTCGACTCCCAGGATATGACGTCATCATCCAAATGTAAACAAATATTCATAAACATCCTCTCAATATGTAAACATCAACAAAAAAACTCAGATCTCAAGCTGAAAATTTTTTTCCTGTCTAAACTACTAGTCATCACGAGTCTTTAGATGGCTTGAACAGCTGTCTAGCCTATTCTAACGGCGAGTTATGGCCATATACAAACGGGGTGTCATTCAACCCCTGGTTTCCTTTTGTAGGGGTAGAAATTTTGNCCACTTTTTGGTTTTTGTGGCATAATTTTTGATCCAGATNTGCTAGAAAGCCAATCAAGGGCTCTAAAGACTCGTAGGATAACCTAGTTTCTAAAAAAACTTGAGCGAAAATGTTGGCCAATTGGGTTGGCGTCCAGGGCCGCGTAAAGTAGGCCAAAGAAACAGAGATGACACCCCCACTTGTGACGTCCTCCCCCAGAGAACCCCAAACCCAAAACAAAAAAAAAATTTTTATTCTCAACTACATGACTTGCTGAATCCGTAGATGGTTTGAACAGCTTTTTATCTCAATCGGATGGCGAGTCACAGCGTTGCAAACCTGCGCCAAAATTTTGGCGGGTGCGGGACGTAAAGGGTTGCCGTTGGGATGAAATATTTCATGTCATCTTAAAGACCATCATGCTATCGGGTTGATGCTCCACGCATTTGCGAACAGTATGGTTTGAAGTTTTACGTGCTATATTTTTTCGCGATAGCTTATTTGCTTTCTTGATCTTGTAGTGAAAAGTGTAGGAAGCCAACAGCAACTATAAGTTGTAGTGCAGCGGTTAGCTGAACACTTTCTAACTCATTTCATGACAAAACTTTGATAACTTTTTTAATTCTCAAAACGATGCACTTTTGTTTTCCACTTGAATAAAATTCACAGCCGAGCATGCTTGCCTTGGTAAAAAAAATCTATCTGCGGTTCTGTGACTGGGACAATATTCTCCACGTTTTTGTTTATAATTTCTTCGGACCTCCCTCCATGGATTGCAAAAACAGCCACAATAACCACAGCCAAAAGTCGGAGGAAGTAATCAGTATTCATCTTATACACGAAGACTATCAACTCGACCTCTTTAAAACAAATTCAGAACCTATAGATGAACAGTATACCAGTAAATGATGAAGTATATATTATTTCTGCAATATGCGACTGAGCCATAAACAGCTCAGGGTTGAACCAAAGTTACGTAAAGCGGATATGAAGAACAAAAGTTATTCCACTTCAAGAAATAACTCAAACGGATTAAGCTTCCATTTGCTTGTATTTATAAAAAATGAAAATTGTAACAAACTGTTTAATGAGGCCACATCTGCTTTGCTTAATGATCGAAGTGGCTATGAGCAGTTTATTTTCCGAAAGGTCACGAATGAAACCTTTCAGAATTTGGAGCTTGTAACGGGGAAAAACAAAACCAGTGACGCTGTAGGGAGCCTTGCTCACTGCGTTTTGGCCACCACACTTTTACTTTCTATTTGCTATTTTCCATTATAGACATATTTCCCCCTCCTGCTCTCTTGTCATTGACACAGGTACCCCGAAAAATGCGTCCCAGTCTAAGCTGATTCGCTTTTTTTTATTATATCGGCATTTGTTAGAAATTGATATATAGTTACAGTTTCTCATTCACGCCTCTGCCAGCAGTTTTGTGAACTGGGAAAGGCAAGACAAAATTTTGCTGCATAATGTTTGCGTGATTTCTTTTCCCATATTTAACTTAGCAAAAGCAGTGTATGGGTGTTAAAATTTTTTAGCTCTTCGTTTTTGTTCAAGGAGTTGTTTTTATTCAGCATTACACTTATTGTATGCTTGTTTATGTTTTGCAAGCATATCACAATTTTTATTAGTTTTTGACGAAGACCTTCAAAACTGCAAACAAAATAAACGTACAGCTGTGAATTGCTGCAAAATTTAAAATCTCGCCGTGCAAAACAACCACAACAACAATCAACATCAAAAATGCAAAATATCCTCTACCAAACAAATTTCTAATCATTCGGCACTTCAGACCGCTTTCATAAGGCCCGCAACCGGGCAACTGCCCCCGCCGAAATTTTCAAAAACATGTTTAGTTGTTAGGTACAACATGTTACAAACATTTTGTTCTCCGAAAATAGTACAACAACAAGTTACAATCATTGCGCCCCCTCCCGAAAATACCAGTTGGTTTTGACCCTGGCTTTCGTTTTTTTGTTACGAGAGCAGGGTTTTTGCTGTTACTGAAAGAAGTTGCAATCAAAGCCTAAAAGTCTGTATTTACCGTGTGTCAAATAATATCTACTGCGCTTTTCTGCCCCACTCTCAAAGTGTTTATAGATAGCCTAACCATTTCATTTTTCTCACCTAGATGCATACAAACTTATGCCTCTTTCCATCGTTTAAATCTTTTTTGGCTTCAACCATCTGAAAGCAACAATCTCAATGTTGAATCCCAATCGTCCCTGCTTTCCATATGCACTATTTCATTAACTGGTTGCTGTCGCAGGGAAGTTAGAGTGCGAATATGATGGGCGCAATCATTGGTATCTGAGAAAAACTGATGCAAACCATTGTAAAGTCTGATCTATTGCTTCCTTTAGCTCCCAGAGTTTCTGTGCCGTTCGGAAGCACGACTGTGAGTTATCAATTGTGCTGGCTTGTCCGACTCAGAACTGTCAATTTGATTTCGGAACGGCTTAATGCCAGGAACTCGAAGCATATCACAGCTGCGAGTAGTTCGACTTGTGAGTGAACAATCAACGGAAAGGGTCTGTTTGCAAAGGAAACCAATTAATCTGTTTTTTTCCACGTTATTTCTTTGAAGTCCTTGCGTTCGATGAGTTTCTTTCTCGATGATTTTCTTTCTGCTTTTGAATTAATTCAAATTTACGTTTTTCAACGGACGTAAGCAGCAAAAAATAAAAACACTGGTTTCGTATGCCAAAATGAACAAAAATTATTCCAAACGTTAGAGCGCAGTCGCGTTGTGTGTGCTTACTGAAACAAAAACATATGAGTGTGATTATTGAATTGAAGCAATAATCGAATACTAACTTAATTATACTTCCGCTTCCAAATTTTCTCATGCCGTGCCTCCCACATCGGGCAAACGCAACGCAATTTAATAAATCGTATAGAAGAGCATCGAACGTCACTAAGCTCTTCAGTATGCAGACACTTGCAAGCCAACCCAGATCAT
>JGI24158J21664_10010654_pt1 | contig 12263 bp, 10 predicted proteins | sample Ectturendosymbi3_FD_21664 | JGI IMG/M metagenome (IMG submission 21664) | reverse complement strand
CGCAACTTGCCTCTGCAGACAGGCAAAGCAGCGGACATGAGTGAACTGCAAACTCATCCCTGCACAACACTACGACAGTGAACCTGGTTTTTGTGCATTGTGGGTGTCATACCGGCAAATAAACTGTCAATGCAAGAATTAAATCAGTTTAATCGGAATTGTGCTCCTGACTTCAGGCTTGCTACAAAATTTTGTTTTTTAGCCCCAATTTCCAAAAGGGGGATGAATGACCGTTTTTCTCCCTTATTGTGGACGCCCATGCCCTTTCAGTGGTAATTAAGGGCCCGGGTTATTTTTGAAGGCCCAGTTTCAAACTTTATCTGTAAGATAACAACGCTGTGTTAATGTAGGCTAAAAAATCCTCTAATGACAATATCAATGCCGTGTTAACGTCAAGCAATCAATGTTCAATATGTTTGTCATCCCACGCAACCGGGGAAGTAAAAATGGCTCACAACAACAAGTGTTGCGCGGCCCAATGAAAAGTGCTGAACGGCCCACAATTGGGCCGAGGCCCCTCACTGTGCACATTGTTAGGCTATTCGTTAAATAACTGGATTTCTCATTGGTGCAAAGTTTTGAGTTTTCATTGGACAACTCTTGTCTCTGATGCAAGATATACTGGATATTACAGGCGCGGGCTACGAATACGATTTTATATGATTGAATACCGGTTATTCTATTTTTGTACAGTTAAAGGATACAACACAGGTCTAAAACAGTGGTGTGACTGACGGGGGTTCAAGGGTGCGAACCTCCCCCCTGACAAGATAAATGCAAAAACCGAGTCCCCATTTTGTTTATATTTCGGTATTCAGTAGTTTTTTGGTTTTCAGTAAGTTGTTTTCTGCGTTTTTTGGAAGCTTTTGGACTGCTATTTTCCGGTGATTCGGGTTTTAGTATATAGAAATCCACATCCGGATACACTTCATTTCTAAACCTTTTTCTGAATGTTGGCGAGGGGTCCCCTACGGTGGCCAGTGGGCCTCTTTCAGCTACGTTTCCCGGCCTGGCCAAAAGTTCTAGCTACGCAACTGGTCTACAACTTATTTTTCCTGAGTAATTTTTTACTTGGCTATAATACTATAAATGCTTACAATCAACGAGGATTCAGCAAACGTTACCTGCACAACATCCAGCGCACCAAGGCAAATGCTGACAATGAAGCTATTCACAATGCATTTCGCAATGGTTGGCTTTAGGAAGTTACGGGTCGTTTGAAGATAAATTTATTTGACGCATTAGAAAAACATGAATGTTGAAAGGGGAAACGGGTGAAATCAGTTCTTGGTGAGTTCAGGTCTGGTGTCTCTATATGCCGTAACAAAGCTACTCGGTCAGATTTGGGGGCCCCCTTTTTGCCCGGGGCCCCCCCGGCCAGGGTGCATGGGCGGCCCTTCCTCCGGCTCTGCATACATTCACAAGGCTTGACAGGAATCAAAATAAAAGATTTTCAATAAAAACCCCAGAATCCCACTTAAAACATAAAAAGAAGATCTAAGGGAAAATACCCAGCAATGGTACACTGCTCGGGACTGTTTTCGTTTTTGCCGTTTCAGCACGAAACTGCACTAAACTCTTTTCTGCATCTTGTTTTTTGCAATGCGCATCATCACTCTTCTGCAGATTGACCACTGTTGAACTCATGCAAACCAAGATGCGTGGTTTTTAGTATAGTCATCCACATCCAGATTCACCGTCATTTCTCAAGTTTTGTTCTGAGTTTTGGCTAGTGGCCCCCTACAATGGTCAGTGGGCCTATTGTCAGCTACGTTTTCCGTCCCAGACGTCTCTAATTTCGCCACTGATCACATTACGTGAGATGTCTGGCCTAGGAACTAATGTGTAAAAGCTTAGGCTATGTGGTCCTCGAACAAAAACATTTGGCGGCCCCTGATCTTACCATAAGGTACGCTTTATGCTCTCGGTTGCCGATTTCGCTAAGTATGCCAAATGTGTCTTTACGTGGCCACCGTGAGTTGTCTTCGGGTTTTCAATTGCAACGAAAAGATCAAAACCACATGGTCATCAGACATTCTTGCCAGGTGCTTAGCCAGGATGGGCAGCTCCGGATTTAGATAGTGGGGGCCTGGGACCCAGTGGTGGTGGGAGGCCCCATGTGCAGATGCAAAATGTTTAGGTAGGGATGATCGATGAAGCATTAGTATTTCCGCATATCATTAATATTTATGACGTAATCTTGTGACGTCACATTTGTCAACTCATCTGTAACAAAACTTTATGATGTAACATGGTATTTGACAAAGATTAGTGATTTCTGCAACTGTTACAAAACCAGTCGCTAGAGGCATCGTATCTTCTTTTTTTAATAATTGCTTTTAAAAAGTTTTGAAAATATTTTGGAAAAACTTTCTGGGCGATTCAACGTTTTCATCATCTCCAAACGCCAGTCCTCGCTCATCAATAAATTTTATGACAGAAACCAAACGTTGAAGGCAGAGGTGATTTCTGATATTGTTCGCATTGATTGACCTGACTGGATAGTTCTGTATTAATTCTTCACAGTGATTAATTACATCCGCGACTATATGTAATCGTGGCATTTATATGTTCCACTGAATGCTCGTGGAACCTCAAGCGCTGAAGAGTGTGCTTCCAGTCAAAGATTCCTTTTCTAATAAAGAACTGCGCACATTTAGTCGCATCCGCGCACATCAGTCTACAATTGAAACACCTAACACAAGTTTGTGAAGGAGAAAAACAAAGCCAGCTTCTGTCAACTACTTCGCCATTGTGGTTCTGGCGACGAATAGGAGTTGTGGTACATTCCCGTGAGAAGTTTCTGTCTTTTCTGTGTTGCGGAACATCATGTTTAAAAATGATTTTCGTCACAATGTGAAAACGAACCTGTTTCATATTTCAACCAATATTCCCGCATTTTTTCAGTATATTGGTTGGCCAAAGGGTCCAGTGACCGATATCATTGCCTCCAGTGATAGCGTCAGCCGTCTAATTCATGCTGTTTTTCGATGATTCATCTCGACGTTCTTCTGCTACTGCACTGCTGGCACGAGGTCTATTCTCATCGTTACGTAGATCTAAGTCTGTCACAACATGTTCTTCGATTTTCTGTCCTCAACACATGAGGCTTTGGACTTCTCAATATTCTGAACTTGCTCATTAAAAGCAACCAGAAATGACTGCAAACGTCTTAAACAGATTTCGCTCAGAGAATTTCCAAAAAAACGTTTCAGAACAACAGTTGGCTTGTGGACGGACATGAAGTATGGTTGTAAATCTGGGTACACTTGAAGCATCCTTGGCAAACTAAGATAAAGTGATAGCCATCTGGTTACGCTGTGAGCAATACGTTTTTGGTACTCAATATCCACAAAGTCACAATAGTCTTTTGACTCTCTTTTGCGAACTTTGTAAATGCAACCACACGTAATTCACCCAGCTTCAAATCATTTAATCCTTTTCTGAAAAAGGGATACTTCTGACGAATTTTACTTGGAATTTCTGATGAGCTATAATTTCTACAAACTACCATATTAAGCTATGTACAATACATTGATCATCGTATCACGGTTCATCAGCAAAGCTAATACAGAACCTGTAATGGAGTCGGAAGTCCGCGCTCTAAAGCCAAAGTCTTTGAGATATTGAAAAGAGTTTTACCACTGTTATGTAACGATTAATGTGAAAATATTCCCGCCTCTTCAGCCGAGAATTAACTCAACCACAACACATATTAATTAGACAACTTGCAGGCCCTCCCATAACCTAAGCTACACCACCAGCTCGTATCTTGTTGCAGTTGAGTAGGGACAATTTACTGCATATAAATATAATATACATCATAGCCAGTGGCGTAGCTAAAGAGAGGCAGAGTGGCGAATTTCCCCCCTGGCAAGTCAATCATAAAAACCGGTCTCCCACTAAACTTATATTTCGGTTTTAGCATTCTTTTGGTACGTTGTTGTTTTTCTGTGTTTTGCGGATTATTTTCCGGTGACTCAGGATTTTAGTTTAGCCATTCATATCCGGATTCACCATCATTTCTCAAGTTTTTTCTGAGTGTTGGCTAGTGGACCCCGTACAATGGCCAGTGGGCCCCTTCTTCTAAGCTTACCACCCTGGCTAGAAATTTTGTTACGCCACTAATATAACTATGTAAAATAAGAAATGCAAAAAGGAGGATGTTTTGACATTTTTGAATGTCCTCGGAGATTATTTCATATGTCGTGGAAAAATGGACATGTACTCCAAAAAGAGGACGTATGGTAGCCCTACTTAACAATGCTACTCATATGCGGCCTGTGCAAATCTAAGTAAGGCAGACGCAAAATCTACCAGTAACGAGTAGAGACTTAAGCTAATGCGTTCTATATGGCTTGACCTTACATTCACTAGATTCAGGTACCTGACCGACTTTCAGGAGAGCAATAAGTGTTATAGTTGTTTCGTTATAATATCAAACAATATTCAAGTGAAATACTGCCGTCTGGACGACCGATAATTTAAAAGCGTTTACAAACAAACCATACTCCTAATAAAAATGCCTGAGTGGAACGCATATATCGTATATTTGGCTAAACACATAAACATGGTGGGGGGCCTGTTTGTAGAGAGGGGCCTGGGCCCTTTGGGTCCCCCCTAAATCCGGCGCTGAGGTGGGGGCGAACGGCGTCTATTCTGAGTAAGACTGGGCAGTTTTCAAGCGGGAAAGAAATGACAGAACAATAGTATTATTACGAAAGAATTGCATTGTTGGTACTATTCGATAACATAGGCTGCGTTAAAGTCCGGTATGCACTGTAAATCCCGAAGTTAAACGAAATATAAAACATTGTTTAGTTTAGAGTATTTTTACCTCTGTGTTTACTTCGATATGCATCAAAATGGGGCGCATTTGTATGAAAGGTGCCCCACTAAACATGGTTCCCCCAAACTGCCCCCTGAATCTGCCACTGATTTAACTTCACACCAACATCAGCAGACGTATCGAGGAAAAGTAGGAGGTTTGGTTCAACCAAAACAAGATGTTTTGATGCTTACGTTTGAACTCGTTGGATTTTTCGCAAAACCGCAATTAAATAAGCTTTTGGAGCTGAGGGTGTGTATTATTAGGTGAAATTGATTTCCTACAAACTTTTTGCTGATTGATTCCTTGTTTATCTCCATTGTGGAGAGCAGTTACTTGAGAGTAAGCACTGTATTTGCAAGTTTGCATGATCACAAAATGATGAAAGCAAACCCAAGTTGGCTGATTCCTCGAAAGCTTTCAGCAACACCCCAGGTTGCAAATCCAAATGTACAGCAGACATACCCACGAGCGTCGGAAGACTTTTTCCCAGAAGGGGACAAAAGCATATTTTTCCAGGGGTAGCCAAAAAGATTTTTCCAGGGGGTCAAAAGTGGTAAAGTTTTATTTTGCCTACTCGACACAAACAAAACAACCTTTTTTGGCAAAACCTTATAGAAAAATGTAAAATTTCAAAATACAACGGGGGCCAAAGCCCCCCTGTCCTCCCTTTCCGACACCCATGGTAATGACCATGGGTGAAAACAAGTATTTCGCGACGTCAAAATCATGTTGGAACCTTATACCAACAAGCTGTTGAAATATTGATTGCACAACTGTGCAACGTACTCCATTGCAAATGATTTTCAGCTGTTACGTTTTGTCATCACTTTTCATTGCAAAAGAGTAAACAAATCGTTACTTTTAAATTACCAATCCAAATTATGTTGAACCACGACACGGTGTGCCTAACTATTCCCTTCCTAGCCGCGTCGTAGTTTTCCTTCTCTTTTTAAGCTCATCTTACGTATCTTTACAATGAGATGTGTGGAAGTGCCAACAGACGTCCCAGAAAGGTTTAGTTTTGCAGAACTCACAAAAGTATCCTTAGTAGACTGTACGTTATTGCACAAATGGCAAAACAAATCTTCGCGCCTTATTTTTATTGATATTTAGTGCATTGCAAAGACAACCTCAAATCAAACATGCGAGAAAACTCTGCAATTTTCAACAAGATCGACTTGGATTAGTTGCTTCACAAATATTTTTCCTACGTTACAAGGAAAGCATTTTGGGGCGGCGTAAAACTGTGATACGGTCCGGTCGGCGCACAACACGGGTGCGAGTATGACGTGGTTGTGACGGCGATGACGTCAACGGAGATGGGTGACGAATTTCATCGCTCGGAGGAGAAAAAGAGGGGGAAACATGGGACATTTGAGCAGCAGAAAGCCTGGTGTGGTTGTTAGGGCATGCAGAGCGAGAAACATCATGACAAGACTGGTTAAAGTCTGACAGCATGTAAGCGGCTGCATGCGATCGATGCTAACTTGAAGCTGAACCACATTTCTTTTTCAGGTGGAAAGGATTTTGTTTTGTATCAAGATCTTGATCAAAGCAACTGAACGAACAGATTTACAAAATGTCTAAAAATATTATTGAGAATTAATTATTAGTTGTTGTCCATGCCATTAGTCTGCATCTATGATAGAAAAAATATTTGATTCAACAGTAAGGTGTTTTAATGAAAATCACGGCCAAAGAAGCGATATCAAAATTTTGCAGATGTTTCGATAACTCCTGTTATCATCATCAGTGGATTGCAAATTGTTTCGAGAACAGGAGTTACCGAAACGTCTGCAAAATGTAGTTGATATCATTCTTTTTGGCCGTGATTTTCATTATAAGGCTATTCAGAACTTCCGCTTTTCGTGTACCAAACAGTAAGGTGAATTATGAACTTTTCCTCTGGAACGGCTTGGATGGCGCTTTCTGTTGCTGAATACTACTAAAATAAATTCTTGGCAACTTTCAGACAAGACACTCATTCAATTTCTGTATCAAGCAGAGAAACGTTTGTTGAAAAATTACATGAAAAAATTAAAATGAACAATTACAGAAAAGGTTAAGTTGTGAACACTTACTGTTTCCTTTGTTTTGCGTCACTTCAAAGTTGTAAATTCTAACAATGCTCGTCTGTAAATCAATGAAACTCTTTCGTTGTCTTAGAAATTCTGATTCAACAAATTCCCATTTTAACAGCTGTGTTGCCAAATGTTCTTTGCACATGTATGAATACAAACGAGTGTGTTCTGAAAACGCCAATTAGAAGACAAGAAACCTACCATTTTGATGTGATTTCCATAAGGTTTCCACAAAATTAGAACCTCGAACTGTTGCCGATGTAATATGAAATGAGATTATTATGAAGCATATTGAAAAACTATTACGCTTTCGAAAAAGTACTAAAAACCATGATGGGCGTCCACCAAACAATGCCTCGCATACACTTTCTTGCTTCTACTTCATAAAAGCAGCTAAAGCTACCTACTTTGCCTGAGCTGGAGCACAAAAGTCTTCACTTTTTATAAAGTTTGTGGGCACTGATGTTCTTGAAAGCCGAACTTTCGTTGTCGTTACTGCTCTAGGTTTGCTGCACAAAGGCGAAACCTCAAACGTACGTTTTGAGACAAAATCGACTTCACAACCAGGAGTTGTGCACATGCACTTAACTTGCTTCTTGCCCATACCACGCATTGAACGCGTGCGTTATGTATGTAAATCGGAACAAAATGACCGTTACAAGAAGCGAACAGAGCTTCTAAGGTTAAAAGCGAATGTTGACCTTATGTTGACTCATCAGCAATGAAACGCTGTCTGCTGTCTTCTGCATACAAAAGTTTGCTTCAAAAACCTTGCAAATCTTCTCTCAAGAAATGTTATTTTTAAATGTCGCATATTTATGCGTAAAAAAGGTTTCAAAATTAATGTATTCCACGAACAATTAAAACTGGCTCATTTGCAACAGATTGACAAAACTGATTATTTTTGAAACTCCCTTACCTTGGAAACAATTCGCTTGACCTTTGTTCGTATCAGAACACACAGTGTATTATGAACTAAAACGTACACGTAAGCTTATCAAGTGAAGATAGGCGTTTTTCAGAAGACATTGTCATAAAAATTATAAAGAAATGTTTAAATTCTCCAATTTAACCGAAAACGAGAGTTCTTCATTTCTTTGCTTTGCCACCCAAACTTTGACAATAAATTATTGTGATTTTGTCAGGAAGTTTCACATCAATCCAAATTTTCAGCTTATAATTTCAATACCACGTCTCAACTGCACCAACAAAGGATTGTTTTAGCTAAACCATCAGTTAACAGTCCAGTTAATTGGAAGCTGGGGTGACAGATGCAGTTTGTAATGTGAGACTATATTTTCAAGAAAACATTTTGAATCATGGAATGATTCTCCTACACTTGGAATGATTTTCCCAGTTTTTCCATGTTGCAGCGAGAGAACAATGCAAAAACTGAAAACACTGAAAGAGCGGACATAATATGAAGCACTAGCACGCCTGTACACACCTTACAATATTTCAAGCAATCAATCGCAGCTGCTTAACCCTGTTGTTGCCAGCTGAGCTTTTTCACTGCCTCCATCGACTTTCTTTTCCTGTGTAGACCTCTGTAGACCAGCCTCTGTTACGTCATTAACGTGCTCGATGTGGCAGAGCCATGGGCAGTGCCCAGCAGGCTGTAACACAGTTGGTTGCACATGCAGGCTGTTATTCTTTTACTAATTTCAACACGATCTCCAATCTCACTTTTCTGCACAATAAAATTTGATATGTATATTGAACTCAAGCAAACCGAGAAACGTTTCCACGAACATTGATGCTTATTGCAAAATGTCCTTGCCTTCTTTTGAGCGAGTTGTTATTGTCCACTCCACTGCTTGGCCGCAGATCTCGGGGCAGGTGTTGAGCAGCCATTCGATTATCTCATCGTCCAGAACAGTCGGGCCATGCAGTCCATGTGGAGCTCGATGGATTGGACATTGGAGGACAACATGGTCGACCTTTTGTTCTTCTGCGCAACACTCACAGGCCGCAGAGGACGCCATGCACCATTGTACATTAGAAGCCGGAGAGGGCCTAAGGTTGCCAGACGTCCTTGAGCGCCAAGGACTGTCCTTGAATTTGCTATCAAAACTCGTTATGTCCTTGATTCTTGAAAAACATCTTGTTGTCCTTAAATATTTTCCGGCGTCCTTGAAAATTCTTGAATAGTTTTTAAACTGCTCATTTTTGAACTACTGATTACACTGAACATTCAAGAATCAAGAATAAACAATATAAATGAACAGAACATTGTGCAGATCTGTTCCATCTTCTACTTAAGCAGTTGTGTAGCAAAAAGTATACTATTCAAGAACGGTTGTGTTGTCTGAATACGTTTTGTTTGGTTTTCAATTACGTACACGGTTGGCTTAGCCTGACTTGCCCACACGTCAAAGCTTGCTGAAAGTAGCCATGGGCGTCCCCGTAATTTTTTCTAGGGGGGGCGCATCGTTGACATTTTGCTGCTCTTTTCAAGGTTGCTAACGTTGCAATGCAAATGGAAGTTAACAAAACGCTTTACTGTTTGTACACCACACAAAATGCCCCATGAAAGTACGCGCTCCATTCGCATCAATTTTGAAATCTTTTTCAAGTGCAACTGTATACGAATTTGCCACAAAGGTGTACTAGGTGTACTATCTGTCATCCGTTGCAGCTTTTGCTCAGTTGGCGCAGAAATTTCGTTATGATTGTGAACTCCACACAACTGAGTCTGAATTGGACTTTCAATCAACAACTACGTTTGCGGTTCTCTCATTAGTCAGTGCCGGTTAAACAGAACTCACTTCTGAAATATTTTGTCCGAATTGTTTTCTACACTTCCGCTATCAGAAATGCTTTCTCTTTTCATAAACTGCGTAACAGGGGCGTAACAAGGGGGCAAGGGGGAGCAATTCCCCGGGCGTCGAATCATTATGGGGGCGCCAAATCACTGCTGGGACGCCGAAAAGTCCCAACAATGCCACAAGTACTTTCTTCAATAAAGTACATTTTCTTCCGAAAGATCCCAGTTTTGAACTTGGGGGCGCCAAACTTGCTTCTTGCCCGGGACACCATCTCACTTCGTTACGCCCCTGCTACCTAAAATCAATTTTTTCGAGCACTTTTTACAAATAAGTCATAATTTAAGAACAATCAACGACCAGATCAATATTAGCGGTTAAAAAGCAAGTAAGTTAGACCCTCTCGCAAAACTGTTTCAAAGCAATGAGAAGCAGACCTGCATCTTAATTGACCTGACCATCAGACAACTTCAGAACTTACTAAAGTTAGAACACCAAGCAGGTGTAAAAACTGAGTAGACGAATTATGAAAACTCGCCACAGCAAATATAGCTTTGCACTTAGTACTCGCTCGGAAGTGGAACTAAACGTTAACGATTAAGACGTATTCCCACAAGCCTTTCATAGAAGTATTTCTAACAAGCTACGTACCTTTATACTGTACTGTGGGGAAAGAAGTCTGCATAAGCGTAGCGCTTGATTAAGCTATTCAGTCAGGCACACTGGTCACACTATATTAATTTTTCAAACTTGTGGAAGCGGAAGGATTGCTACAGATTCATCCCTGCTTCTTTTCACGAAGTATAAAACAACGTGCCTTACCGTGATCAGCAATCACTGTCTCCCTGCATCACCTGCCAAAGATGTCTGAGGTCAACAGCCACATGCGGAAAAACGCATTAATTATCGTAACTTGAAGTGAACCTTTGAAGATTCGTTGCCATGTTATTGTTATGCAACAAAGAGCAACAGTGGAACAATGCGTTCGCAAGGTGAGCGTGCAGACGAAGTAGTGCGCATGCGTGAACTGCAAGCTCACCACTGCATCACACCGGAACAATGAAGCTGGCTCTTGTGCAATGTGAGTGCCACACCAGTACATAAAGTGTTACTGCTAAAATAAATAAAAGAATGTGAATCAAGTTCCTATCTTTTTGGTTCTTAGTCCCAATTTCCCGGGTATGGGTGAAATGCCCATTTCTCCCCCCTTCGGACAACCATGAAAGTAGCTCACCGCATGTCTTTGGAAAACAAAATGTCCTTGAAAAATTTGCAAGTGATCTGGCAACCCTAAGTGGGCCGGAAACATCCGACACCGGTNCGGAGGCGATTANGATGGATCCACGCTGTTCTTCGAAAGGTCATTCCAGAAGGGTGGATGCCGGTGTCGAGGATGAAGTGCGGTGTCTTGTAGGTTTGTCCAACCATTTCGTATTCCATCGGCGATCCGCTCACTGCGCCGCACGGTATGTTATTGTTCTCAGATGAAATAATGAGTTGTTGTGCGGTGGGTAAAAATAGGTGTCCCGATTTGAGACGCCGTGCGTTCGCACCCGGCTGGAAAGTGAGCGCTGAGTGGAGCAGATGTCCAGGCTCCATGGCACAGCGTCCTAGGGAAAATGTGTCTCCTTTGCGATGAAGCTCCGCATGTTGAATGCCTGCGAGAATAGGAAGGTTATCTGCTGGTGTTGGACGCAAGCATTCAGTCACAACTCGCACGGTGTCGTTGGTGGCAGGATCAAAGAGGCGGGAGTGAGCACTGCAGCACCAGACAGGAACGCAGTACTTTGCTGTTGAGTGGACCAGGGCTAGGGTGGCTGTTCGCAACGTTGTTGTTCCAGAACCCCAGCCGGAGAAAGCAAATGTTTTCTTTAAAAAAGTGGATGTGACTCAAGACGTCGGCAATAAATGAGCGACATGCCGTTGCCCTGAAAACGGGGCTCTTACCTCCTGCAGAGGCCATGATGTACAACCTTGATGAATCAAAGGTAGTAGCGTTACTGACGGGGGCGCATGGACCGAGTCGCCCCCTGGAAAACTAAATGCAAAAACGGACATCCCTTTAGCGGATATTGTGATATTAAACATTCGTTTGGTGTTCAGTGGGTTGTTGTTTTTTTACGTTTGTCGTGGTGTTCTCATTTTGTAGCTAGAATAGACCTTCCTTCGTTGATATACCGATTATTACAGTACAACCCTGTCTCACAAATTTAGCTGCAAGCTATAAGACACTTTATCACAGCAGTCAGCCAAGATTCACGGGTAAGATCTGCACCAATTCCAAGGCTTGAAAAACTAGATCAAGACATTTCTTTTCAAAAACCATTCCTCTGCAGCAAAAATGGTTGCAAACACAAAAGCGAAAGCAGATGCGCTTTGCAAGTGATCGAAGATTACTTGCGGCAAAATTGTTAATTTTGTTTCATTGCATCTCAAACTTGGTGAGTTAGGAAAATATAAAAAGGTAACCCAATGCAGTGTTTTCAGGTTTTTTAAAGGGTGTCGTGGTGGAGCTTTAGGGTGTCAACACCATTTTCTTTTCTATGTCTGATACTTTTAACTCATTTTCACAAAAACGCACGTTTT
>JGI24158J21664_10010652_pt1 | contig 12264 bp, 7 predicted proteins | sample Ectturendosymbi3_FD_21664 | JGI IMG/M metagenome (IMG submission 21664) | reverse complement strand
TCAGTCATGAATGCCGAAACAGTGCGAATGCAGCGCTATTTGTAGGCGAAATGATTAAGCGTGAAAACAAGCGTTGTTTCCGCACATCCTCAGCTGTGCCCAAGCACCAGGCGTTGCGGTTAATCGTACAGCATTGCAGGAAAAGCGATCGAGCGGCCGTTCGATCTTAGTTTATTTCTACCACTAGAGGCGATACTGGCACGGCGAACGATGGCGATTAAATGGAGCATGTGAGCGAAGCCGTATGAAACCATGTACAATAGCTTCACCGTAATACCCGAGCCGGTGTTGCATGTGCGCTGTTCTCTCAGGCAAGCAGTTCCTGGAAGTTGAAGATGACGTCACCGTAATGTCCGAACAGATGTTCCAGGTGCGCTATATTCTCAGGTAATCAGTTCCTGGAAGTGGAAGAGTCTTTCTTCCTCTGTCGGCCCGGATTTCAGTAACTCTCCGGTTGGCCACACTGTGTTTCTTTCTTCTCTTTTATTTCTTTCCTCTGGTTCGGCCTCGCTGCCTTCTTCTGGTATGCATTTGCTTCTACTTCTTTTGCGTGGCAATGATGCTTTCCGCGAAATTCGTCTCTCGGTGTTTTGTGGTTTGTTTTCGCGCTGAGTTTCGGTCAGGTGGCCGTCTTCATCCTCACGGTTGGTTCGGTTAAATGGCGATTCCATGCGACACAATCGCAATAGCTTAGCACTTGGTACTGAGCACACAAGGCTCGTATGGGGTGATGACCAGTCTGTACTTTCTTTTCGTGTATGCTGGCCAAAGAGTTCGAAAACATCGAAATCGTCAGTGCGGTCAAGTCGGTCACGCCGTAAGTACACATTTTTCAGTTTGGGAGGATCAACAAGAAACGGGCTAAACGATACATGTTGTGAGCAGCTCGGGGTATCTTTTCTGGCCACAACATAAACAACAACGCCATTCTCTTTACAGAGGCTCCAAGCTTTGGAATGACATTCTGAAAGACTTATTAAATAGACCGTACCATACATTTACAAAATTGTATAAACAACTCCTCTTTCAAATATAATTTTCATTGATTCTCGGTGTTATGTGCGCATTTGCTTCTTTCGAAGTCGGAAAATACGTCTTTGTTAGTAATTGGTTCATTGCTTTTGCCGCTGCTCGTTGCAGTTCGATGTTTGTGACGCTTTTGCACTTCAGCTGTTACACATCTTGTGTTATTGATTTTTCTTTTGTGTGTGTTTTCTTTTTCTAGTTCTTTGCAATAATCATAACCTTCTGATTGCCTTTCTCTTTGTTCTATTTACGGGTTGACTGACGTGTTGACCTCGCGGTCATTTCGCAAATCCTCGTAATATTTTTTGTTGAACCACGACATGTTTAAAACCTCGCGAAAAATACAATTGATTGACTGACTGCTGCAAAGGTTGAGTTGCTCGCTCTTACAAAGCTTCAAAAAAAGCAGCAATACTACTAATCGCTGCAAAATGTTGTCCTTAGAAAAAGGTTATTGGAACTCCATTCGCCTACCTTAAGCTTGCTTTAATTTCAAAAAAGTAATGGGACTTTGCTTAAAAATGGCGTTGTTTATCATTGATATTCAGGTAGGAAGAAATGGACTGTAATCATTATTACATGCACGAAGCCACAACGTTCCAAGCTTCAAAAACCAAAACGTTTTATTGATAAGAGAAACATCGTGCACGAAAACAGCTGTTGCATAAAAATTTTAAATCTACTAGGATGATACTTGTAAAAATTATCTACAAAATAAGATTTCGAGTATTAGACAAGCGCTTAAAGATACTTTATTCAAAATTTGCCAAAAAGTTTTCATGTTCATACTCTGTATGGATCGATTCTTTGATAAGTTTGAATTATTAAACATATCTTTGTGTGAGTTAAGGTTAAAGCATTAAAAAACATGGTGAAGTAAAATTAAAAAAAATCCCAACAAGCAACTCTCTTTTTGAAAATCACGTATTTTAGCGTTTTAAAAGAGCATTGGTTTATCCAATGCCATAGGTGAAAGCAGCCGTTTATCAGATCGTCGTTGACAAACTGCATGCCTTAACTAAAAACTGAAGATGATGTAAATTCAACACTACCTTCTGCAAATTGTGTACAACCTCAGGTTTCCAGAAAAAATGTGTACTAACTCATCCTAATCTCGTATTTCCGCCTGCTGCGCACCATGATCTCGAATAATTAGCAGCCTGTCACGAACGCGGGCCGATTTACGGGGAAAGTGTCAGCAGTTACATTTCTGTGCGTCAATTGCTAGAGTGCATTCTGCAGTCATTACCCGATGACGGCTCTTCGCTGAAACCAATGAATAGGCAGGTCACGATGTTCCCTCCTCTGAAAATTCACTTGAACTGCAAGGAAGAAGCTGCTCTTCAATAGACCGGAGGGGCCATTGTCACTTTGTTGCAATTGCTCTATCACAGTAGTTCTTAACCGGGGATCGTCTCCCCAGGGGGCGTCAATGAATTTCCAGGGGGCGCGAGCCCTTAACGCGCTCTACAATACGGAAAGATTGATCAATGAATTTACCAATAAATACTTTCGTTTTTACAACTTATTTCATGCCAGGGTGGCTTGAAACAAAGGACAGTTACTTAAGGGAGGCGTGGTAGAAGATAGGTTAAGAACCACTGCTCTATCACGAAACATCGATAATGTAAGCAGCCTGCTCTTTTTAAGCAGTCCCATCACATAGTGCGCATTTCTGTAACCTGCACCTATGATACAAAGTTCTCTTGGACAACTGGCAACTGGACAACTGCCAACTAGACAACTGCCAACTGGACAACTGCCAACTGGACAACTGCCAACTGGACAACTGCCATCCGGACAACTGCCACCTGGGACAATTGCCACCTTGGACAAATGCCAACCGGACAGCTGCCAAAAGGACAATTGACAAGTAGGACAAACGACCGAAGAAAACCGTAAACCTAAACTCTAAAAGTAAATCCTAAACCCAAACCCTAAACGTAAACTGTAACCTAAACCCTAAATCCCAACAGTTGTCCTGTAGGCAGTTATTCTAATTGGCAGTTGTCTTGTTGGCAGTTGTCCTAGTTGGCAGTTGTCCTATTTGGCAGTTGTCCTAGGTAGCAGTTACCTAGGATAACTGCCACCTAGGTCCTAGTTGGCAGTTGTCCTAATTGGCAGTTGTCCGGTTGGCAATTGTCCTGATACCATAATACAATATTTTGCCGGCAAGGGGTACTCACCTCAGTTAAGAAAAAGATTAGTATCTCCCACAACAGACCTTGCCATTCTAACGGTGAAGCCTATAAAACGGGACACGCTTCAGGTAAGTGATGTTCAAGCCCTTTGCACTTGTGGTTACATTCTATATGAATCAAACATTAGTGCCAGGTGAGAGACGAGAGTATGATTGCATCTAGCCATGGGCGGAGTTGTAACCTACTAACCTCTTTCGATCTAATCAGGGCTGTGGAACCGGAACTAATATCGGGCTCCGGCTCCGGCTCCAGGTATCTAAAATTGTTGGCTCCGGTTCAAACCTTTAATGGTTTTTGGCTCCGGCTCCAGAACGATTTGGTCCATTAAACACTAAAAACCATTGTATTATTTGTACATTTGGTTTGCTCCACAAACTACTGTATGTCTGTTGAACGGGAACTCAAATTCAGGCTTACACTCCTGCTCCACCATTCAAAATATCTGGCTCCGGATCAAGCCACCCAAAATTGCTTGGGCTCCGGCTCCACAGCCCTGGATCTAATAGTGGTTACGACAATTAGTGGCTTTTAAGGCGAAAAAATGTAGCTCCCGTTACTTTACATAGACTGCCCTTCACGCGTCAATTGCTGACGCACTGAGTAGACACTGAGTAGTTATACTGAGTAGTTATACTGAGACACTGAGTAGTTATATTTCCCGACACTGAGTAGTTATACCGAACTCGGTCAGAAATTGCTTGCATTTTCTCCTTCAAAATGCATTTTCTGCTGCCCATTTTCAAATACTGAATTGAGAAATATTAACTCTACGATAGCGGGCTGTTTTGTGGAAAGCACTTTGTAACACTTAAATATCTGTTCATGGAAATTAGGAAGTTTTTGATACAAAATGTCTTGAATGTCCAACATTTTTCGACTTTGACGGAAAGCCGACTGTTAACTGCACGCACATCGTCTTTCAAATATTCATGTTTTTTCGAGCATCGCGAAAGAAAACTGGGAAGCCTTATTACAGTTACCGTTTACATCCTTAAGACGGTTTACAGCGATCCAAAGGATCGTTCTCTTGAAAATAGTTCTTATTATATATTTTTAATTTTAAGATTCCGAAAGCCTTACTGTTAACGTGCTTTGTTCCTTCTCACACGTTTTTTGCTACCAAGCACTGATTAAGACTTCTATTTTTTTCAGGCATTAGCGAGCAGGTTAACATGGAGTGGTTTTGATGAGCAGCCCGCGAGCCCGCAACCTATTAATTACCTGGAATGACCAGCACGTCCCGTTGGTGGAAAGTAGGTCATCCCTGGTCCATATGTGGGTGAATGTATCGTTCGTAAATTGAAAGAACGTTCTCATGAATCGGTTACGTAACTTCCGGCTGTCCATAGCCGAACATCGCTGAGCCGCTGCAATATTTTTAAATCATTGGCTGACTGATCTTTCTCACGTGCGAGAACTTCCGTGACGCGAGACCCTTAATGAACGAATGCGTATGACAGCTTGACTAACGGTGCGAGATTGCGTGCGTTGACTTTTGTCGAGCATTAGTCACTCATATACGGCACGCCGTCAGCTGAGACGGGTTGATTAAAATGCGAGTTTTGCTTGCAGCAGCGGAAGAGGGCTGAACCAATGTTATTTTATTTAACGCCACAGAGCGTATATACAATTCAAAATACCATTCAGCTGTGCTTGTGGCTCTAGAGAAACAATTGACGGTCGGAGACTTTTGGGTTTATGACAGTGGCAAATTTTCACGCGAAGCCGCCGATTTTCAGAAAGTTGGCAAAGCGCTCGCATAAGTTGTGATTGTAGAAGACAGTGGTTTTTTTAGGCGGTAGCCATAATTCAGCTATAGAAAATGGTCCTTCGTTTCGTTTCCGACAAAAGGCAGATAGGTTTTTGAAAAAATGTTTTTTGTGGGCACCAGGTTCATGACAGAAAAGCATGCTCAATCAGTTCAAACAATTTCATGACCGCATAGGAGATTAGTTTTCAATCAGCAACATGACTATTTGAGATGACGTCATTGCCGCGATGCAGGTTGCAAACATTGGTAGAACCACAAGTTGGCCTCTTTCTTTTTTACTAACCATGCCATGCTTAAAGAAAATAGAAGATTTTTTCTCTGTAACCACATTTTTCGTCTCTGGTAAAGTAAAGTTTGAAACGCTGTCAAGCATCACGACGAAAAAACAATCGATATTTTATTGTTTATTTGCATCAACCCTTTTCATCAGTGACGAAAAAATTTTCATATCTAAAGTATCGCAATTAAAATTATGTTTTTCACATGCGTCATGTAATCGCCATGGTGAAAACTGAAAACCTCAAAAATATTTGTATGCAAAAAATGTGAACGCGAAAGTAATGGAACGGAGCAAAGCGCTTTCAAAATAAGAACAACGCCGTAGATTTTGCATTTTATAGCAATTATGAAAAAATGTACTTCCTCGAATGTGTAAAACCAAGGAGGATTGCAGCCTATAAAAGATTAAAGGACAGTACAGTCATTTTGCAGAGCAAGCAAATATGAACTGACAAGAAACATTTGTTCCGAATTAAAGCTCTTTGAAGTTTCAAGGGGCCAATTGCCAGTTTTAATCACTTGTTCGCAAATTTGAGACTAACTGCAAAGTGGTTCACATGATATACCATCTGTAAAATATTCAAATCTTATTCTCCCTGCGTGAACAAGAGAAGCTTGGAAACATATCTCCAGAGAAAACTATATCATAATTTCATACACCTTGGCACGAATGTCGTTCGTGGTTGGCACCTAAACGAAGAAACGAAACAGTCACACTACGAATTGCAGTAAAGTGTAGTATACAAAAATCGGAGTAGCGCATTGTGTATCTTTTTGCTTACAGTTATAGAAAGTTTGCCGGTTTTTGTAATTGTTACAACCTTTTACCTCCAATTTTTAACTGCAGAAATGTCAGTTTACAAACATAGGCAAAGAACAGACATAGCCAATGTGCAACTACGTATGCTTTATTAAAATTGGGACCGCTTTCCAAGTATAAGGTAGCACTTTTGCCGAAGGAAAAGTGAAACAGTTTTATCTATGTTCAACAAAAATTAACGAGGAACTACAGTCGATAATTTTGAGCTGCTAGAGGAAAGCAAAGAAACACTTTAGCCAGTAGCTTGTCTTGTTGCCATGCGCATGAATGTTATGTTTCGATTGTTACTGTCCCCCTTGTGGCATAACTCATCTTTGTAATAGCGTAACATAGTAGGACGAGATTTTTCTACAGGCATAAACACACTGTAGATAAGGCGGTATAAGTGCAGACATATTTTCCATTTGTAGAGCAAAAACGGTTGTGTCTGTGACGGGATGAGGTTTTTGGCATGATCTTTGGTCAAAAAAACAAGCCAGTGCAAGAAAAAATATTGTTGACTCTATAAAATGCGCAAAGTAAAACAAGCAATGGTTAAAAGTTATGCAGTATCGGTGACCAACATTGTGTAATATCGGTCATCCGGTCACACAAAACGTAACTAGGTCCTAACACCGATCATATCTTGATGTCTTGATTGCAGCTGACCAACAGAAAGCAAGTGGTTTGCGTTTCAATCTCTGTTTACCTGAATGTTTAATTGTAGCTGTAAGCTGCGGAAGAAAGCACTCGTTGCTGCATGACCTTTCGACCTCACACAAGAACTAAAACCAGCTTATCATTAACGGCGTTGTTCAATTGCTTGCAGGCTGTTGGTAGTGCAGGCAGCTTAAGACCAAGAAAGCAAGCGCAGCAGCAACGGCCCGTGGTTGAAATCACCGAGAAAGCAATACCAGTAGACTTCAGACCAGCTTTAATATTTACTGTTCTCGGGCTGCGTACATTTTACAGCTATGTCTTGCTTGTTCCAACGATGCTAATAGTGTCCATCATCGTCTATGCAGTAAACAGAAACCTTGAAATAGGTTGGATTTGAACGTGGATTTACGCTTCTCATCTCATACTTTATGCTCTCTTGGTTTAACTTCATGCTTTCGCATACGTTTCTAGCGATTAAAAGTTAATCAGAGTATCAAACACGGAGAGGTATATTTAAGAATTCTAGAACCCTCATGCTCGTCACCGGGCTTTATTTGTTGGGGGGAGAACATTCAGCGAAATACTAAAAAGGGTCATCACCTATTTCCAGTTGTAGGGGACGCCGACTGCAAATACGGCCTTGGAATCCTCCACTGGCGGCGGCCCCTCTTTTTCTTCCAGTACCTTAACTTTCGGAAACAGAGAAGTTTCATAAACAAATTTACCAGTTTTCGGTGTATTTCAGACAAATCCGGAGATTTCTCGTGTACGACGTATCAACACAAAGTGTAAAATTGTTTTTCTGTGCAATCTTAATGTATTTTCAGCGTTATGTAATTGTAATGTCTTTGGTGTTTTCTGTGTGCGGCGATATTTTTGTACAAAAAGATAATTAGAGTTAGAAAACTCGAGAGTCATCAAAACCGTTCTATAAAGTTTTGTCACAGGATTCTGGATCGAAAACAAAAAGAAAAAATGAAAAAACGACTTAAAATCCTTGCAAAGGAGGTCAATATCTCTAATTCGAAGTCTTTCTTCTAGAGATTCACTCAAGACTCTATTTTTTTATTGCTTCCGATGATAGGGAACCCTTTTCGAAGCAATTCTGTAACAAGTTGTTTGCACGTTTGCTGCACAGGGGTGATTATTTTGTTGTACTTTGTGCAGGTTGATAAAATACGCCATAGGTGTTGAATAAAGAGCTACACCTAATCCGATCTTAATCCAATTGAAGCATTTTCTTTTATGGAAACATGATATAAATCAATTTTTGATAAAGCAGCAAATGCCATCGCTGAAAAAATATTTCTGCACGCTTTTAGGCAACATCTTTCTTACCTTATTCAGGGTTATCTAACTGCATTGTAGCTTCTTGTACGTTTATTGTATGAAACAGCTTTAACATTGCAGTGAGTGTAATTACAGTTTAAATAAACTATTTGCAACGGCAGTGTCCGTAGTTATACCACTTTGACATCATGTGGAAAAAATGGCCTCTTGTAAAACCTACAAAACCTAATACCATCACAACGCTGTAGCCACCGAACGGCAATTACCAGGTTTGGTTTAATGCAGAGGTGGGAGGACCCTGCAGTCCGCGGGACTATTAGTTGGCCCGCGCCAGAATTTTCGTTGCCCAAATGTGGCCGGATTTGCATGTTAAAATATAAAAAACGTGCTGGATTTGCGTAGTATTGTAAAATATACGAGTACTTGGTTGTATTTTTTATCAAAAGAAAAATTTTGGAGTATTTTGTGGCCGGATCATGATGCTGCACAATTTATTCGACATGTGATAATAAATAGGTTCACCCCCGTGGTTTAGTGCACAGCATGGCTTGTTTTTCTAGGATTAAAGTTTCTTCCACTGTTATTCGCATGATATCAGCTTGGCCGTGGCTAACTATGATATCTCGGTTTTTCTGTTGCAAATCGCCAACCACTCCATCACGAACATACGGCTCCAGCCACATTGACTAAATAGGCATATTCCGCTACGTAAGGTACAGCATTTCCGTAACATGTAAGGGAACATTGACAGTCTGACCTTTTTCATTGCTACGAAGGTGACGGTTTGCTATTTATAAATGCGGAAAATGAAAAATAAAGAAACGGTTCTTCGTTACTCATTCATAAAACTGAGATACTCTCTGTAAATTTACCTATTGAAGTTGAAACCTTGCTTAGCAAATACTTTTTCTGTGTCAAGACGAGTTTTTTTTAGTAGAAAGTGATGTAAAAGAAGCGATATATGAAATAAATCAGGCTAAAACAGATAGGTTGCAAGACGTACTTGTACGAGAAATGCTGCTATGGGTGATCATTTCTTTTCCTTGTCAAACCAGGGCGAGCAGCTGACAGATAACAAAGAAACGGAAATTGGTTACGGGGTCATAGCAGCCTTAATGTGTGCGGTTCACTCGGTGAAAATTTTAGGCATTCCTTCATGAGCAAATCTTCCACTTCCCAAAACAAGAGCATCAGCATGAAAAAGTGCGCTACTGCATGTATTCAGATACTTATGACAGGTATTTACTGTAGCTACAGGACATTATTTGTAAGTCTGTTTACAATACTCGAAAACTTAAATTTAAGGGTTCACGTTTGCTCAAAACCTAACGTTCTACTTCGTGAAATATATACAGTATATTCTAGGTGTTGTACAGGGATAAAACAATTTCTAAACACATTTGCAATGAAATGTTCAGTCAGAATAAGTGCTAGTGGATTTGACAATCTTCATTTTCAAGATTTGGTTTATGAAATTAAACTTCTTTGTACTTCCACCTAAAACTTCCAGCGTATATTTATAACTGTGGGTAACATGTCGTTACAAAATTTTCGGGAGGTATAGACCCCTGTTCCCGAAAAAAGCTCACGTGTATTAACAGCAGTTGTTGCAACTTGAATCTTCTAGTTGGCTTAGGGACGATATGGAAGACTTTTAATGGATTGGTGCTGATTAACAATTGCTAGCCAAGACCTCTAAAATTCTGCTTCAATTCCCTTCAAATTTATTGCGCACATACACACAAATCATGTGCTATAAACATTTCCTCACCCAACTGCCTTGCGTTCTTTTCCAATTCTGCTCTGTGTACTCTGCATTTTAGACTAAAAGCAAAAGCAAACGTGGGTATGCGTTGAAACCTTGCGCCAAAATATTTGCAATAAAGCAATCGCGCCTGCTTTCCTTTGCACATGCAAACAAGTCTTCTTCTGTGATGATCACAACTGAGCAGAAATACCTGTTCGCTTCATTTAGCTTTTGTAACGTCGAAAAAGTCCGTTCAGGGCCGGCCCAAGCAGGTGCGGGCCCAATGCAAGACTCCTCTGAGCAGTGCTTTATGACGTCATCGTGCTCAGTCAACCGTGCTACGACCTTTTTGAGAAAATAGCCTATATAATACAAACGACATATTGCAAACGTTTCGATAACTCCTGTTATCATTGCAAATTTGACGTATATGATATCAAAACACAAGGCGAATTATTGGAAATGATCTGTATGTAGATGATATGTAGACACAAATTATTCTTTTCATGTGGAGGGGTGTGGGCGTAGCTCATGTGTCCCGTAACTACGTCCATGTTTATGGCTAATATGCTGCTGTGGTGGACATTAGACAGTGTACAGCTACGACTCGTAATTAACCCGAAAATTCTAAAGGAAGCTCTGCAATGGAGATTTGAGCGGCAAGCGCAAGTGGAAAGTTACGTAGTTACCTCAATCAAACTGAACAAGCGAATTGAACCTACAATGCAATATACTTCACTCTTGTAAGAGTGAACGCCACTTTTGTTCGAAGGACCAGGCCCCTAGACACGGGGCGAGGCATTCGCGGGCAGGTCCTCCCAAGATTTTTTTGTGCCCCTCCCTAATTTTGTTATGTCCAGAGAAATTTGTCTTAAACATATAATAAAAACAAAAATATTCTCTCCTAAAAATGTATTTTCCCCCAAACCTTAAAACCTGACTACGTGCCTGCAAAGAATAGGAGACGTGGAGAAAGTTGTTAGCATGACTGATTAACCTTTCTCACTTTCGGAAACCACAAGCGCAGACGCATTCTTGTATAAAGATAGGGTCTGTGTGCACGATCAACTGTACTCTGTATGGCGCAATACACGAAAAAAAACACGCTTCACTAGTGAGCAAACAACACATCCGCCCAAAGTTCCCCAAAGCCCAATTTTGTAGTCATTCTTAATGCATGGACTTGGTTGCCAATGCAAACTGTTCTTCATGAATTAGAAATATTTCGCAACTATCACGTCACAGAATGTAGAAAAAACGTACCAAACGCAATACAATAATGCGCATGGTTGATTGATCAAATAGAAGCACATAGCCTCCCAATATGATGAGCAGGAANGAGTGTGNTGGATGACATTCACAATTTTTGCCTTGCCTAGTTAAGACGCACTGAAGCTTTCATGCAGTGGTGTTGGAGCTGGAGGTGTCTTTAACGTTCATGTACCTGGATTTTGAAGTAGTGTTTCTTTTACCTATTTACACTCGCAAACAGCCAAACACAACGAAAGTTTCGTGGAGGGACAAATGATAAATGTGATTGACTTGAATCCAACGAGCAACCCTTCGTTAGTCTTTGCTCAGCTTCAAACTATTGAACACTTGCCTGAAAGTGACAATTGGATTTTTCATGCTCAGCTATGCGCACACTTGCACTGGACCAAAAATGTTGTTTTTTTCGGAGAAAAAAGTCAGATAACTCAATAGTAAACAAACGTGTCGAAACCTCTGTACCCGAATTTTCAAGAATTTCACCCGAATTTTCGACAAATCAAAACTTTCGGGGGTGTACTTACCCCCTCAGGTCTACACCACTGAATGGACAGCGCGACGTACACCTTGAAAAAAGTTTACAAAAAAGCAAAATATCCCATTTTTTCCAGCTGAGTGCACCAGCCATTTCAATTGCATCACCTCTCCACTGGATAATTTGCGTTGTAAACAACAACTTGAAAAAGTCCTGCCTGCTACATCACAGGGAAATCATAATTCAAATCTAACTTATCTGGGCTTTCAGGGATTGGAAAATCTCGCTTAGCTGTTGAAAGTGGTTTGGGTCAAGACGCAGGATCCCACAGTTTTCGATAAATCTAACATTAGGGCCATCGCCAACGAAAAAGTTTGGGGCACAGTGGAAATAAAGTTTGGCACACTAGACATTTTTCCCAATGCGAAAGCCCCAGCGTGCAATTTTTTTCAGGACAACGACCAACAAGATTTTTGGCATAATTAAAGTTTCATGCTACTCAATATCTTTTGGGCGACTGCTCAGACAGGCTGACACGGTTCAGTGTCCAGCACAGGCCAAGCAAAAATTCAAAATATAACACCTTTTGCTGCTATGGTTCAGTGGCCAACTGCTGGAGTCTTCGGACTCGAATAGAATGTCTGCGTCTCCGGGCTTAACCTTTCATCTTTTGTGTCAATGTTCATTCTAACGAGAGCATTGTTTGCTAACAATGAGATTTTATCAGCCGTTTCTACTGAATTTGAG
>JGI24158J21664_10010650_pt1 | contig 12266 bp, 8 predicted proteins | sample Ectturendosymbi3_FD_21664 | JGI IMG/M metagenome (IMG submission 21664) | reverse complement strand
TGTTCTTATTTTGATAATCTTGAATTTGACATTTTAGTTGCAGGTGGTGCTCAGTGCCACTTTATCACTTCTGTTATCATTGCAGTTAGGATTAAAACGCTTTCAGGACATTAGCTTTAGTTAAATTTTGTTTGCTAAGATCAAAGTAAGCCATTCAATGTGCGGCCCTCATTAATATGTTATTCAATGTGCAGCCCTGGTTAAGCTAGTGACATACATTTCGGCTCAGTAAGCCATTTTGATTGGACATAGCTGCTCTATCTGCTTACTCTATTGTCACTTCATGATTGATGGAAACAAAAGATGTGCAACTGCAAGGCAAAACTGAGCTGATATCAATTTTTTGTTGCTCCTCCAGTTGCAAAAGAACAGCACAGCTATTCAATCAGTGTGCTGAGCCACGAGTACGCTGCTGATTTCAGCAGTGATGTCTACTGCTCAGTGGCGTAACTAAAGGTTTAAGATAGGTGGGGCAAAACTTAGCAATAGGGGGGCCACTAGCGAACACTCCAAAAAAGTTTAAGAAATGACAGTGAATCTTGCGTCAAGTAACTTTACTCCACAGGTGAAACAGGCAAGGAATCTATCCCAAATTTTTAATAGGAAATCAATTTCACATAACACTACGCATCGTCGGTCCTTGCATTTTATTTAAAGTGAATCCAGATGTCGTGGATGTGCATACAAGATAAAATAAACAAAAACACCCTGATAAAAACAACCTACTGAGAACCAAAAAATACTAGATATCAAAATGTCAGCTCAAAGGGGGCCGGTTTCTGCATTTATCTTGCCAAGGGTGCGACTCGTCCCCCGTGCTCCCGCCACGGTCGTCAGTTATGCCACTACTAGTGCCAGTGGACACGATAGTGTCACGACAATGAGCATCCAATACTCAGGAATCAGTCAATGATCATCTGCTATTTTTAGGCGAATATCTTTAAAATCGGCTTAGTTTAACCTACGCAATCCCAGTGAGGCTTAGTATTGCAAATAGCATATGCACCATTCCTAAATATCCAGAACTCAAAAACAAGTCGGCTTCATTCTTCAAACATGACAATTAGCGATCAGTTTAGCAATTGATGGCGGCATTTTCTGATCAGCATCTTGTATTGTCATCATTAATCACTCATGTCCATATGTCCACAAGGAAGTCATTCACTCTGGCAGAAAGTGTTATGAAACCCTGCATGGAGACAGCAGCACGAGAAATTCATGGAGGAACCACTGGCTGTGACCTAAGTGCAAAAACTGCCATTGTCCACACGGGGCAACTGGGCAATTGCACCACCCAAAGTTTTCAAAAACATGTTCAGTGTTAGGTACAACAACAAGTTACAACCATTTTGATCCCCCTGAAAACATCAGCTGGTTACAGCCCTGTGTGCTGTAATGGCAGAATCATTGAAAGAAACGCTTTTGGCCAATCTTCGTGATGCGCCTTGCTTCGAGATTCAATTGGACGAAAAGACTGATCTTACGAATGATTTCCCGTTACATTGGAAAGCTCAATTGATTTCATATGTTCGCTTTCATGACAAGTAACACGTGAAAGTAGTCAATCATTAGGCCTATTTGTTTTATCTTCATATTGGCATAGACACCACTGCACCCAGTATCTTTGCAAAATCGACCAATAACTTTTCAGAATACGATTTGAACTGGTTGAAATTCAAGAACTGCGTCCATAGACAGTGCAAAGGCTATGGTCGGCATTCGAAATGGCGTTGTTGCGCTCATAAAGCAAGTCGCAGCAGAGGTTGTGAACATCCAATGTGTCATAACCGTAAAGCATTGGAGGACAAGAAGCTAGGCAATGAAGAAGAAAATCACCAACTATAGTTGATGTCATTTCTGATGTCATCAAAATTATGAATGCAATACTAAACAGTCCTAAAAAAGTTGTGAGTTTGATGAAGTTGTCACAGAAATGGGAGGAGATGGGCATCTTTTTTATCATTCTGAAGTGTGGTCGTGGTAGATCTCTCGTGAAAGCGTAATGGAGAGAGTGTGGAATTTGCGACAGGAATTTATTGTGTCATTTGATCGATGAGAAGATCATAAACCTCTTTTCTTTCGCTATTTGTTTTGGCTTGCTGGACTTGTCATTCTGGTGACATATTTAACCAGCTGAAGCTCACACTTTAAAGTTGTGGAATTGACTTGACATATTCGAAACGACCAAAATCACATTGTTCAAGCATGCACTTCAAAATTTCGAAGAAGAAATCTACATTAACAACCTGATGAGTTTGAAGACCCTACAGACATTCCATCATATTCACATGTAAGTGGGTGGGAAGAAACAAAATTTGGAGCAAAGTATCACCGAAACACCCAGTTCCAATATGCACAGTCTGATTAATAATTTTGAAACTTACTTTCCCAGACAGCAGGCTAAAGATTTACAATCAAAGCTATGGATTTTGAATATTTTCGACAAACAGCATCCACCAGAGCATTTGGGCACAAATCTAAAAAACGACCTATGCCATCAACCTTTCATTAGCCGTATAAAACACACTGACGTACACGTAAGAGCCCTCGATAGCCTTCGCAAGAACATCGAAACGGACCCGTTGCCACGGGAGGCTTTGGTGGGCTTAGCCCCCAAAATGAAGCCCCCACATTGAAACATGAAACACTATAAATCAGTGTTTTTGCCACATGTCAGTGTGTCAAGCTCCTTGCACAAACATAAAGCCCCCCTATTGAAGACTTTCTGGCGACAAAACAGGAAAGAGGAGTTGTCTTCTTAGTGGGACACTAGATGACCTAATCCCAGGAGCATTGGTGCAAGATGTTGCACCTAACTGGTCTAAAATTGCAAGATGTACTCAGCAACACCAAGCCATAAATATAATCGCTTACTTTGAATGAATAAATGATGATGTTCTGTGTAGATTTTTGAGCTTATTATTTTGCACTAGGTATTCGTCATTTTGGTTATTTACACAAATTTTCTACATCGTTTTCAGAGTCTAATCTGACTTTATGGCTATTGTTCAGCAACACTAGTGTTGGTTGTGCAAATGAAATTTTTGTTGAATAAAAGAGTGCGAACCGTCTTTCTAAAGGTTGAAAAGCACTGCTTTAGATCATAACTTTTGCACCCAAAACCCCAGCAGGTCATCCAAAGTATCAAAAGACTCAGATTGTAGCCTAGTTTCTAATAAAAACTTCAGCGAAATACTACTATCTAGCGGTTTGGGCCCAGGGCCAGGTGAAGTGGGCCAAGGTGGCCTAAAAGTCCTCCACTTATGACGTCACTCACAAAAAATCCACATACCCCAATCTAAAAAATTTTTTTCGAGTGCAAACTACAAGACTTAACAAGTCTTTTGAGCTTTTGACCGGGTCTATAACGTTTACCAGACCGGAGAAATTGAGGCACAAAGCCACATGTGATCCAGCTGTTTTTGCGCGAACCGCTTGAATTAACCCGGGTGCAAAAGTGTTAAAGGAACTTGGCATGGCAACTAAACAGGCCCCCTAGTTGCGCCTCTGAGTCTGAAAATAAACACAGATCACTTATAAAATCATGTCAATGCCTGTATCTAAACATTATTGAAGTGAGATACAGCATTGATATACATACATGCGCATCCCATGGATCAGTTTCACTGTCATGGCAAGCTCCCTTGTGCCAAATATACTCATCATTAACCCTGATCAAATATAGCAGGCCTGCCCAACGTTTTTAGTGTTGCAGGCCACTTTCACATGAGGAAATTTATTGCGGGCCACAAAGTTTTTGTGACGTAATAATAAGCTATTGTGATGTAACAAATCCCTTGATTTTGGTAAGTTTTATGCGATAACACAAGGTCATAATGAGTCCTATAGTTGCACAGTGTTGCCAGCTTGTATGGATGCAAACCAAATCTAAAAAATTGACATATTTTCAAAGCGTTTGTTAAGTTTTTGGATGGTAGGCCCATAACAGAAACAACAGGTATAATTTTGGTATGTTTTGATGGCAAATATACTTGAGCCTATAAAAAAATACTAAAAATTAAAAAGTCTGCTAACAAACTTTTTAGATTGTGGGCCACTTGAAACAACCTAGCGGGCCGCATGCAGCCTGCAGGCCACGAGTTGGGCAGTCTTGAAATATAGATGCTGTCAATGCAGGTCTCCTATGTGAGTAGTATTGAAAAGCAATAACATCAGATCAGTGGTTCTTGACCTTTATTCTACGACGCCTCCCATAAGTGACTGTCCTTTGTTTCAAGCACCCTGACATCAAATAACTTGTAAATACAAATGTATTTAATTGCTAAATTTATTGATCAAACCCTCCGTGTTGTAAAGCGCATGAAGGCTTATGCCACCCTCAGAAATCTATTGACACCCTTTTGGGGAGGCGTGCCTCCCAGTTAAGAACCACTACATTTGATTCAAACACAGGAAAATACAGAAAACATAATATCATAATCAAACAGATCAGTGAGTGCCCTAACAAACAGAAAGACACTGAAGGCGAGGGTACACAAAGCAGTAGCATTTCCCTTCTAATGTTGCGTAGGATACAACCACATTGTTGCCTTTTCGAAATAGTGCCTATGCCAGAGGTTCCCAAACTGTTTGGTGTCATGGACCCATTTGACGATTTGGCTGAAAGCTCCCCCTTAGCAAAACAAACCAGTTAACAATTTGGCGTCCTGCTGCTTTTGAGGATTTTCGCAAAAAAAGCGCCTAAACGCACATGGCTTTGTGCAGGAATATCTCGCTTCTGTACGGGTTACGGACCTGGTCGAAGCGTCAAAAGACGCGGCAAGTCTTCTAGTCTGCACTCAAAAAAAATTTTTGCAATGCTGTAAGTGGAAGACTTTTAGGCCACCTTGGCCCACTTTGCCTGGCCCTGGGCGCCATCCGTTAGGTGGTAGTATTTCGCTAAAATTTTTATTTGAAACTAGGCTACAATCCGAGTCTTTTGGTACTTTGGATAACTTGCTGGGGTTTCGGGTTCAAAAGTTATGATCTAAACTAGTAAAAATATTTGATTAATTAGCTAATTAATTCATTTGTTTATTTTAGATCATGACTTTTGACCCAGAAATGCTAGAAAGTCGATCAAAGGCTCAAAAAACTCAGACTCGAGCCTAGTTTCCAATGAAAACTCCAGCGAAACATTTTGGCCTAGCAGTTGGGCCTTAAGCCAGGCAACATGAGCCAAAATGATCCCAAAACTACTTCACTTATGACGTCACTCACAAAAAATCCGCACCCCCAACCATAAAATTTTTTTCGAGTGTAATCTAGAAGACTGGCCAATCCGTTTGAGCCATTGAGCAGCTCTCTAGCGCAATCTGCGGAGGAGCTATGGTGTTGGTAAGGCAACTGAAAACTGCTGTTTTTTAGGCCGAAATTGAAGTACAAATATATCGTACGCCAGCTCTCAAATCCTACTCAGGGACATGTGAGTTAATCGGCCGAAAGCAGTGTTTAACCTAATTTTATCATTGCTTAGAATTAATGTTTGTAGCTGATTCTTTCAGTAGCTGCAATTTAAAGTGTTTTGTCGAGCAGCCATATCGAAACCTGCGTAAGTTTTGTATTTTTATAGTTACAGGGTAAATGCCTAATCTGGCCCTGCTTTCATGACACGTAACAACAGTATTTGCACAATTGGCCTTTGGTAATTGTCATGCAACAAAATGAATATATATGCGCATCTTGGCCTGTGGATACCTGTCAAGTAACAAAAGATTATTATGACCACTAGGCATGCGTAGCCTATACCATATGTAAAACGTGTGCATGTAATAGCACTGTATAGGCTACCATAACGTTTTAACTTGTTTGTGAGTTAACCATGTGGATATTTTGGCTTTGAGGACCTTATGTGGTTAAAAAGTGCAAAACATACTTGAAAATAACATACTTACATGTATCAACTTTAATTTGGTTTTGTTGCATGTAGAACCAGAAGCTCAGGCAAAGCATGAATTGATCTTCAACCGACAGCCACTATTTCTTTATTTTTCCTGCCTTTTTGGGGTCTTTACTATGAGTACTTCATATTTTTTTGGGAAATTTATTTTTTTTGTTTTGCAAAATGAAAATTAAAAAAAAAAACAACAGGATTGTTTTTCAGGTAAGATGAGCTTGTGAATTGCTCAACAATCACCGAGTTGTCAAAAAACTCACCTGGGCTTCCTAAAATGTTTCAGTAGACCTTGGTGATGGGACAAAATTCTTGCCAGTTTGGCCTATGTTTCTAACAGTGTTAGTGTTCCCTCACTGACCTGAATAGGGGTTGCTATGTACAAGTGGTGTCTCTACAAGAAAAGGTTATGAATCATTTGATTTGCAGGTTAAAAATCATGAATGTTTCATGAAGCTTATCATGTAAAAATTAAAAGCTTTGGGTTTGCTAAATTGCTTCAAGCCTTTGAGGAATCAACCGACTGAGATCTGCTCATAGGTGTAGCCAGGAGAGCCATGCGCTCCCTCCAAACTTCTGGCATGTGCTTTGAGAAGTGTTGTATCAAACCAAATACTGCTCCTCGCTTGAAGTCAAACTATTTGGCACCTCCAAAAATTTGGCTGGCTACATCACTGGCTCTGCTTTCTTCACTTTGCAATGATTCAAACTTGCAGCATCTGCATTTCGAGTAACTAGTCTCCACAAAAGNGNCGCAAGTGAATCTGAGATTTTTTAAATAAGAAATCGATTTCATGTAAGTGTAACACTACACAGTCCTNAAAAATGCAAGCAATATTTACGGGTGANAAATTGAAAGGGGAAGACAAGAGCAGAGAATCATGCAAACAAATTCAAGAATAAAATAAAAATCAATAAACGCAAACATAANCTGCAGCCATTACAACACTGGAAAATACGTCGGTTCTGAATAACTGTTTTCAATGACACTGGAAAACTGTCTGATGCTACTAGTCAAGCAACACATCAAACCCACATTGACTTTTGCTGTTATAACCCAAAATAGAGCGCTATTTATAGTACAATGTATAAGAAAGAAGAGAATTACTTTCGTTGAGTTGGCAGCCAGAAAATATGTTTACTGTTTGGTCAGCACATTGTTGATGGCAGGTCTTACAATGTTACAAGCATGGCTGTGGAGTCACTACTCAAATTTCAAGCTCTGGCTCCAGCTCCAAGCATTTTCATCTAATTTTTTTGGCACCGGCTCCAACATCTTGAGCTTTTTGGCTCCGGCTCCAGAACCATATTTGGTCCTAAAACAAAAAAGCACATTATTTGTATAACCCACTTGAACTGGAACCCAAATTTTAGGCTCCAGCTCCAACATCTAAATATTTTTGGCTCCGGCTCCAGCCATTCAAACTTGCATGGGCTTGAGCTCTGGATTTACACTCCTGGCTACAAGTCGCTACATAAACACAATAGTTTACACATGTCAGGTTTTCCTTCAGCGGGAAGGATTTGCATGTTGTCATTATTTGTGAAACACATGTGACCATTGATTTTCTGTGTTTTCCATGGCAACCACACAGTGCTTGGAAGGCCTTCACACACCTTCCAGTTGCTTTTCAGTCTGGCATGCTAGCAATCATCAAATTGTGGAAACAACTATGCCTCCCAAATGTGACAAGAAAGATGGGTTTGGGCTGAAGGACAATGTAAGGTGCGCTCTGTCACAAACATATCCTCATATACATACACAAGAACAAACTGTAATAAATTTCTCATTGACTTTTGTTTAATGGCAACTTGCATACCTTTGAAGTGCATACACATTACACATGTTCGTTTATATAGGTGAGAGCTTGTATTGCCCTATGGCGTGGATTCTACTTCTAGAGTTGCTCTCATGTTTGTCTTTTGCATGCNAGANCACCACGACACGCAGTTTGGCATTGCGCTTTTGCTTTCGTCTTATGCAACAAAAGCCAAGGACTCCCCAAATCCTTCTGTGGACCCTGGAGGTCCATGGACCACCAATTGGGGACAACTGGCCTAGATGCAATTATCTGAAACAGTCTACGTTGAGTTGATGAACAATTTACATTAAACCTTTGGTGCTGGTGTGTGAAATATTCGTACTTCAAAAGCACACATTGAGCTGCTATTTTTGCACCACTTTACAACTCCATAACTCATCAGATGATTGTACTAGAGAGCTGTCTAAACACTCAGTGTGTCTTTCAGTTTGCAATGAAAAAAATTAATTTTTGGGTTTCAAGTTTTTTGTGGGTGACGTCATAAGTGGGATACATTTAAGCTTTTTTGGCCAAGGTTATCGAGCCCTAGGCCTTAACCACAAGAGGAAAGCATTTCACTCAAGTTTTAACTGGAAACTAGGCCAAACTCTGAGTCCTTTGATTGGCTTTCTAGGGCTTCTGGTTCAAAAGTTAGGGTAAAATAACCAAAATTCGGGTATAAAACGGGCATAAAATCTTTTTGGGTAATTTTTACCTAAATTTACTATTTGATTAACCATTTGCCTATATATTCTTGTTTTCTCTAATAGTGTGGTGTTAATATTGCATCTGTTGCTTCTCACATGTTTCTTTTGCTTTTTTTGTTTGTTTGTTCAATGAAAAATAATAAAGCTTTATTGCCATATGCTATGAACAGTGGACAACCCTTTTCGTTGGTTAAACGTCTTATACTACTTTCCTGGGTTTTTTTCGGTCATTTTTCAGTCATAGACTGAAATGATTTTGAAATGACTGAAAAAAATTGAAGTCATTTTGATCAGAATGTCTGAAAATATAGGTTAAAAAGCACTGTTATGGCAAGTTTCAATACACATGTGAGAAAAATGACCGAAATGTTTCAGTGACCAAAATGTCTCAGCAAAAAGTGACCAAAATCTCTCAGCCAAAAAAAACAGCTACTTTCTCAGAATTCACTTTTACATCAGGATGTAATATGATCAAAAAAAATTGCACACCAACATTTTTTCTGCAGTGATTACACAAGCTAATGTTTAATAATGTCGATTATGAAACGTTAGATTATAATTATTAAAGAGCATTCCACAGACGCAGTTGTACAGGTGATTTTCAACATCAATTTTGTAATGTATGTATGTTTGAATAAACAGAGTTCTTGTTGCTGCTGATGAAACAGCTGATGTTTGCTTATTTTTCAACAAGTTGCATATCTTTTCACCACCTAGTTTGCAGGAATATAAAGTGTTTGTGATGTGATAATGTTCCGAAAATGCATGCGATACAACTATCTAAAAAACTGGTTGTGCTAGGCTACTAGCCAAATTTGATTAGGTCTTGTCTTCGCACACCTGCAGATTTTATTCTGAAAAGTATATCAAAAGCTGCCCTTCCACTCCACAACAGACCCCTTTTGCCAAGCTATATTATTAGATGTGACACTGGACATACTTGGGCACACCAGATATATGCTGAAGTCAGTTGAATGTCCATTAGATGTTAGCTTAGCATTGTTCTTTTTGATTTGTTAACCTTGACACATTCTAGTGCTATTCCACCACTTGGTGTGATAGACAATATGCAAGCAATTATATATGCATGGGGATCAGAATGAAACTGAAAATACTGAGGTATTTATGACTCTCCAGAAATGTATGCTGCAAGTAGAGTTGCCAGATGGCTAGTATTTCACCAGCCTGGCCAGTATTTTACTGCTAATTTAGCAGAGGCAGATATTTTCAAAAAAAGTGCCTGAAACCAGTATTTTGAAAATAAATAATTTGCAGCAACTGCAAAAAGAATTAACACAGAACTTCTCAAATTGTAATGACCCTCGTAGTGAATCTTGTCAAGACAATTCCTTCAGCAAAGTTCATATAAAGGCAATTGCTACTTGTGCCTTAACAACACTAATTGTCCCTGTTTTCCCTCTTCCTTTGTTTAATCATAGCTAGCATCTTCCGTCATCCTAAACATGATCTGTATGAGCATTTACTTTGGAAATTAATCGTGTAACCGGCATAGGTGGGGTTCGACTCTCATCTTGCTGACTTTCGTTTTGTTTTTTTCTTCACTTTTTTTCAGGCTTAGATGTTACGTTTAGGGGTTAGTGTTGGGTTACGGTTAAGGTTGGTTTGGGGTTTATCTTTTACGTTCAGTTCATTTCTACCAAGCCTACTGCACTCTCATCGTGCGTTACTATTACGTCACAGGTAGCATATGAATAAGTTAAAGATACACATAAGTTTTAAAGATGAAATTTAAAGATATACAGGCGTATCTGTAGCCACTGCCACAAGAAATCACTAGTTGTGTTATTGTGTTCATACAGGCAATACTATCGAAGAAAAGCAAATACCATCAAATTTTCCAGAAAGATGTTTACTTCAGAATTTAACATGTAAAATTGGAATTTACTAATGTGAACAGAGGCATTTTCTTCAACTCTAAAAAATTAGCATTTTCTTAATTAATGTGAACGGAGGCATTTTCAGAAGCATTGGCAAACTTACTACCTTTAAAGATGAATGTGAACGGAAGCACTTTCTTCAACTCTAAAAACAAATTTTTTCTGAAGTTGAAGAAAATGCAATGCATCCATTCACATTAATCATTTAAAGTCAGTGAGTTTGCTAATGCTTAACATAGGGCTATAGACTATGCTCACGATGTGTACGCTTATACACTGTTTGAAACATTTTTGTAGCTTCATGAAATTGTAAAGAAAATAACATGGAAAACAAATGCATTGCAAAAAAAATGTTCTTTTTTTCCAATGTTATTCAAGAATCCNGTTCCATTAAATATGTACTTACGAATGTAGTCTANATCTGTCACTTTTGACAAANTGGCAATTATTTTTACAAAACGCATTTGGCAACCCTACCTCAGTAGCTGCAAATGGGAANACNCTGCAGTAGGTAAAGAAGAACTTTCGGGTGGTATCTGCAGGAGACCGAAGGTGGAACAAGGAGATTGATACACAGATTAGTAAATAAAGATGAATGGGTTTACGTTTTTTAATCCAAATCCAATCCAACAATTTCATTGCAAAATCTAACCCAAATCCGATAAACTGACAGCTTTGTTGCAACCTATCCGGTGGCGTTGTGTTGATTGTGTGATTCACCACAAACTGGATGTGCGGGAAGAACAAAAATATATATGCGTGGCGCAAACAAGCAATAATAGAGTGATCTCTATTGTTGCTTGCTGCCACGGTGCGAAGCTTTGCGCATATGCCGCTCGGGATTTCCGATCGCAACAAAATGGTGCTGTGACCAAGATGTGAAGATCGTGCCGAGTTCAGCCTTCACACAAAAGAACGTGCGATCGGTGTTGTTCATTGTAAAAAGGAGGGGATGTTGTTGCAACCTCTCCGGTAGCATTGCGTTGATTGTGTGATTCACCACGAACGGGATGTGCGCGAAGAACAAAAATATATATATGTGTGGTGCGAACAAGCAATAATAGAGTGATCTCGTCGGGTGATCTCTATTGTTGCTTGCTGCCACAGTGCGAAGTTTTGCGCACATGCCACTCGGGATTTCCGATCGCAACAGCTTCAAAATACAAATCCTGTTCAAATCCAAACTCTTATAAATGAGTACTCATACATGATGGTAATGATAAAAAATACCAAAGATAGTGATTCCAGCATTATTCAACAATGTCATTTTTAATGTGGTACATAACCAATGAAAAAACAATAGTAGGTACACAGGAAAATACAAAAAATGGGACATATTATGCAAACCATCAGATGAAAACAAAGAATTAGAGAAGCAAGCAAGTGTACCCCAGAAGTCAATAATAGCAAATGAAGGGGGACCATGGCAAAACATGAACAAAATAATCTCACGATACTTTTATTGAACAACGTATATTGCACTCCTAAGAACTCCTATAAATCATCATCGATCATGTCTTGTAAAAGGCAAAATAGCCCCAGCAGCATTTGTCTGATAAGGCAACAGACTGGTAAAAAAATAACTTGGAAGCCAACTCAAGTTAACTTGTGCCCTACCTTCGGCTGACAGCACTNAACNANATNNNGANNCAGCTGAATCGCAAATTGCTTTGCTAAGAAACAAATTTCGTGCCAGCAATGTATCTTCAGTCCAGCAAGGTTAGATTGACTTTTTGTATNTACTATGTTTCTGCCAAGCCTACTGCTGCATTCTCGTCGTGTGTTTACAGTGTTACTGTCACGTTACAGGAGGTGGTCAAATAAGGTTTCAAATTTGAAGATCCACATGCGGTTCGATGCCACTGCTTTTAAGAAATTAGCACCATTGAATGTATTGGGAGTAAATCTGGTAGGAAGTGACTACGGATACACCTGTTCTGATGCAATTCAAATAAATAGGTCTGTT
>JGI24158J21664_10010647_pt1 | contig 12267 bp, 8 predicted proteins | sample Ectturendosymbi3_FD_21664 | JGI IMG/M metagenome (IMG submission 21664) | reverse complement strand
GCCAAATTGAGGTCGGCATGTTAAGTAATAATTACGAAATGTCAAATGTCAATGGATGCAATTAATTACGATTCAAGAAAATGTCGAATGCCAGCGACTGCTACTCAGCTGCGAAATCTCATCAAGATCACAATGATTCCCAAAGCGAATATTTATGAACCCTGGTGACGTTTTCAGGTGTAGCTACTGTCTCCAACAATCAGTGCCGGCATGCAAAGCCGGATTAAAGGGTACGGGGGCCCGGGGCAATTTTCACTCGAGGGCGCCTATCACGTATTACATGACGTCATCCTTTGTAAAGTTTGTTTTCGCTGATTCGCAACGTTCTCGTTTGTTTTATCCGGTAGTCGATTATGTGCCTGCCGTATTAACTCGATATTTAGCTGCCTTTGATTGTAAGCCGCACGAAATAGTGTTAAAAATTAATGTAAGCTGCCCTTGATTGTAAACTGCACTTGAACATATAGTAGGTTACCGTCGGTAAGTCATACAGTAGGTAAGTCTCTGAGATGCATTCGCGACGTTCGCGTACTCATGCGTCACCCGCTTAATTAGCAACTCTGTTACTAACGATGTTGGCACCACTACAGCTGCCTCAAACTACTTTTGACCTACGGGCCATTTTACCAAAACGCGACAACTTGTGGGCCACTTCCGATAAAATGAAGTATGAAATAACAGCTTCACAAGATATTTAACTAAAAAAGGGAAGATAAGTGAGTGCTTTATTGAAATGATTGCATAATAACAAATAGCAATTTATTACAAGTCTGTATCAGCAACATGCCCGTGGTTGAGGCAGATCTAGAGGGGGGCGATCGCCCCCCCCTAAAACCTGCGAAAATAATTTTATTCACCATAATTTTGTACAATTCGTAAAACAACATTCGCGACATACGGCCATTTTGTCATCCATTGTTTGGTCACAGCATTGTTGTGAAGTGTGCTTCATCTCTCTTACAGTAGGGAAGTCGTTAATGAGACTTGACTACCAAATATTTCTGAAACCCCCCCCCAACCTTGCTGTCTGGATCCGCCCCGGTCGAGGCTTCTCTGACACTATCGTCCTCAATCAAAGGCCAACCAGTATTAGCAAGTCGGCGACTATCGTCCAGTGTTTCGTCCGCCATTCAATTTGTTTTTAGATTTGACTTGCTTCATCTTAAAAACTGCACTCTTACACACGTATATTTTCCAAACATCCAGTGTATTTATAATGCAAAATCTTTCAGTTTCGGAAATCTATCTTTGCTGACTAAATTCCAGAAGCTCTTTACAGTCTGGTCTAACACCGTTAGTATTATGCATTGTTATTGAAAAGTGCTATGCTTGTTCTAAGTAAAATTACATACAACAGGGATGGGCAATCAATTTGGCTTGGGGCCGCTTTGAAAAGGCTACGTTCAGCGGATTGATAAATCGATTTATTTAGCGGTATTGAGTTAAATTGCGCGAGATGTAGTCGTCAAGACAACGAACACCGGGGTACGAAAAAACCCTGAGATCATCCAGGCTTGATCCAGCGGAGGTCCGTGCCTATTCTAATTTGATTGTAAAAAAAATAAATTAAATAGAAATGGAACACAGAAAAGGCTCTATTCATTGTTCTTGTACAAATGAACTTTATCCAGCGCAAGCAATTCAGTGTGACAAATGCAACCTCACACACTTTTCAACCAATTGCACATTTGCAGATTTTTCCTGAATGCTTCTGCGGGCCACTGAAAATGTTGTGGCCCGCGGGCCTGTCGTTGGACCACACTGATCTATACGTTTCGATAAAGCAGAGAAAAACAAAGTGTAAGCCGCCCTTGATTGTAAATCGCATGAAATGATGAAGAACTTCATAAAATGCTGTACTCAACTGCATATACAATTAGCTGCGAGAAGAGAGTTTATGTATAAAGACTAGAATGTATTCTTACTAAGTAAAATATTTCCACAGGCTGGAGAGTGACTCGACAAGAAACAGCATTCACCCGAACAATAAGCGAAAATCAAAGATTGCAAACAAAAACGCCGGAAAAATAACATGTCAATACGGACAGCCAGTCTGAGTGCGAAATGTGCTTCGAAACTTCTGTCATGATTTTCATCTACATTTCCAAGTGTTCTGGTCAACGCCACTGTTTTAACGTTGCTGCTTAAGCTTTGCTAGAACAAGAAAACGTTCAGTCACGGCGTTTAGCTGACACTGCCATGATTCTTGCGCTTTTTCTCCTTAGAAACTTTGCCATTTTTATCTGCTGATGGCATTACAGGTTTCGGCATCGCGCTAGCTAAATACTGCAATCTCGTTTTCTGCTCTTTCGTTCTACAAATCGACTGATCAAAAACCTTTTCTGACGGACCACGCAATAACATGTGGTGTTAAAGGCTTGACTAGCTTCATATGTTTATGATGTAACAAGAATAGTAACCATCGGAGGAAAAGTGCGTTTCCACCATATGTTACTCTTTATGACGAAACAAAGGTCGCAGTTCGGGGCGGCTACCTCCGGACAGCACAAGAAGTTACGGAATCATTGATACTAAACAGCAACCACAGCAAAACTAGCTTTGCCTTTGCTGCTATCACGCAAATAGTATCGCTTTCGCGACATTTGTGCAGTAGGCTTGGTGCACGAGTAGATAAAACCCATGCCAAAAGAATGATTATTAGGAAAAGTTACAAGCAAAATTTACATGTATTGCATTGAACAAAACCGAAAATATTTATATTCAGTAGTGATCACTAAAACTGGCAGAAAGTCAAAGTTGCAAAGAAATCATCAATGATACTCAACGTAACGTCGTAATATAGTGTTTGTATTTTAGTATCTCTTTTGAATCACGACAATTTTTCAAACGAATATTTTATTTAAAACAAATGAATGTCATTACGGGGGGCACCTTAGAGCGGAAGGCCCGGAGCAACTGCCCCCGTTGCCCCCCTTTAATCCGGCCCTGTATATGACGATTCAGTGTTAACTAAAAATTTGCGAAACTGCGCAGAGGCATAACTTCACACTTTACCTTGAAACGGGCGGAAATGCAAATGTCTACTCAGACTCATCAGTACAGTAACCAATAAGACAATATTGTGCATCTGGGCGTGAGAGAGATTCGGGCCGTCTGTATGAAAGCGGTTTCAAGAAAAAGAATGAAAAAAACGGTGCTTAATTGATGTTCAATTTTCCACTGACAAAAACTCGCAACAACGCAAGACCGCCAGACACTGCAAAACTGCGATGAAAAGCAATATTGTCAGTATTGGATCCTAGGTTTGATTCCTTTTACTAGATTTCCCGTAAACAGAGAATGGTTGTTGAAACTCTATATGTTAGTTAAATCAGCTAGAACAGTTTCTCGTGAGCTTTACTGGGAAAAACGTGTCTACATTGGGCTTACTTCAGAGTTAACTGTGGGTGTTGCGACAATACTTTCCGGCTCTGCAAAACTTGTCTTCATACTGCCTGCCATCGGCTTATTGCATAATGGATTAAAACACTATATTTTGTACTGCTTGGAAAATGACAACTTCAAAACGGCATAAATAAGCCCTGTGTCCAGTTAATGGATTGTGCTTATTTGATTAATAAAATATGTGGTCACTGTTACTTAAAAAAAGGAGTTTACGTACCGACAGCTAGACGATATTTTTGAGGGCGTCAACACGGTCCCGTATGAAAATGTATATATCCGAAAAACAGACCTACAAAAAACGCTAGTAATCGCAGCAATTTAACGAAGAGAACTTCTGAACTACATGAAAGAGCTATAAATTCCAAGAAAAATCGCAATGCCATTTGTTCTTTAAAAGAATGTAGGAAAAGTTTTAATTTCTGTTGAAGATTTAATGTAGAATCAAAGTAGGCACAACAAAAGATAGATGTTTGAGGGGACGCTACGCATAATAGTGGCATACTTTCACGCTTTTCAGACAAACGGCCAAATAGGTCACACTTGCGTGGGGCCCCAAAAACTAAGGTGGCCTTGGGCCCCGCGTTCCCTAAATCCGTCCCTGACTGAGGTTGTGGGTTTTTACAGAAAATCTGTTTTTTTACTCTGGTCAAATATTAGAAATGTATGCTGTATTTCTTTTCCTTTGAAAAATGCAGTAGTTTCACATGCGTAATGTGCAGAGTCAGTAGCCGGTACAGTTGAGTAGGGCTAGGCTTAACCAAATTGTTTGAAATCTGACTGTTCTACAGATTAAGCACTGACTAGGCATAGGTCAGCACTCTGATCTATCGCTGATGTGTCAAGGGCAGCTTGTGCATGATTTTGGAATGTTTTTTTTGTTATGAATGAAGATGCTGTGGTTGAGAATCTGTTCATTTGCAGGCGCATTGTGATAGGTATGAATGTAAAATTTTGAATGTTAAATTAGCAGGCAAATATTGCAATGAATGCTATGATTAGGGTGAAAAGAAAGCTGTAAGACCTTGAATGTATCATGTACATGTTTCATTTGTGCATTTAAGTGAAAGAAAACACTAAACGTTTTTTAGAAAAGATCTAACTAACTTTTTATGTTACTTCACACATTTGATTTGCTGCTAGCTTACTTGTAAATTCAATTATCAGTATGTTTAAAAATAGACTTGAACTTGTTAAAAATACGATGCAAATAATGCATATTACCTTAATTTTTATGTTCAAGTACCGCTAGCGTACATTTCAAGTTTGGTTTTGACTTTTTTTAACATTTTGTATGTCTGGGGTTTTTTATTATTTTCTGTTTTTGTGTTTTTCTTCATAACAGAGTGACAACACTGTGCTCCACTGAGTTGCTGACCGCATGCTTGGAAGTTGGTACTTTTGGTCGACCTACCGTTAGAATCACTCTACGCAACATCTCGCTTCTAACAAAATTACTGAAAAACTAGATTTTCTTGTAACTTGTTATCTCTCCCTAGTGAAGAGTATGAAGCCAAGTGAGAAAGGAAGAAAAGTAGACAAAGAATGTCGAACGAGGAATGGACAAAGAAGTATTTTTTTATTGAGTGGAAGGACAAGGCACTCTGCTGAATTTGCCGTGAAACAGCTGCTGTTTTGAAGGACTTTAATATAAACAGACATTATGAAACTAAACACAATGCATATGGTGAAAATCTTTCAGAAAACAATCGAATGAAGCAAATTACAGAGCTACGTGAAAGCCTTCAAAAACAGCAAATAATGATAAGTCGTACATGTTTGTCTCAGGACCTGGCAACCCATGCCAGCTTGGTGGTTGCTTACAAGCTAGCAAAGCACAAGCCTTTTTCGGATGGGGAATTTGTAAGAGTGTATGGGTGCTACAGTAAAGATCATATGTCCAGAAGTGGAAATGCGGCTCAAGAATATTTCTTTGTCCAGGAGAACTATAGTGCGCCGTGTTTATTCTATATCAACAAATTTGGCTGATCAACTGGCAAGCAAAATCAAGAAATTCGATTATTTTTCAGTTTGTCTTGATGAAAGTACAGATGTTGTGGATACAGCGCAAATGCTTATTTTCATCAGGGGGATCGACAGATTTCAATGTGACGTGACTGAGGAATTACTGTCAATGGAGTCACTGAAACACACAACTGCAGAGGATTTGTTTCGCCACCTGTGTGACTGCTTTGATCAACACAAGTTGCATTGGGACAAACTTGTCAGTATCACAACAGATGGGGCACCGTCATTAACTGGAAAGAATGTTGGTTTGGTGAAAAAGGTCAATGACAAAGTGAGCGGTATGTATCCAGGCAGGAAAGTAATTTCACTGCATTATCCACCAGGAGAGTTTATGTAAGTCAGTGCTCCATGTAAAACACATTATGGATCCAGTTGTGAAAGCTGTCAACTACATACGCTCGAAAGGGCTAAACCCAGAGACAAATTTCATTTTCGGGGCCCTACCTTTAGGCTAAGTTAAATTCAAGGCCCTTCTGGAAGGTTCGCAACGACTGATGTCATACAAATTAGCACTACACGCGCTCGCTACATTCACTTAACAAGTTATTCCAATTCATGACGACATTATTGCTTGATCCAGAATTCCCTCGGTATCAGGAAAAGAAACAGTCATAATGAAGCTAACGAAAAAGCCAGCGGTGAAGTTATCTGACAACACTCCCATTACATATTTATTGAGTTCCCTGTGCAATTGCACGGTTTGCAAGTGTCAAGAACTCGCTCTGAATAAAGCACCTGTACCTCTTAAGACACCTAACAACCTGTTACTGTACATAGTCGGCGATCGACGGGACTTTTGTCTGCAAAATCGGTGAAATAGCAAGACTGCAGCATGGTCCCCGCCGAAACAAACCTGCTAATAATTTTATATTAAATTTTCAACTGTTAGAAACCAAACGGAAGGAACAGTCGGACTCAAAAAGACGTCAGTGACTGACAACGTCATTAACTGGCCCCTCCAGAACAAAATTCTTGGAGGCGCTTTAAGGTAAACTGAGACTTGTCCTTTCATACCTCCGTGCCTCAATAACTAATAGTAAATCATGGCATATTATGTGATCTAGCTTTGAGGAGGAAAGGAGCATTTTTGTGTAATTTAACCGGAAAAAGCTGGATATATTAACGTTTCGATGGAATTGTGTTTTTCGAATACAAGTGATACATGACTTGCATAAAATAATTTATTGTACAATTCAAATTAAATTCATTTCTTTTCAAAATAAATTGTCGTTTGCAGTTGCAATATATTGTTTGATTTTTTTCTAAGATGTACAATTTTGTCAGGTAGCACTTTGTAGACCTATAAATTATAAGAACGTTGTTATTTGAATGTTTTGATATTCTTCATAATAAAGATAAATGAATATACAAGTATGTTGTGGTCCTTATGGATAATTTATATATTATTTGCTGAAAATTCGAAGCAATAATAAATACAAATATTTTCCGTTTCAAAACATTCAAATTCTCAATGTTTTAACTTTCGTGAAAATTGTGCCTATATATACATACATTATTAGAAAGGGCGCACACATCAACTTTGCCATTGGCGGCATTTCGCACAGACACGCCACGGCATTTTGCGCCATTGAATATCTGCAACCTTATAGCTACAGTGCAGATATTGAAGAAGGAATAAAGATGAGGAAGGAAGGCCCCTTGAACTTCTGCAGTTTTTTCAAAAGTATAACCGTGATACCTCTGCTCCAAATATGTTAAAATGCTGTGGACTTTAATCACAATTGCTGTTAGCGTTGCTACCTGTGAGAGGAGTTTTTCGAAACCATAAAATTAGGTAAGATCTGGTATTAGCACCTTGCAGTTGAGAAATCTTGCCATATTTTCTATAGAGCAACAATTGACAGATGAAATAAATTTTGACATTGTCATTGAAGAATTTGCCAACAAAAAGGAAAGAAAAGTTACTTTGCAGAAAATTGTATAGTTTTCATTTCAGAAATAAAGACGATCCTACTTTTTTACACTTTTTGTACTATTTTCCATATATGTCATTTTTGCTTTTTGTTTATCTGCTACATACAATGTTTGAGTTTTTTGTGTGTATAAAGCATACTATATTTGAGCATGTGAAATTAACATTATAATGGTGCGCGAACTAGTTAATAAATCCATAAAACTTTAAAAGCGAGTCACTGTGCAATACGTATTTCACGGGTTCGGGGACGCCAAACGCAAAGGCCGCCCAGGGCAGCCCACACTCTAGCTACGCCACTGACTCCATTTGCATCCACTTTGACATATTTTTTCAGTGGAGCTGCATACGTGTTTGCCACAAATGTGTACTTTCTATCATCCGTTACAGCTTTTGCTGAATGGGCGCATAAATGTCGTTATCATTGTGAACTCCGTACAACTGAGTGTGAAATGCAGTTGAATTATCAACAACTACGTTTGCGGTTTTCTCATTAGTCAGTGCTGGTTGAACAAAACTAACTTCTGAAATCCGAATTGTTTTTTATACTTCGGCTATCAGAAATGCTTTTCTTCATAAACTGCCTAATACCCATTTTTGCGAGCACTTTGTACAAATAAGTCATAATTTAAAAACAAGCAACGACCAGATCAACACTAGAGGTGAAAAAGCAAGAAACTTAGACACTCTCGCAAAACTGTTTCAAGCAATGAGAAATAGACCTGTATCTTAACACGACTGTCGAACTTACTAAAATTAGAACACCACGCAGGTGTAAAAACTGAGCAGATGGATTATAACTCGCCACAGCCTTTGCACTTTGTACTTGCTCAGAAGTCAGAACTAAGCCTTAACGATTAAGACGTATTCCCACAATCGTTTTATAGCGGTATTTCTAACAAGCCACGTAGTTTTATAGTGTGTGAAAAGAAGCCTGCATAAACGTAGCTTGACTAAGATATTCACTCAGGGACATTGGTCACACTCGCAATCTCACATTATAATGGATTTCTCAAACTTGTGGAAGCGGAAACATTGCTACAGATTCACTTCTGCTTCTTTCACAAAGTATAAAACAACGGGTCTTACCATTATCAGCATTCACTGTCTCGCTAGTCGCTGCATCACCTGCCAAAGATGTCTGAGGTCAACAATCACATCCGGAAAAACGCATTAACTATCGCAACTTGAAGTGAACCTTTGAAGATCGTTGCCATGTTATTGTTACGCAACAATAGAACAATGCGCTCGCAAGTACGGCAACGTGGGTCTGCAAACGAAGGAGTGGACATGAATGAACTGCAAGCTCATCACTGCATCACACCAGAATAGTGAAACCGGCTCTTGTGCAGTGTGAGTGCCATGCCGGTAAACAAAGTGTTCTTGCAAGAATTAAATCAATTAATCGGAATCAAGATGTTGACTTCAGATTTTCAAAATATTTTTAGTTCTTAGTCTTAATTTCCAGGGGTGGGACAAATGCCCGTTGCGCCCCCAGCGGCAAGCCCGTAGCCAGGCCTTAAGATTTGGGGGTGAAAAATACATTTTTAGGAGGGAAAGTTTTTTTATTATTATATGTTTTAATAAAACTTTTAAGGACACAAAAAATTTTGGGTCGCAAAAAATTTGGGGCCACTGTCCCCGTGGCTATGGACTTGCCCTGCGGAAGCCCGTGAAAGTAGCTCACCGTAACTCTTTGAAAAACAAACTGTCCTTGAAAAAATTTTCAGTGATCTGGCAACCCTATTTGAGAAACGATGTCTCAAACAAAATAATGTTGTTTTTCATTTCTTTCTGTTCATATTGCTTCCATTTGTAATATGTTTTTAACTTATTACAATCTGGTCTTTCATTGTAACTTGTGCCACTATTCCAATTGTTTATGTGGCTTGCATGAAGAAAGAAATGCATTGTAATGTCTTTCAACCAGAGGCTCCAAGAGAAATCTTTTTAGGCGGAGCAAAACCCATTTGGAGCCCCTAAGACTTGCAAAATTACTTTGAAATAAAAAAAATAGAGGCTAATTTAATGCGCGTTAAACTTCAATGAGAAGTGCTCATTTATTGATCATATGAAACATTTTTATAAAACATACCGGTATTCAAGTAATGTGACAATATTACCATTTTTCAAACATGACTTTTAAATGTTCATAGTAAAATCTTATCGAGGAAGAAATTAGAAAAAAAATCATTTAACTATTATGTAAGCGCTTTTCTGGCTTTCTTACTCGCAGAATTCTAATAACACTATGAAAACCAACTTGTCTGGAAATGCTAGCCAGTGGTTCTTAAACTAGGGTATATTTACCCCTGGGGGTAATTTTATCTTCCAAGGGGGTAAATTTACTTAACCATAAATTCAAGCCAATGGAAATTTTTATAAATCATTCTAAAATGTAAGAGCTTTCTAATTTCGTATTTTCAATAAATGATCACCATTGAGTATATTGGGGGTAAATCTGGTAATCTTGTTGTATAAAAGGGTAAGATATGTAAAAAAGGTTAAGAACCACAGTGCAAGACTCAATGCTTAGCAATCAGCATAATGCACAGCACACCGCCTCTGTGCGCTACAAGCACTTGCATCCTGCACTGCTGTTATTTGTTATGTTTAAACTTTTTAGTTATCTTACACATAAACGTACCATTCGAGGGCTACTGTTGTTAGATTAGATTCATTGTGAACTGGCTTGTTTCCATTCAAATTTCACTTGAAGTATCTCTTAGTTTGAAACTCTTGTTTTATTGGAGAGAGTTTTTATTAGAGGTTTGTTTGAAAATGAAAGACGTAAAGGAAAATTCAGTTCAATGGACAGACTGGGACAGTAAATCGTGAATGTCTTAAATTCGACAAAGTAGGCAAACATTCAAGTTCAACAAAAATAAATACTGCTAAATTATCAATGCAGCATATCAGGAAAATGCACTGCCAGCAATTCACATTAAAATACATCACACTAGATTACCTAATCCTGCAGGTGAAACCAGCTACATTACCAGGAATAATTTTGTTACATTATTCCGAGTTTGTTAGCAACAAACACTCAAATATTCCTTCAGTCTCGCGCCCTTCCGTCGCTGTCGGGCCCCGGAACAAAGTACCTGCTGTACCCCACTCTCATAGGCCCTGCTTTCAACTGTAGTTTGAGTAATTCAAAAATATCAGTATCGGCATCGGTTATCGTCAATGAAAAATGAAAAGCATCAGTATCGGCCCAGAATTTTGCTACTGCCCCTAAAGATGTAACAGTAAAAGATATCCTTGCCTCAGTTGAAAACGGATTACGAGGCATTTTTCCTGGCAAGGCTGACCTGATTCGTGGCAAACCATACGAAACAATAAGAGAAGTAGATTAGTTTTGATGCAAAAAGAGCGCATGGTGTGGCAATAAAGATCCAAGTATAATAATCATAACTTCACAAGGCTGACGAAGGTGACACCACCACAGTCTTAGACAAAGAGTGGTATGACAACAAGACAGGCCCGTAACCAGGGAGGGCTAAGCCCCCCTAGAAAAATTCGTGTCCCCCCTTGAAAAATGTATCGGATCGTTTAAAATTATTAGACATAGTTCAAAAAATTTAGGCCCCTCTCAGAAAACTTTTCGCCCCTCCTGGTGTCCCAAGCTGGTTACGGGTCTGCAACAAGATTAACAAAATGCAGGATGACCAAGAAACTTACAAACATTTTAAAACCAACCCTACCGTAAACAACCAAAGATGTCAATAAATTTGTTAACAACTTGCTTGAAACCAAAAAGATCACAAAAGAAACAAGCTTTAGACTAAAAACTGAGATGCTACAACACCCCGGGTGTACGGACTACCGAAATTACACAAAGAAAACATTCCCCTATACAACAAGTGGCGTAACGAGGGGGGGGGCAAAGGAGGACATCTGCCTCCGGGCGCAGCACTTTGGGGGCGCCAAATTGAGGTCGGAATGTTACGCACTAATTACGAAATGTCAGCTGATGTTAATTATTACAATTTACAAAATGTCGAATGTCATTGCCAAATCTCATCAAGTTCACCAAGGTTCGCAAAGCGAGCAATTATGAACCTTAATGACGTTTCACGGCGGAGTTTCTGTCTCCAGCAATAAGCGCCCACTTGTGGTTTGACTCATGGCCGCGTCACAACGGTTTCAGAAAGCCAGGGTTGCGAACTTTCCGACTTCCTTAACATTTTATAGTTGCGTCACAATGGGACGGGAATCCGGTGTTCATAGTGCATGCAGAGTGCTCTATTGCGCATGCTTTTCGAAGAGCGATAAAACTTACACAATGTTGTTACCAGGGATGTGCAGAGGTGGGATGAACGAGGCGACGCTCCCGGACATCCAAGACAGTGCATCATCCAAAGAGTGAAATTACAAAAAGCACATTATCACAATCTTGTAACTAGACCAGGGGTGCAAAATTTTCTATGAATGTTAGTAGCATGCAGCAATTTTTAGTAGCGGACACATAAGCTTTGCCATACAGCATTCATATTAATGTATGAAAGGTAAAAAAAACGTTCGCGCACTCCAGGTTTTTGGTCACGCGGCGCGAGACTCTATCTCCTAACATGCCGTAAGCATGGGTGCAATTTGGTGGGGGACACGCCTCCCGTGTCCCCCCCACTTTTTTAGACGGGGGGGACATAAGATGCCATGTCCTCCCCACAGGTTTCAAAACTAAATGTGACGTTTGTCACGTTTTGCATGAAGAGTTTTTCATGTTAGATGTTACACATAGCCATGTTGATGTTGAAACAGAGTTTGATGTTGTATCACTGATTCTGATATTTTTATACATTTCTACTTCAAAAATGATTTTTAGCATTTTGCAAGTTTCTGGAGACCGCAAAAGATTGTTAACTGCCTCTGTCCGACATTTATCCAGTGTGGTTTACTGT
>JGI24158J21664_10010645_pt1 | contig 12267 bp, 4 predicted proteins | sample Ectturendosymbi3_FD_21664 | JGI IMG/M metagenome (IMG submission 21664) | reverse complement strand
CTAAATCTCCATTGATATGTATTGTTGGGAAGCAGCAAAAAGATCACAAGCCGCGATCACTGAATTACTGCTTTTTCGCAAATCAACGGGTGTTATTGGATTTTTCGAAATCGAGTCGTCCCATGTTTTTGTTTTAACGTAAGGAATTTTGCAAAATGCTGGCTGGATTCAGAGCAAAACGCGTAGAACATGATATACTTCTTTTTTTATTACTGATACTGAGTTTTCCTGTTAGCTACAATGTCTGCACAAACATTCATGTCTAAGCATGGAGTCACATTTGGTCTGCCTGCCTTACCAAATATCACCTAGCATTTTTGATAATGAAGCTTTTGCTATAGTAGCAATTTGTGATGTCAGCACAAAATGTACACAACAACCGACATCACTAAATAACTTAGGATAAAACTATGCAAATGAGCCAAAGCGATCGTAGACTGTGGCGACTCCGGCACTGGGGCCCTCGGGCTTAGCCCGAGTCCTCGATTACGATACACATTGCAGAAGACTAGCTTGCTTGCTCTGCATAATGGTGCCACAACAACCCACTCCTCTAATTAAGGTCATGGGCGTCGGAAGGGGTGAGGCAGTTGCGGGCCTTGCCCCCTGATTTCGAAATTTGTCATTTTGCTATTAAGTTTTTAGAAACAATTGTTTTCTTACTATCGAGAGCGTAAAATGAAATTTCACGACTTTTGTTCCCCCTGGAAAAATCCACTAGTGACTCCTCCGAGAAAAAAACTTTCCAAGGCCCTATGACTAACGTTTTTAACTCGGTATGTTTTCATTAGGCCTTGTCACTGTTTATATATTTTCCTTCCATGTCTAATTTTCACTCTACAGTTTTTGTGACTCGACTCTGAATCGAAGACTCAATTTTGACCCGGAGGGCTTGTAAGTCGACTCGTGACTCAACAAATATGAATCGGTCACATCACTGACTTCGGGTGCTGGAAATTATACAGGAGAGTAGAATTAGGAATGCACGTTTACGTGCTGCAATATTGATAAAATATGCACAAATTGCCGATTTTGGATTGCAAAGTTTTTTAGTAGCGTGGTAAAAATTCAAAATTTGTTGAGACACGATCGTTGCTTTGTGATGAAAGAAATAGATGATTAAAGAATCACACTTTGTTCAACTGTGATAAAACGACATATGTTTCTGCAAAACAAAGACCCAATAAAAGTTAAAACCAAACAGTCCACAGTAAATGTCCTTCTTCGTCAAACTGACGAAGTAAAATCACTTTGGTAAAGATAGGCCTTTTAAACAAAGTACATTCCTGCTGAAAACCCAAGACTGTGGTATTGCAAAATTAAAATAAATAATTTATCTCCACCACAACTACCGTTTCTGCAAATTAAACTATGAATTAAATAAGTAAAATTCTCCACGAAAAATAATGTATTATGGCCTTTATTTCTACGCGCACATACTTTACTAAAAATGAAAAATAGTTTCCCTTTTCACATAGAAAGGTGCAACCAATCTTGGAAAAGTTGTAGCACTGTGCTCCCTGGTTAAGTGCTTAACTTCGTGCAACTTCCACTTTTATTTGTGTCTCTAAGCAATCAAAGCAAGGAATTGAAAATATCATCTACAAAGTCAACTTTTCGAGTTTCAGTTGAGTTGATTTTATTGGCGCCAACGGTTTACAATTTCGTGCAAAATAAAGTTGAAGCACTGGGACACCAAAAAAAACTGTTAACAAGGTTGTCTCATCGGGGACACATCGACAGTGGCACAATTTTGTATCATGTTTTGATATTGATGGCCGAACTGTGGTGGAGTTTACAGTCGTGATAGGGTTTAGTCTTTTCCGAAAAATCACTACGATAGGAAAAAGCTGGAGCGTCCGCGAGCGCAGTGAAAGTAAGTAATAAAGTATTTTTGTTTCGTGTGCAGTTCAGAATAAAGGTAAATCCGTGGGATCATCAGCGATTGGTGATTGTACGATTACAGTTTGACTGGAAAGAACATCCTGAAATTGCGCTTTAAGTTCGAAACAGAGATTGTAACGTGCGTTAAGATACTTTTTCAAATCTTTGTCGGAAAATATTACCGAGGCAACAATATTTTGTATGACAAATAACAAGAATGTGAACTAAGACGCAATTTCACTGAATTAACTATGAGGTATCATGACCTTCTTTGCACAAACTGAATAGCAAGTGACATGCCGATCTTTAATAACGACTTTGCAATTTGCGGAATATATCAGCAACTATCTCTGTCTAATTTGCAAGAAATTTCGCGACAGGTTTACCAGCTATTTAAGCTGAAACCGATTTCTAACAATCAGTTTACGTGTAGTGCATCATATGTTTTGCTGATCTGGGTAACGAAACAGAGTCATCTCATGTCTTTGTTAATAGTTCGTGATTTTTCCTTGCATCCAACAGCAGTATGATGTTAAGCAGCAGTATTTTATCCAGCAGCAGTATCCTGCAGCAGTATGTTACAATTAAAACATGTACCCAGCAACGATAACACTGGTATACAAAAAAAATCGAGTTGTTTCAGATCTTAATGTTTCGAGGCTGCTGAATTAAAAAATGAACTCAATTTCTCTCTATCACGTCAAGATTCTTTGCAATATCACAATTATATTTTCAAAAATGGCCAAATGCTACCCAAACACTGTAGCTACCCCCATTAAATGATTGCCACAGCAATTAAAATAATTTTAACATTTTGAACGCCATGCCACGTTCCAGAACGTGCAATTTTTACGCAGATCGCTACGCCACGTTCCGGAACGTCGTGCAGTTCTTCGCGCAGATCGCCAAGCCACGTTCCAGAATGTCTAACTGCACAAGGCGGACGTGCGTTGCAGACAATAGTGGCGATACACGTGGCTTGACGCGCCAGACACTGTGCCGTTGAGTGTTAACTAGTTGTTCCTCCTAATTATTAACACTGACTAAATTTGTTTGATCACTTGCGTTATGAATGTCTTCAATGAAAAGAAAATACTTCAAAAATCCTGTTGTCTTTTGCTACATTTGTGGACGTTTTTCATCAACAGCACAAGGACAGTCTATCAACCACTTAGTGTAAAGAGCCTATTTTGCTGATTTTTAAATCAAGTTTCGGGATCAAGATAAAGCATGGGTTCCACATAAAGTCTGTACAAGCTGTGTGGAAACTTTGAGATCATGGTCCCATGGAAAAGATAAGCACCTTCTTTTGGCATTCCAGTGATCTGGAGGGAACATATCGACAATGTTGCAGAACGTTACTTTTGCATGGTAAATGTGAAATGCTTCAATAAGAAAAACAAACATCTACTGCAGTATCCAAACTTCCAATCAGCTTAAGGCCTATTCCTCATGTTGTGGTTGCACCAAAGCCTGCCTTCCCGATCTTGAAGAAGATGATAAACTCAGATATTCTTTAACTTCAACAGATGATGACATGTCCGTCGGTAGTTTTAGCAAAAGTTGTTGGTTATTGCCTGCCTCTTTATTTGACCAGTCTGAAGTAAATGACATAATGCGTGATTTGAATCTACCCATACAATCATTTGAGTTGCTGGTATCAAGATTTCAAGAAAAGCACCTGTTTCATCCTGGAACCAACATCACATTGCATCGAAACAGAGAGCAGGATTTTTTTCAGTTTTTCATTTTCAGTTAAGGTCTGTTATACTTCCATGATCTGGAATCCATCTTAGAAGCAATGGGTTTGACACAGTAAAAAAATGAAGAGGGACCTTTCACAGATATTTCAAAGCGACGTGTTAACTGAATGTCCAATAGGTATGGATACATAGGCTACCTATATGGCAATAAATATGGATCAATACCAATTGGATATGCAGTGATGCTTATGGAAGAACATGATACCGTCAAGATCGTTCTGCAATTGCTTTTCATCTGTTGCACACAATTTTTTTGGAAAAGTAGATCATTTAACTACCAAGATTTGGTCAATGAATTGTTGGTAAATTGCTAAATGTTGGGATGCAATATGAGCATCAAGCTGCATTATTTGAAATCTCATTTAGACAAATTTCCAGATAACTTGGGTGGTGTCAGTGAAGAACAAATTGAGCGTTTTTACCAGGACTTGAAAATTGAGGACGATCGTTATCAAGGATGGAGGGACACACACATGATTGCAGACTATTGCTGGACCCTAAAACGAGACTGGCCCAGTAAATCACATGACAGAAAATCACTGAAGACAAATTTCTAACTTCTTAATTGTGAATCATGATAAAGCTACTCGAAATGGCTTTCTGTTTCTTTTGTGTCTAAACACCATCCAGTTTTGGTTTGAAAATATGTAGATGCACATAGGTTAAGGAGCAAGCAAATTGTTATGGTGCGAAAAATTTTTGCCCGAATTTTCCCAAACTTGCACGAAAAGTTGTGGGACTTTCCCTACAAAATTTCTCCACAAATATCAAAGATTATGAAGACCGTTTTTGGTATGACCTCCGAAAAAGTCTTCATGTGTTTTTCTGGAAGTGTTGGGTGCCATTTTTTAAAATCAAACAAGGTTGGCCGCCATTTTTGCCCAAATTTTCAGCAATTTTGCTCGGATTTTCCACAAACCAAAACTTTTGGGTGTGCGCCAGCACCTCACGTCCTATACCACGTGATGTATTGTAACATGAACATGTGTTTTTTCTGTAGTGTGACAATTTGTCTGTCCATTTGTGCTCAAATTGTAACCACATAATGACAAAGGAATAAAATTTGAATTGGCATTAGATCTATTAGCATCCTCTTTACTCTTAGGTATACAATTTCGCAAAACCACTGGTATTGCACAAAATTGTGACGTGATTGACAAAAACTGACTTCAGATAGGAAATCAGCACCCTGAAATTAGTCTAAATAAGTTGAAAAAGATGAAACAACTAAATATGTGTATATCTGTGTAATATTTTCCTGACGAGCATGAGTTTCTTGTCTTTGCAATGTCCGCTCAAGAAATTAAATATGATATTTACTGTTGTTTCTGACGTTGACAGTATAGCGTATTCGATACTGCAAAATGCTGACTGGATTCAGAGGAAAAGAACATTATATACTTCTTATTTGTTCACTGATACTGGTTTTTCCTGCATTAGCTACAATACCTGTACAAAGATTCATGTCTGAGTATGGAGTCACATTTGGTCTACCTGCCCTTACCAACAACAAATTAAAGCTCTAGATTTTCTATAGGCTTTCGAGGAATCAGCCGACTGGGCTCTGCTTTCATCTCTTTGCTATGATTCAAATTGCGCATATCATTATTCAAGTAACTTCACTCCACAGATGAAAGAAGCAAGGAATCGATGGCAAATATTTAATAGGAAATCGATTTCACGTAACACTGCGCATCGTCAGTCCTATCATCTTATTCAGATAGAATCATTCTATAATCGCATGCTATACCCGTGAGTTAATGTGTTTTGCTTCAAAAATAATATTTGGAGTTACCATGCTAAAACTATTCTCCTCTAAAGGAGAAGAATAATGGAGATGATGAAACATTAACCTTCAAAGCTTTTTTCTTAATCGTAGTTTTCATTAGCCTTACTTACTCGTATTTAAAGATCCTGGCTTGGAGTAATCCCCAACGTTTGATGTACATTCACCTTGCTTTTACTGTAAAGCAGCGCCACAATTTTATTAATTTACTGGACTTCGCTACAATTGTTTTACCAAAAGCAACGCAAGTATGCAAACTAATCGTTACAGCGTTAGCACCGAGATGTTCTTTCTGACGACCAGGACTAATGTAAACAGCAGAAAATGCTTACTCACTTCATCATTTTACGTTTGACATTGTGAAATTTCCGGCGGGCGTACATGCATTGCAAGTGTGCATAGCCTATGAAACGCTTCCTGTGCACGATATGCTCTCTTCCAGAAACGTCTACCTCGTAAAAGAACACTCTGCAATTAGTCGCTTTTCGAATCGTCGTGCTTTTCATGTTGGCACCAATTTGATTTTTCAAATGCGAAGTTATCGAAACGGAAAGTTCTGACTGGTGGCAACATTTCGCCAGACCACAAGGCCTTGCGTTATTTGCAGTATGATGTTCATTGGCTTATTTACTGCAACAAATGCAGTTTCATGACTCATAATTAAGAACAATAAAGCACGGTGAAAGGTGGCAATTTCAATTTGTGCGAATAGAAAGCTCATTAGAACGAACGCGACGAAAAAACAGGAAAACAACCGAACTTTGAAAAGATCAAGTTTTTTTATTTGAATGTCCAGGCCCTAGCCAAGGGGTCTGCAACACTTTGATTACGTAGACAGACAGACAGACAGACAGACAATGCTTGTTTTTTTTTGCATGGCCAACGAAAAGACCCGGAGGTCATCAAAGTCAACTGACCATAACGTACTTAATTGAAAAGAAAATATCTTCTCTTATCAACAGCATCAGTACTTTTGACACGAAGCTCACTATATTGGTCTAGTATAGTCCAGTTGTGCATTACTGCATAAGATAATGGTTTACGCTAATGTACTGTAGGTAAACAAACTTAAGTCAAAACCTTGCATAAAGACGAATATTGTCAACATACTGTTGCCTTCTCTAATTGCCCAGTGTTTATGATTTCATCATACCGATTCTAAGCTTTTGTTATTATACAGCCATAAAACCACAAGTTGGAAACCAGCGATGTTGATGATAACACTCTAAACTGTAGCTCACTGAAGCTAAATATGTTTCTTGCTGTTGGAGCATGAGAATGGCTCGTCAATAAAGACTGTTCGAAGTCATGGCCGCCAGCCAGAACATGTGAAATGAATTTGTGATGCACCGATGCGACCTCAGCAGCTTGCATTACGCACAGCACGAAGCAAGTTGTTTTAGGAAAGTTGTTTGTGTCTCCTAAGATGAAACTTTTCTCGTTTTTATGTAACGAAGTGTCTATATTGTAAGAATGTAAGCGTTAAGAAATCCATTGGTGCACTTAGTTGTAATACTCTCAAATAACATTTATTCATACATTTATTACAAAATTAAAACACACACTATGATTTATGCTTGCATATTTGTTGTGTGAATACAAACTTTTTCAAATTGTACTTTAACATAAGTTTTGATCTTTTCATCCCAATTCTAAGCGTTTCCTTTATTTTTATGTCAAAATACCACGATGCATTGAAGTCAACTGCAATTACAATCGGTACTGTGCTGGAGTGAACCATTCAATGAACGTTGCTGGGTGATACGATGATGCCCGGATGGAGATTCAGCGACTTTTGCTGCGCCGACCAACAAATTTAGTTCAAACAACGAAAAGTTTATTGCGAAACCACGTGTGATAATATGTCGGCCTAGCAATGGGCGAAGAGGTTGCACAATCAATGAAAGAGCTCGCCTGCCAGATGCAGGCCAATAATATACTAAGCAAAGCGCGACGCAGAGCGCAGGTATGGTATACCACAGAACTGCTGAGCGTTTTTTGCCGCGGTGGAGAGTTGTTTGATTAGTCGACGGAGCGCGGCCACTTGACAGAAACTTCTCGTCCCAACGCTGGCCACAACACCACTTTTTGAGGTGTGTCGTTATGCAAATACACAAGTTTATTTAGAGAATCTGATTAACCCTAACCTGTGAGAGGGCGAAGACGTCACTCAAACTCAGGGCTGCTTGTGACACAAAGCAAGCAGGGGATTTGAGAGATGACTCTGTACAATTCATTGCCTTCGACTTGCGCAAATCGGAAACTTTAATCGGCATTGACACAAAAAGCAATACAGGCTGCCTTTGGTATAGCAGTGGGAACTAACTTGTAACAAGAAAATAAACAACTGCCGAAAGGGCGCTGACTGAAAATTAACTCACTGGCTACCTGGAAAGACCATGTCAGGTTGTGAATATCCGGAATAATGATAAAATAAAAACGCTTTCCACGCAAAGGTGCTACTGATAAGTGATAAGTCAGGTGATTCAAGCGAATGCAGTTTGTACCAGGGATGAGAATTGGACTTGACCCAGATTATAGCGAATTTTGTTGAAGGTGGTTTGGATCCGGATTGTAACTTACTTAAAAAATATAGGATCAAGACTGGATTTGTACTGAGTTAATGGAAAAGAATTGTTGCTTTTTTGATGGTAAGAAGCTGTNTTTTGATAATCTTTTCGACTTTATTTGAGTTTGGACTTACCATTTTTGAATTTTTTAGACTATGGTTAAACGTGGACTGAGTTTTAAAAATCCAGGAACAGATCTGAACCGTAAAATATGACAGTCGGCTCATCTCTTGTGTGAACGTGTGAACTGTTTGTGCTTAGATGGAAGGCTCAATGAGCATTCAATCAAAAATGCGTTGATCTTATTCCGTACGTACTTTCCCATGTAGTTGGGCCACTGGCCTTAGCACCCCTTCGCGAAGTTTTGTTGTTACGGAATTTTTTATTAAATTTCTTGACCAAGCAGCTTTTTCTACTGATTTTCAAAAATTTTTTGTACCAGCAATTCGATCACTATAAATGGCGTCGATCACTACCGGGCTTGCATGACGGTTTTAAACTTGCAATTACTCGAGCAAAGCGTGAGTGTGTTCAGAAGCTAAGAGATATTAAACCAACTCGTAAAGAATACAACGTTGGGTGACTCATCTGAAGAGGTGCAAATCAACGAACGTAATTCGTTGTGCTGCATGCCATAAAAATACGAGTTGATCCACATGGAGCCAAACCCATTTAATTTCAGAAGTGACTTTGACAGGAACGCTTGGTTGTTCAGAATTTCAAGAGGCAAAGACTTGTCGGAATTTTTGAAAATATCTGCAGACCAGAGAACTCTTGATTACGGCCAATATTCAGTGAACGTGGTTTATTGCAATGAGAATCAAAGAATTAAATTCTCTAAAACGTGCAGTAAGAGCTTCAAATATCATCTAGAATGTTTTCATTCCTTTTCGATTTACTTTAACTTTGGAAATCCAGATATTAGGAGTTTGGAGAGGGTTCACCCCACATTCATTATCAATTTTTTTATAAAAAACAAATATGACAAAGGTTAAAATCGTTCAAGGCTTGTGTTTGGATTTCACGCCACTTCTTATCAGTCACGACAAATTCCTTAATTTGTGAAAGTCACCTGCTCAGACTCCTTATTAAAGCTGAAAGACTTTCAATGCAGCAAATTTGTATTCAAGAAGATTTTGGACTCGGTTTGCATAAGATTAATTGATCCACACGCGTTTGAGTAGAACCATTAATTTGCGCACTGCAGCCAATATGATACTTGACGTTTCCGCATTGTACCCATTAAACAATATTATCAGTCAAAGGTTGAAAAAATGACATCAAACATTTGTGCTTAAAGCATAAAGGCAGAGTTTTTGAGTGTTGTTGAAAGTTTCTCAAACAGTTAAAAACATTTGATGAACCAGTGCAGTGAATGAATGAGAGGCTTGAAATATAATTTATTTTAGCAAATTTTGTTTTATTTGTTAGAAAACTTTCATTTATTTATTTGTTGGACACACTTCCGTTTGAATCGTGTGCAGGTACAATGAAACTTGTGGTGACAATGAAAGATGGCTTGAATGTTCCTGGTGGTGAAAGGCAAGTCTGCGTCAAAAAGAGTTTGCAGTGAATGACCACTGTGTGGCGCAAAAACTGCACGCGGTCGTGTTGAAATCGGGCAAAACCACGGGTTAGCGAGTTCACCAATGAAGCTACCATTTCGCCATAACCTGAAAGACGAAACTTGTGCAAAGCTAAGAGGAGCGGAACAAAACAATAATAGAACCAACTTATTTCAGGGTAATTGGCATGTGAGCAACTTCATGATTTCGTATTTGCACTGCTCTCAAACTTTGACAGCAGATTAATTTGATATACTGGTGACAAGTCGATGGCTATGAGAACACCTCTGTCAATGGGACAATTCTCGCAGCACTTAACAAGTTAGGAAACTTTCTACTTTAGATAGGGTGAAGAAAAAATTTTGTGAAAGCAACTACATTTTTAGTCACTACACAAAGATGAAAACGTTTGTGATGCAGCAATGTTACAGGCATAGATTTACCAAATTAACACCTTAATCAATGTCTATGGCAATTGTCAGACTGAAAGTGGCAATATCAACCGCATTTGCCACGAATGTGTCGTCCAAATTTATTTTCGGTAAAACTTTGTTTAGAAAAATTTGGTGAAAGTCCCTCTTTTTCAGCGTTTTTTAATCTTCAACAAATGGCTTACATAGTACTCAAGTAAGTTAGTTTCGTTTTCACGTGATGTATGCATGGAATTGTTTGAAAGTTTACCATGTGCTTGTTTCAATCGATTACACGTTCTTACCTAATCCTCACGCGCTTTTAACAGTTGCAAAAACAAAATCAGATTTTTTTTCAAAGGTAATGGACACAGACAGTGGCGTAGCAAGGCTAAGTGCCGACCGGCAGCCCTTTCCACCCCCAAATTTGTTTACAAGAATTCAAAATGAAAGAAATTCATGTTTCGTGCTTACTAATATAGGAAAACTAAAGCATCTTCAACATCACAATCAAACTGAAATGAGTCTTGTTTTTCATTATCGATGAGTTCTGCTTTTTTTGCTTGTCTCCACTTTTCTCATTATTACTTTTCCTATTTTTTCTGCTTTTTTTACATTTTTTTTAATTTATTTCTGCTTTCTGCTATTTTTTCTGCTTTTTTTCTGCTATCTGAAAACTTTCTATTTTGATTAGCAGAATTTACTCTATTCAGGAAAGGCCGAAAACGTGACTATTTTAGAAATTGGACTCATCTGCATAGTTTTATCACACCCTAGGCGAGGTGAAAACAGAAAAACGACTTGCAAATAGCTGAAGATTGGTCAGGACTTCTGATGACCTACACCAGGAATTGCGAGAACAATAGATGCTTAGCAATAATGATGCTATCCCTTAAATTCTGTCAATTAATAGACTTCAAGGAGGCGTAAATCAATCTGTTTGAACGTAGAGATGTCGCGCACAGTAAACGGGTCACCGGATGAAATAGCTTGAAGCGGTCAAACAAAACGAAGTCGACTGCTCGTTTGTCGCCGTTACAACTAGCAGGTAAGCAACACAGGCAAAGAGCGTTTTACAGAGCAGCGCGGAAAAATCTTGTGTATTAGCTGAAATGAAAGAATGTATCTGTCGGGCTACAGCAGGCAGTAAAACTTGCCTGGAATCTTAACATAGAAAAGCTACTGCCGTTTTAAAATCACTTACAATTCATGAAAGAGCTGGTCAAGCTGATCAAGATTCCCGATGAATCACTGGAAACTCTCTATCAAAACTACCCCAATCAAAGTGTACGTATATTAGACGCAAACGTAGTTTGTAGCCCTATCCACGGATAACGTTGTTGATAAATTTGCTTTTCCCAAATCTATGACCAACTGTGTTTTCAAGGTTGGTTTATCTCTCTTCAAATGACTCAAATCCAATTTATATTCCGTTGCAAAGCACTTATAAAGTTGAATATTCAACTAAGCTCCTGACAGCAGCTTCGTCATACAGCTATAAATCTATTCCAGATCTCGCGCGTATACTCTACATTCAAAGAAACACCCGAGTTTTCCTCCGCATGAAGCAAGGGGGTACACCCCATAAACCCGTACTCAAATTTCCAGGGGCGTGAATCCTTACGTGCTCTACAACATGGAATGTTTGATCACTAAGCTTACCAATGAATACATTTGTTTTTACAGCTTATTTAAAGTCAGTGGTACTTGAAACAAAGGACAATTGCTTAAGGGAGGCCTGAAAGAAAAAAGGTAGAGAATCACTGCCGTAAACGATTGTGCTGTGGTGTGGGGATCCTTGCGCCAACTGCATCCATGATCACAATAAGCCACACGAGGTCTCTGTGAGCACCTGAGCATCGCTTAGATCAGTGGACTTTAACCTGTTTTCTTCAACCGCCCCAACAGGAACTTTGCTTAAAAATCGCCCCCACTATTGATTTTATTGTTGGGTAAAATATTACTTTTATTTGAAAATATTTCAATGCTAATGAAATTAACGGACAATCCAGGCAGCACACAAAAACGAATAAACAAAACGAATGCAATTGCATTTGTATAAAGAGTGTTATTCATTTCCAAATGCAATTGGTTCCAACTACAGTACTGCGAACCATGCCCCTGGCCTTTTATCTGTAAGTTTTATTAAAGCAGATTGCAAGTTGCAACTTTTTTCAACTTTTTCAACTTTTTCAACTCCGTCATACACTGGCACCTTTCTATCGTGGAGCACATTTGATTTTGAGCTGAGATTCCCGTTCTTTGGCGTTGTGTTGTCATGGTTCTTCG
>JGI24158J21664_10010643_pt1 | contig 12268 bp, 9 predicted proteins | sample Ectturendosymbi3_FD_21664 | JGI IMG/M metagenome (IMG submission 21664) | reverse complement strand
TAAACAAGTATGTCCAAAGAATAAAAGATTACGATTCCATTTTGTGTAATTTATCAAATCAGTCAAAACTTGTTTGACTAGTTCGAGCAATTGAATACGCACAACTGCCTTTGAAGTTACAAGCTATCCAGTTCAAATTGATGCACTAGGCAACTTTGCAAAACTCTTTTTGAAAGCTGTTATTTCGCAATTTTTAGCATTTTTTAAATAAAATCACCTTTCTTTGTCCCCAGCTAATCCGTTGAATTCGAACAGCAATATCTATAACCCATTTTTACCAGCTAACGCGGAGCTGCATATCAGGATGATGTTGCGTTGCTAACAAAAGATCAGTAATCATGCTGGTGTGGGAAGCTTACATTTTTAAATGACTTGCATTCAGTTTTTTGGTTAGCAACATCTTTTCGAAAAATGCCCTGGCAACAGAAGCAAGTTGAAGAAGTATGCCAATTTTTTGATTTTCCAAACGTCAATATGCTGAACTTCTGTCTTTCTAAACGTCAAAATAACGTAGACTTGTAAGCAGCGTAACATACACTCGTTAGTTACACGTGGCAACCGGCTAAAACTTTGTACGCGCAGGGGTGGCCAACCCGCGGCTCGCCAACCGCATGTGGCTCTTTGCCCGGTTTCATGCGGCTGTTACGTAATTACCAGAAGTCCCACTAAATAACATGCATAACAACAAATGGCTTGTAAAGTTTTGTCATGTTGGTGTGTGATATTTACAACAAATGTAGCTGAGCAAAGGTGTGTGTGTGAGTGATGAAGCGATGGGCCGATGTTCATGTGTGCCCATGGCCATGTGTACAGCATGCTGTGGCTCTTGGTCTCTGATTGGTTGGCCACCCCTAAACGTGCCATCAAGTACATACGATTTTTGTTTCGTTTTCCACGTTTTAACTTTAGAATATTTCTGAATAAAATCACAAATTGTAACAACTATCAATTGCTATCCCATAGCAATGCTTTAATAGTGCAGATTTTCGACGCTCCTCTGCGTGATCACCTTTTGTAAAACGTTCGCATGTACAGTTAGTGTTTTGATGAAAGTTGTTTTGTTTACATTGTTAAATGCAAGCAAATGTTGAATATTCAGCAGGGTGTTTCACTTTGTTTTGCGTTGTTGTCGGCTAACGCTACACGGGGAAAGCCTTTTAACGATAGAGGGGCAAGCAGCAATAGAGATCCCATGCCATGGTCACTCTATACTGCTTAGGGTCATTCTTTATTATATACTTTTCAACTATCTTCGATATTTATTCGTGGTGACTTTCGTACTATTTTATCATGTGATGGTACTTGTACCATTACATCATGTTTATAGTTTAATATTGAACTTTCATAGATACGCGTCGCAACGATGTGCGTACTCCGTTTACTCTAGGCCAAGCATGCCAATAAATAGAGTTGAGTTCCATGCGAGATTTATGTTTTGTATAATACCCGTTTAGATTTGCTACACCACAAGTATTATGGAACCACCACCACCCCCCTTTACTTTTAGATGGACATTTGTCATCCGTCTTATCATTGTCAACTGTACTAAATTTACCATGATGAAATGGAACTGAGTTATCATCTAAGTATGTTGCTGACCCATACGCTGGACCTATATCATAGGTGTAATATCGTTGTTCAGCTGAAGAAATAGCAAATCCATTAATTTCAGTATACAGCTGTAATCCATTCCAGTCTTCAAAATCGATTCTTAACCATGGAGTATTTGACTCAGGTTGACTAAATTTTGAAACCATTTGGTTTGTTATTGAAAAAATGTTTTCCAAACCAGCCCAGTGTTCTCCATCCAAAGCTCCAAAACCTTTTGTGTATTCATTCCAATTACGATTAAAGTTTTCAATACCGTTAAATCGTTTTTGTAAAACGGTCCATCCCAGCTTGTTGGTCAATTCACTAACGGTCTCCATGTCACAGTAAAATGAAGCAAACTGATATCCTTGTTTTAACCACATGGGATAAATTCCACTAGACCGATAGCCGTGTTTGTAGAATTGTGAACAATCTGACAAAAAAGAAAAAAGCAGAGAAAGCATTGCATGAGCTACCTGTTTGAGTCGTTTAATGTAAGATTTTAACATTTACGTATCAAATTATGCAACTGTTACATAGTGGTGGTTTTAGGCTCAGAAAGTGGGTAACTTGCCCCAACGTCTTTGACAGAATGTCAAGAGATTTAATACTCAATCTTTTGGTTCAACAACCGACTTATTCACAGATTCCCTGAGCGAAATTATACCAGGGCGTACGAAGACCGATATCGGGCTCCCTAGCTTCATTGAGTACCTCACTGGCCTCGTGTAATATGAATTATAGGTTTGGGCGTTTTGTTCCATACATTATACGAAACAACAACCAATTCTCAACGTCATAAAAAGAGAATGCTCGTCGTCATTCACTTCAATTTTTGATTCCTCGGCACTCATTCTTCTAATCTATAGATATTTTTGTTAGCGGCATAGCAAAAAAAACGTGCGTTGAACCAAAACAAAACTACTGCTTACAGAAACGCTGGAACTTGTCCTTACTCCCAAATATTGCCCCCCCCCGAAATCGGGTGCCCTAGGCTTGAGCCTTTTTAGCCTAATAGTAAATCCGCCCCTTGCAGTGGCTCTTAACCTTTTATCTACCACGCCTCTCTTAAGTAATTGTCCTGTGTTTCAACTCCCCTGACCTTAAATATGTAAATTGAACAGAACACTTTCCTGGTGAAAAACTTTCCGTATCCGTGTTGTAAAAAGCGTAAGGGCTCGCGCCCCCTGGTAATTTATTGACGTACGCTTGGGAGGCGTGACCCCGGTTTAGCACCACTAGTATAGAGAATGTATTTTTGTGAGCTGACTGTAGAAATGTTTCCTCTTGTTCGGAAATACCATGCTGGAAAACACACAGGCAACTTTGTGATATATTTCACAATGTTTGGTAATAGTGTATAGTTAGGTATTTAAGAATAAATAGTAATTTTGCTGGATATAAACAATAAGAAGAAATTGTTTAGTTTCGCTTGAAAACCATTACCGAAGTGTAACCGCGTTATGGACTAGTGGTGATTGATAACATCTAAGTTAGACATAAGTGTGTCGCTCTAAGACCATCCTCAATGTCTCTGAAGACAATAATACAAAATTCTGTGCAGCGCTTTGCACAAAGACAAACTCCCTTTAATGTAATTGCACCCAGTGACCTCTTGGGGTAATTTGATCCAGAAGTATTACACTCAATATCGGAAGACTTATAAAATGCAAATAGCATTCGGAAATGTTGGCATTAAGCTTTGTTGTTTTTTTGTTAGTTTTCCAAATTTTCATTTTCATAATTTAAAACATTAGAATTGCGCCCAAGCATTATTCTGGCTGACATTGAATAAGATGGGATGACGACTAAAAGACGTGGACCACGATATCTTAGTGTGTTTTGCAAACACAACTTAAAGTTTAGGACCGGCAACGCTTTCTGACATATCTCAAACCACGTTTTGTTCATACCACGAGAAAAAGAATAAAACACATATACATGGGCGTCGTAAGAAGGGGATAGGGGAGGCCAATGCCCCCCTGGATTTTGAAATTTTCAGCAAAAAAAGTTTGTTTTCTTAGTTTCGAGGGAAAAATATCAAATTTCACCACTTTTTCCCCCCTGGAAAAATTTGGGAAAATCCCCTAGTGCCCTCCCTGGAAAATATCCTTCCGACGCCCATGAACGTATATTTACGAAAATCCAGGCAGGCGTCGAGTATCTACAAACCAATATCAAGCTGTAAAAAAATCTCAATGAGGCAAGTTTTTTATGCAAAAAACGATACCTCTAAAAACTGCGCAACACCATCATAGTCGCTCCGACAAGTTCAGTGATGGAATTAAGACGTGAGCCTCCGAGACCGATATTCGGTTAAAAAATAAGAACAAGACTCGAAACCAAGACCTGAATCTCCAAGGCCGAGATTTGAAATATGAAACTTTTTTTGCTGAGAATTGATATGCTAGAGTACTTCACTTCCAGTTATTCAAAAAGATTTTGAGAACTTTTTCAAATTAATCAAAGTTGATATAAATCATACTTGCCTCCTCTCATCAGCTGCTGCAGCACTAAATTCTTCGATGCCATTTTTGCCAAGGAATTTCTTGCTTGCTTCACCTGGTGCAACTGAGAACAACATGAAGTTAAACATGCGTGCTGATTGACATACGTTTGGCTTGCTCTGTGATAACCGAAACCGACGGCTTCGACAAGGTTGACCGCTTCAACAAGCACCATCTGCACCCTATTCACAGTAACAGAGGTACAAAAAGCGAACAAACTCGTAGGAAACAAAAGTTTCGACAAGAAGGTGAAGATCATTTTTTCTTAGATGCATACGACACTCTATGTTCTTACGACGAAACCGGTATTTACGACATTTATGAATTTGATTTTAAAATTGGGGCAGAATAGCAATTCAAAAACATTGACTGTATGTTTTTCAACAAAAAATTAACCCATTTGTTTTACAGCCTCTTTCCAAACCGTGCTCATCAATGACACTGGTGGAGATATGCAATTTCCTTTCGGAAGCTTGTGCTTAAATAGAACTCCTCTTTTTTCTCTCACATGGCGTTTTCCGAAAAAATCATCTGGAACGCTGTACCTCGCTGTTAAGCATTTCAACATCAGGTAAGACTAGAGGCAATGCAGGATTAACCATTAGGCTGCTAAAGCTTTAGGTCCTGCAAAAATTCGTCCCTCAACTTTTGTTTGATTTATTGTTTTGATTACAAGTAACTACCGAATTATCTCCTAAAATTTATCAAATTTGACAAAATATCTGACCACACTAACAAAGCAATTCAATTTGCTTGCAACACTCTTGCATTTAGCATTACATTTCAAAAAAGAGACGGAGAATTATATAAAAATTTCTGATTTTCTAAAATTACGCAGGCTCTATTTTTAGTAAACAGCCTCAGGCCTACAGTACCCTTAATCCGTCCCTGACTAAAGGAGAAATATTACTTGAAATTGGTCTTCTCCGCTGAGTAGCATGTTACTTATAAGGCTGCTAGCAAGGCTCATAGCCAGGATCTAGCTGTGATCGCTGTCTTGTTGCCAAAATTTTGGGAGCACAAAGGTTTGTGAAAAAGTGCTTGCGTCCACCAACAAACAAATCTTCCCAAAAAATCACTGAAATCATCCATAGCAGGATGTTTTTCACTCAGTGTGTAAAAATTCTGTATGATGGTGAAAGACTACTGGAATCACAAGCGCATTTTTAGGTGTTCATTCCATTGCGATTGCGCTTGTGTTCACATCACATCAGCTATGCTGGATAGTGTGCAAATGTTCTTTTTTTTAGATTTTTTGAATACTACTAACGCGTGTGACATGAGCTCAAGTCTGATGCAGGGTAAAGTAATCAATAGAAATTATAGTTTTTAGTTTTTATGCTTTACATGGCATGCAAAGTGGAGTGATGCCGTAATTTCTACGTGTTTTTGAAAAAATTGGTCCATTATAATTGAATTAATTCAGTTTTGAAAGCTTTTCGCGGTTCTACAGCTTTCTCCAACTTCATTTATTGCTTATCAGAAACATCTTACAAACTTTTCGTTTTCTCATTTCTTGTTTCAACGCACATTTTCATTAAAATATGCGGTAACGTCGCCTCACAAAGATCTTAGTAATGCTCAATGAAATTTAAGATTTTTATGAGTTTAAAAGTTTTTCTTGTTTTTTAGTCATGTTTCTGTTCTTGTCACGCATAGTCATTTCTTACCTCAAACACGATCTGCCGATAATAGCCGCTTCTTTTATGGTTTCGTTACATTCAGTAAGTTTTCGGATTAAGGTCAAATACGAGTTCGTCAAGATTTTCCTGAAGACCTTGTCTTCACTTCTTGGATGTGAAGGTTAGTGAGAGATCAGGTTAGTAAGATACGCCATAGATGTAGCTAGGGGGGCCAATGGGGCCACGCCCCCCTAAATTTTTAGCATATGTCATTTTGTGCTTTGAAAGGCGGTGTCCCAAACAAAATACCGTTGCTCGCTTAAAGTCAAAATATTTCGCCCCCGAAAAAATTTTGGGCTGGCAACGCCACTGCAATGCACCTACTTTGTAGACAACCAGGTGGTGATAAAACGACACTTTTGTACTCGTTTCCACGTGAACGTTAATCACGGAAAAAGTGGTCCGTGAAACAATACAAAATTTCAATCAATAAGTTTGTCCCGAAGAATCTTTGTACCGGGACTTACCCAAATCGTTGTACAAAAGAGCGTTTCTCAAATATATGTACATACATTTTTGCAGCCTAGTTGCACAAAACTATTTCCATTTTCATTTTAAGTTAACGCTATCATAGCTTCAACACTCTCATCCTCTCACAAACTACAGTATCACCACCTAAATGAGCGCTGAATTTTCCCAGAAAGATAACTTGCTCTCTAAATTTAATTCTTGGAATGGTTACTTTTAATCAAAATTTACTATATTTTGCTTTGTTTCTTTCGCTAAAAATATCCGTTTGTGAACTATATCAATTTGGCTAGTATCACAAAGAAAAGCCACTAACAAACATATAAATCCGCATGACAAAAGGCCCACTTGGTCTGAGTTACCACAATGTCTCGGTTGGTCAGTATATGTTAAAAGCTATAATGTGCGTGTAATCACACCTCATACGCAAACTCCATAATGGCAAACTTGTCTCATGCGAACCATAAATGTCCAGATCCGATGATATAAAAGAGTTATTTTAAAATTTAAAGTGGAAATAAATTGGCTAAAAAACATCGATAAAAATGTGCAAATTGTTTTATACCTGATATTTTACAGTTGCTCAGGAACTACGTTCAGTATTACTCGAGCCACGTCCAGTTACTGTCAAACTAATCCTTTGGAAAACTCGTTTTATGATGATGCAGTCGACATTGTATTCAAGACATCAAGCTGTTCTAACCAGTTCAAAATTAACTACTATTACACAAGTATGTTTTGTATTGAGACTTACGTGTGCTTCAGCAATTATTCCTTTTTCAAGTTTTACAGTTAGTCTATACTTTTGTTGCAGGTATTACACTCACGACAGAACCGCAGGAACTGGTTTTTGCAACGAATAGCCGTATTACATTAAGAACTGTTATATTGATACCTTCAGAGGAAGTACCTTCCATGAACTGTTTCATACAACCATATAATGGTACAAAATTCCCTGTGGCAAGTAATGAAAGCCAATTGATGGTAGTAAATGCGTTACCTGGATTAAATGTGCAAAATTGTTTCTGCGAACCATCTAGGCAAAGTACTTTGTCAACCCGATTAAATGTAATAGTGGAAGACAATTTATCTCAGTTTGATCCTCAAATGAACTGCACTGTTTGTAGTGGAAGATACCAAACTGATTTTAATGTCACTTTTGTTCATCAGTACGTATTTCCTGTAGAATACATTCTAACAATAGAAAGTCTTCAATTGACAAACTACGAGAAGGTTTTAGACGAAGGTTTGCATTTGAACAAGTCTTTGAAAGTGACAAAACTTTTACTTTCGGTTTCTGATCAAACTGAGCTTAGTCCAGGCATTCACAGAACCACACTTATCTTATACAACAATATATCCGCAGCAAGATTTTTGTTCAATATCGTTTTGAATCAACAGCTGACCAGCTTGAACATCGGCTGCAAGAAATACATTGGTTTATTTCCAAGTTATTTTAGCTCCAGCCTGTCGCTAGAATCTGGAGCTCCAGCCCAAATTTTTGCCACACTCAGCTCTGTCAATAACGTCGTGGCGTCGGTAAACACATCGTGTGGTGATGTTACGAATTGCAAAAGTTTTCAAGTTGAAATTCAGTCACCGCGTGAAGTTGAATTATACTGGATCAAAGCAGTAGCCAATAACGATATCAATTCTGTCAATGCACAATGCGGTCCAGTAGAAAGTCTTCCTCAGGTGTACAGTGTATATGCCACAACGAAAGAAGCCTATGTTAAACAGATTTCAGTGATAGACATGTTTGTTCACGGTGATGTTGGGTATTTTACGATGAACGTTTTCGCTGATGGCCAGCGATTTAACAAGTCTTTTGAAGTAACAGGTTTCAACAATCAGCACAGCACAAGACTGCCTTTTGATGGAAGGTCATACAAATACGTTGAGCAAACGATAACGTTTCTCAGAAGTGGTTATCGCAACCTTATCATCTCCATCAATAACACAAAACAGATTTTTAATTTCACAACAATAGTTCACGTGAGAAATAAGAAATCTTGTTTCCAAAGAATCAATATTCGTGGAGGTTCCTCCACTTCGACAACTGATCCATTGGAAGTGGAAAACTACGTCATATTAAGTGCAAATGCTACGATCCCTTGCCTGGAAAACACGCAATTTTTGTACAAGTGGAGATTATTCAAAGTTGAATCACCTTCAGAGTTACCAAAACCAGACAAAGAAATCACGTTGAAAACAACCTACAGTGAAACAGAAATGGTTTTCAAACAACGTGAGTTGCAACCTGGAATTTATTTGGTTTTTGTTACATTGTTGGAAAGTGGGACCAGCTCAAGTGAAAATGATCCAGTCACTGAAACAGAAGACTTTGTAGTGTTCAAATTTGTTCAAAAGCGTCTGGAGACATTCATCCGGGGAGGAAAGAGAAGAGAAATAGGTGATATTCGAATTGAGTGTGTAATGTCAGTACTGTTAGCAGGTAGTGTTTTCCAAGAGGCTGTTGCAAATGCTGCTTAAACAGTTTAAAATCAATTTAATTTATTTGAGTAAACATGTGGCACTACTGACCGCATAAACAGTTATACAAAAAACTTCCTCATTTAAGGTTGTAGCCAAACTCTAGGTGCATGTTAGACTCAATCGCGTATTTTATTGACTTGGCAATTTTTAAAGTTTTACAATTAAGCTGCTGTCGCGTAGACAGAAGCAAAGGTTCTCATATTGATGAATGTAAAATTCAAGCACTAGCAGGCTTGATCTCACTGTAAAGAGCAATTGTTATCACTAATTTTATTAGTTTTCAATTATTTTTGAGTGTCTCAAGTCCATTTCATTTTTTGTGTTAGTAAAATATGCGAATAGACAGAAGTTGACGCAGTTTAGTTTAGTGGACTTGTAACAACTCTGCATTAGCATTCTTTAAATTGAAGATTTGGGCGTATAGAGCGGTCGCAACGATAGCTGGTCTGTCATTCGTTTCACTCGAGACAGCGTTGATGAATATAATTGCGCGTACATCTGGACAGAAGAAGCGGACAAACTATTTTCTTCAACTTTGTTGTTTCGTTTCTCAACCAATAGCTTAGTCTCTATCACTAAAGCTCAATCAAACAACATTATTCATAATACGTTCGAATAACATGGGCAGAATTTGACGAACCAGTATATTTGCATTGCCAGGAAGAGCAGAAAAAAACTTGTTGCTCGAGTCTTACGTTGAAAGTGCTGCTAGGAGTGTTACTTATGAATGGTTCTGTTCAATCTCATTCCATGATTTGCCTTCTGATCCGGAAATCGGAAAAGTATCGCGGAAAGGTATTTCGCTTTGCTGAAGTTGTTTCTGGTATCGGTCAAAGGAGAAAGCCTGTGATAAAATATGTGCATCGTCTGGTTTCATTGCAGCAACTAAGAAAATTGTTTGCTTCTAGTTTATAAGAGTTTTCAAATGAAATGTTTTTACAATCAAAGTGATGTTATTCCTTTTCTCATAAGGATATGCCTGAAACGTAAAAGATCTCCTAAAAAATGCATCCTACAAGTATGTTTCAAACATATCTTAAACAACGTAAAATTAGTGCGAAAATGTTTGTTTATGCTTTATTACGTTACAAGAGTTCATGTTGCACTACTATATTTCAAGAGTTTCATGTGTACGAGCTGACATAAAGCGGAGTATGAAATTGTTACTCAAACATTTTATTTTGCTGATTTTCCAGGTTCGTGTTTCGCATTACAATCGGGATGGATGCCGGGATACAAGTCCAAAGTCGATTTGAACATTACAAACCTAAGACAAAATGAGAGATACTTTTTTAGACTCTTTGCGAAAGCTCCTGGATATAATCCTAGTTTTGACGATCAAGAAATTGTTGTTTTGCCCCATGATGCGCCTGCGGTGAAGTTAAGGTTCAAAATCATTGCATTTTATTTCAGTGACAGACAACTTACTTGAATTCCGTGACGTTCAATGCTACGATTTTTATTAAAACAGATAAATAATCTGAAAGACTAGTTTTAGGGAGATTGGCGAAAACGGGAGGTGTATTCTGGTTGTTGTTATTTAGGTCTGAAATGTGCACGTGTGAGCTGCACAGCGTTTTTAACAAAAACGTTTTTCGTTTACTACGTGGTGCTTGTTTGTTAAAACAATCTGGTAAATGATGGACATGAAGTTTTAAAACGCACATCGTTGCAACACAATGCAATTTGACTTCCGTCAATGCAAACAAACTTTCCACAGGACACCAAAATAAGATACGCAAGTGCATTCTCTTGCTAATTACCATGCCTATCCAAAATATTGGACAACGTCTTACACAGTGAAAGTATGTAAAACACTGTGAAATGCTGACCCTTATTTGTAATTTCTCAGATGATATCCATATTTTCTTATGCAACGACTCTACAGATGTTGGTCCAACTGCAAGCAAGTAACACTTACAGCCGAAGCCTTGGTGCTGCAGTTAGAATGTTCAAAATGTTCCAAGAGACGATGGGAAGTGAAACACGAAGGATTTGCCACCACAGCAATATGCAGTAACCAGGAATGGTGCAAGATTGATCAAAAAATTTTCGAAAGAAAACCTTCAAACAAAAACATAAGCATCGTCGCAACAGGTTGTAACAAATATTTTTAAGGCGTCTTGTTGATGAGACATGCAATCTTGTTTTGTGTTACGCAGGTGTTTCTCCCAATAACACAAAGGCGTCAGTGACTTTCAGTGTTAACTTTCTCTCACCGCCCACTGGTACTTGCTCAGTGTCGCCAAAACTTGGATATGCTTTAGTGACAAAGTTTGTCTTTAACTGCACTCATGATGCTGGAAATAGGCATTCTCTCAAATACAGATTTTTTATTCAAGAAAAAGGTAATTTTGTCGATAATTTTGAGTGTTCAGCTGTGCGTTGCATTTATTATTCACTTTGAATTATGTATTTGCTGTAACAATTCGTATTTGACTGAATCGTCTATAGAAAGAACAGTTTTCTTTTAAGTCCAAGATAATTGTTTCGATGGTTTTTGCGTTGTTTATATATGAAACATTTTGCCAAATACTTTCCTTTGTAGGCAGCTGTTGTTATGAAAAAGATCAACAGTCGTCGGCAAGCGAACATGAACAAATAAAAAGGTTGTTTGCAATATCGACATTTGATGTTTTCGTCTTTCCCCACGAAATCAATTCTCAAACTTTAATCCAGATTCTTAAAAAAGTTTCGTTTCAGCCAAAGCTTATGCCCAAGCTCTGGTATCTATCTGCATTGTTTATGAAGTAGTTTTATTCAGTATAACTTTAAATGCGCTGTATACTGTAAATCTCGAAGACGAGGATATCATCTCAGGGTGTTTGGTAAAGTTGACCGGTGCCGTAACGAGGATAGATGGCGCCCGGGGCAACAAGCAAGTTTGGCGCTCCCATGTTCGAACCTGAGGTCTTTCGGCAGCAAACGCACTATATTGAAGAAAGTACTTATGACATTGTTGGGACTTTTCAGCGCCACTATAGTGATTTGGTGCCCGGAGAATTGTGCCCCCTTTCCCCCCTCGTTACGCCCCTGAAGTTGACCGACGCATTTTTTGCTTCCCATGAAATTTTGCAGTTGCTGTTGAATAAAAAGTAGTTCGTTCACAAAATAGTTGTTTTCAGAAAATTTTAATCTTCAGTTATAAACTTCAGCCCTTAAAAGTTACTAGTCCATGGATAATATTTTTTAATAGATACATTTTTTGTTTTTTATACTAATCAACAAAAATGATCTATTTCCATGATAAATTCCAGGAAAACTTGAAACGCTTCTTCAGTACACGTACGCCAGTGACGTATATGATCTTATTCTTGCACCTGAAGAAGGAACTCACTCTGCGTCAGTTGTGGTTGAAGTTTGCAATCAATATGAATCATGCAGTAGGGAAGTTATCAAAGTGGAAGTGATCGATCTTGAACCAGAGACTGATATCTCTGCATTGGTTGAAGCGAACATCAAAGCGAAAAATTATCAAACGCTTTCGAATTTGATTACTTTCAGTTCCCGCCGAAACTTGATCAA
>JGI24158J21664_10010642_pt1 | contig 12268 bp, 13 predicted proteins | sample Ectturendosymbi3_FD_21664 | JGI IMG/M metagenome (IMG submission 21664) | reverse complement strand
GTAATCGTAATCGTCAATCGTAATCGATTACAGTTTTTTGAGTAATCGTAATCGATTGAATTGACCAAAAATGAAATGTAATCGTAATCGATTACATCGCCAATTTAATCGTAATCGGCGATTATTTTCGCGATTAAACTTGCAAATTTTCACCTTACATCATTGTGCGCTGAACCGCGGTTGTGGCGGCTGGGTTTCCTCCTTTATCATGGTTTGTTATGATTATTTTTCAGGGAAAGCCATTTGCCCAGTCTGTGTGCGTTAAATCCAGATAGTCCAGTGGTAAGCACAGCGTGTAGCAAATTCTCGCTTTGCTCTAGCTACCCTTCTTGTTGGCCACCAGAAGTAACGTAGCGAGTCTAGTGAGACGTAGCAACAACTATAACAGCTTCGCTTAAAAACGAGTTGACACTTCGGCAACAGAATAGCGGGACATACGAGGAGAGGTGTTGGTTTTATTTATGTATAGTATATTCAGAGTGAACTTATGAATGTAAGTGCTGGAGTAGGCTATGTATATAATTATTACAGTAGATTATATACAGTGAATTATTTTTTTCAGAGGAATAAGGTACTTTAATCCAAGTCGAAAGAACTTTTCCACAACACTGATAACTAGCATGTCATCCGCGACCCACCAGATACTGCTCAAAAAAACTCAACGAAACCTGTGCGGTTTTGTTGACCATTGACATTTGGTCCAATAGACAGATGCGCATCTATACTGGCGTCACTGTTGATTTCATTTCAAATTAAAAGCTGCACAATGCTACGCTGGCTTGCAGACGATCGTAACCTGCACTTAGAAGAAATAGTCAGCAATATTGAAATTATTAACAAACGAATTTTCAGCGTTATTGGACGAACGTTCAAGCCTGATAGGTGTCGTTCGACTGTTAAAGATTTAAAGCCTTGATGTTTATCAACTGTTACCAAGATTTTAAACATTGATCATTTTTGTTTAATTATTATTTAAAGTGTTTGTTGTAGTAGAGGAGCTGGCGGGAGAGATGAGGGGCGATTTGGCTCCGCTGGCCAGCTAAATGTAAAAACCAGGCCCCCGCCCACCTTATCTTTTGATTTTAGTATTCTTTTGGTTTTCAGTAGGTTGTCCTTTTCGGAGATTTTGCCGTTGGTTTGGGGTTTAGTATAGCCATCCACACCCGGATTCACCATTATTTCTCAAGTTTTTTTTCTGGGTGTTGTCTTGTCGGTCACCTATAAGGTTGCCAGACGTCCTTGAGTGCCAAGAAATGTCCTTGAATTTACTATCAACACGCTTTATGTCCTTGATTCTTAAAAACATCTTTTTGTCCTTGAATATTTTCCGGCGTCCTTGAAAATTCTTGAATATTTTTAAAGTTGTTTATTTAAGAACTATTGATTACGTTGAACATTTAAGAATCAAGAATAAACAATGTAAATGAACAGAGCAATGCATAGATTAGTTCCATCTTAAACAGTTGTGTAGTAAAAAGTAAATTACTGAAGAAAGGTTGTGTCGTCACAATATTTTTTTTTATTTTTCAATTTCTTACATGGTTAACATAGCCTGGCTTGCCCATACGTGATTCAAGCTTTCTGAAAGTAGCCCACTGTACCCAGTGGCGTGCATAGAGGGGGGAGGGCAAACGGGGCGACGGCCCCGGGCAACCAAAGAGTGATATTGCAAAAATGAAAATGCTGTAACGAGATGATTTTTCCTATAGCAAGGCTACTAACACAAGCTGCATGGATTTAATTTTTCGAAACTTGTGTTCTTTGTTAACACTAGTTTTTGCGTATTCAAAAGTCAGCAATTCTCACGTTCCTCAATTCCGGGGACCATTACTCTAGGTGTGCGGCGCACACCCAATTAAAATGATAGTGGCGTGATTTTTACCAGACCAAGCTATCAAGGGAAAATCACAATATAGGATTGCAAAAGAATTACGGCCGTTTAGTTGATTTTCTGATACAAATTTCAAAACAGTCCTATTTCAACTTGCTTGGTTTAGCTGACTTTTTGATGCATCATTAATTTTCCATTTCGTTTTTTTGATGTGGCAACCCTGGGTGTGTGCTAATGCAGCTTCACACTTGCGCTTGCAATATGTGCATTATTTCGAGCTTCGTCACTAATTGGCATTTCAAGCGGATTCAGTCCCGTTGCCACGGAGGTGCTTTGGTGCGCTTCACCCCTCCAGACAAAGCCCCAAGGCCCCTAAATTAAAATATGAAACGCTATAAATCAGTGGAGATTTTAACCAATTTTAAATATCAACCCCCCTGCACAAACGTGCGGCGGTTCTGAGCGGATTTGAAGCTCCTCTAGTGAACACTTTCTGGCGAAGGTTCTGGGCGGATTGATCACAACGGCACACACAAACGCGTATCTGTTCTGTCTCCCCAGTAGTAGTACATATAACAGCCACATAAACAATGACGAAAGTTTTCTTGCCTACTTCATGCGCATTTTCACTTCTTGTGTAGGCTAGTTCAGCAAGTTTCAAACTGTTAACCCTGGGTGTCCTCCATGCCAGCCGCATACCTTTTCTGCTCTACTGCTAATGGACGAGACATCCGCGCAGCCATTTTTCTATATTTGTGAACTGCCGCATCGTAGCGATGAGTGTTTTCATGCACGCTTTGAATGCGCAGCATTATATTTTTGCAGTTGTGAACTGCTCTGACGTAGTGTGTTCTACTCCCCTGTTTTAACGCGTTGCTAGATATTTTTACAGTTATTTAACTGCTTTGTCTTGCGTTAAGTGCTGTGTTTTCCTCCGGCCTCCTAACTTGGAGCGCTGATTAATTAATATGCATTACAGTGACACATTGTACAATAACAAGGAGAGTGCGTGTAGAATAATACGCACGCTGTGTCAACAAACTTCGCCAAACCAACCCCAAACGGTGGTTTGCAAACGTCAAAATGACGTCATATTGTGACGTCACAAGCAGCGTATGTCCAGTTACACTGACCATCATACGCCACTCCACTGTTCAATACGAGAATGTGTTAGGGGGGCTTACAATCAAGCAGTCGCCCCGGGCATCACCAGACCTCTTCACGCCACTGACCGTACCACATTGAAAAAAATGTCCTTGAAAAAATTTCAAGTGATCTGGCTACCCTAGTCACCTACAGAGGACAGTGTGCCTCTTTCAGCTAAGTTTCCCTTCTAGCTCAAACCTCTAGTTACGCCACTGGTTTGTTGACTGCACGAACATCTCAGTAAGCAATTGCAAATTTTTTTCCGGTGCTTGATCCTTACAGATTAGTAATTTCGTTTATTGCATTCATTAATATCGTCTGTTGTCTGAAAATATACTTCCATCAAACCATGCAAATGGGGTTTGTTAAATGTAATCGCGATTGTAATCGTGATTACTTTCAATGTAATCGTATTCGAGCAGGTGGCAAGTAATCGTAATCGATTACATTTGTGCTGTAATCGCCCCATGTCTGGTCATACAATATATACAGTAATAATATCCTATATAATAATTCCTTGCCAATAAGATGCCTACAATAATATCCTACATGATTCTATTTGAATAAGAGCTGATGATGCCTACATCGTAGGCGAATATGTATACTCTGTAAGATCTTAAAGTGTCTGATTCTTTGCTGAGAAAGGATCTCTTTCCATAGACAAGATGCCTACAACATTCACATTTCACAACAATCTGCTGGTAAACACGGCATTACGCTCCCTTCCAAGTTTCAATTTGTACACCAGACACTACATTTGCAACTGCAACGCAATCACTCTGAACCACAGTAAACGAGTTCAGGGACTTGACAGGTTAATCTACGCACTTACAAAGAGGAAAGGTCTACCGGGGTACCACACAACTAGACGTTATTTGATGTTCGTAGATCAACGTACTTGGGTGCTTTTTAGTTTTACATACACGCACGTATGTAGGACGACATACCTTGACATTGAAAGTATTTGCTATTGCAAATCTATTGTACAGTTGCACCTCGCAAAAGGTAAGACTTAATGATAAATATTTTGTGCGGCATCAGGTGAACCCATAATTGAACCCATAATTGGCGGCATTAGGTGAACCCAAAAATGTCATCAGGTGAACCCATAGTTTATGTGTCATTGAACTGAATATAAACTATCAGCACTCCAAGTTAAGGATATCGGAGGAAAATAAGTGATAAATATGTTCAAACCTGAGCGAATTTGAAGCACTGTATGAAGCTGAATTCGAAAAACACTCCTTGTAAATCACAAAACTTAATCGACATTTCAAGAAATGTGTGCCAGAGGCAAGTGCCTCATTTACGTCACCCTAAATCCACCACTGGTGGAGTGAAATCTTTCTCCCTTGCTGTTCCAAAGAAAATCCTAGTGTGTGAAAATATGTTGTAGTGTGGTGAAAATACGAAAGGTTTGTGCTTGGAACAACAAGAAACGTTTTATGGCTTACGTTTAGAAACTTACTCAAAGGCGAATGACTTGTGCTTGCTATGTGGAAGTACAGAGCCAAGTTTTCTAGGGTGTCAGTCGGTAATTAGCCGAAACAGAAAGACAAATTTTACAGAATACGTTACTACCAAAATCTCATCAGACCAGAAAACCGATATTGCACTGTATCCTCTTCAGTTTTTTTCCGCAACAAATGCTGCTTTCCTTTACATTTTTAAATCCTACAGAATTGCAGTTGTAAATCGTGGCTATATATATTTTTATGCTTCCGTGTTATTTACAGGTAGAAGATTTTTCTCGTTAAAAACTTTGTTGTTGTCGCAAACACTGCGATAGACTGCAAGCTTTACAAGTTTAAAATGATCTAGCTTGATATGTCCCCCACACGTCGCAAAGCCGTTCACATATGTCCAGAATGTTTGGAGCTACTCGAAATTACTCGGAATACCATTTATTTTCCTCAACAAACTACACTCATCACAATGTCACCAATGCAACCAACCTGGTTTACCAAACAAACAAGCGTCACATGATTGGATTGGCGCTTGCTATTGGTGGAAACTTGCTCATAAGTATATCTCTCAGTGTGCAAAAGAAAGCACACAACAGGTACTGTCCACCTTTTCAGAATTGTTGTTGTTTAACTTACAGCTCCTCAGGTCTGGCACATTTCTATGTTTAATAGTCTAAGGAAAAAGCTGAACATACAACAGTAGCAGAGGCAAAGTTGTGTCTGTTATGTTTAGTATAGTTGTAAAAGATCTGAATTCGGTTTGAAAAATTTGCAATGCCCTGATGATGATAACAGGAGTTATCGAAACGTTTGCAATATGTCATTTGCATCGTTTTCTTTAGCCGTGATTTTCATTATAACGGTTTGAAAAATTTCTAGACTTTTCTAATTCTAACAAACGCCGTAAAAAGACTTTTTTGAAATGGCGCAAAGATTATTACGTTGAACGGCAGACGATTCCGCTTGTTTTGAGAGTTTTTGAGAGTTGGCTGCATAATCCTTCTGCAACGAAAGATGACCACGGGGCACAGTTGCAAATATTCATTCTTCATGAAACGTCTTATAAGGGTATGTACGTCATTCAGGCCTGCAATCAGGGGGGCAAACCAGATAATTTCTCCCCCGATATTGTCAAAAACATTTCAAAAACGCCAAAAACGTTTTTAGTTGTTAGGTGTAAAACAACAAGTTACGATCATTTCCCCCAAAAAATATTCATCTGGTTACGGACCTGATGTCAAGACAGTCATTTCCATATCCAAGCTATGGACGGTGCTAAATATCAATGAGCGTCAGTTTTTAATCAATGTTTTGCAGGTTCTTTGCGCATGTACCATACGCAGAGTTTGGCGATATGAGCAAACCATAGAATAAAAAGCGTTGTAATACTATCCATTTTAATCAGTGGCGTACGCAGAAAATTTTCATATGGTGGTCATTTGTATTTGGTGTGCGCCATTTGTGACGTCACAATCTGACGTCATATTCATGTTTCCAAACCAACGTTTTGGCGAAGTTTGTTGACATCATATGCATATTCTTCTACACGCACTCCCCACAAATTATGTGTCATTGAACTTAATATAAACTATCAGCACTCCAATTTAAGGATATCGGAGGAAAATAAACTCAACGCTACGACACAGCAGTTCATAACTGCAAAAATATCAGGCTGCGCGTTAAAACACAGATTAAAACACACTCATCAATTCCTCGGGGCAATTTACAACTCCAAAATGAGGCTGCGCTAATGTCTTGTCGAATACGAGCAGTGGAGCACGGAAAATGTGCGGCTGGTCTGTTTGACGCACACCCAGATTTGCAAGATCGGATCTTGCTAAACTATACAAGAATTGAAGATGCGCATAAACTACGCAAGAAAACATTCGATTTTTTGTAATGTATAGAAGTCCAGCAAATTTAGTTTTCCTTTTTCCCTGCTGAGACATTATCAGATGCTTGGATGCTCCTATGTTAACAACTGCTGTTTTTGAGCTCGTGCGACAGTTCTATCACGCTACAGAAATTGGTAATGTAACCAGGGCGGTGAGCGCATGCGCTGATCAGCCTCAGCAGACAAAATAAAGACCATTGTTTCGGATAAAGAGAAATACCACGGAACACAATCTTAAACATGCGTAGTGGGCAAAAGATCTGCAAAAAGTGGTGAGATGGATTCTAGATGCAGGCGATAACCCAGATTCCCACCAAAACCAAATTATTACTTTTTAGCCCATTTACAATTTTCCTTGAAATCTGCATGCAAATTCATGCCGTGGTATTTGCATTGAGTCGACAAATTAACAAGCAAAAAGTATGCGAAAACAATTAATCTTCTTTGCGCAGGTAATAAAGTTTTTGTAAAATATCAAGCTCAAAGGGGGGGGGGCAACCAAACCTCCCCCCCTTGCGTACGTCTTTGATTCTAATCCGTTCCATTGTTGATTGTTGACGAGCTCAACACAGAAGTAAAGTTTGGTACGAAAATTAAAGCTGAAATTTTTGGAAGCAAAACCATGTAAGTGAGCGGATCAGCATGGCAAACGGGACTTTTGATTTCACGGTTGTGCCAAACACAGGTAGGAATGTGTAGGACGAATAAATATACGAGAGAGCGAAATTACAGATATCAGGTCTAAATAAGTACTGTATGTGAGGTAACAAGCCATAGTTAGGTCTTTTGATTAGAATTTAAGGTGCTGTCTTGACACACTAATTGAATGTTTGTTGTCATGCACCTGGATTTTGTTTTTGAGGCAGTATTTAGTTTTAGCAAAACATTGTTTGCAGATTAGGCCATGAGAGGTCCTGGGCCTACTGTTTGGACAAACTGTGGTGGTTAGGCATGCTGCTCATGGTTCTAGGAGAGCTGGGAAACTTCATGGCTTATGGCTTCGCTCCAGCCTCCATGGTTGCTCCTCTCGGCAGCGTGGCAGTTCTCACAAACTCTGTTATTGCCATCGTATTCCTAAGAGAGCCAATTACTCTTCCTAATATGATTGGAGTCACTTTCGTTATAGTGAGTTGACTTTTTGCTAGACACGAATTGCAGATTCTGTTTAAGCTTCATTCATAATTGGCGCCTTGATAGTTTGTTGCGATTTTTAGCGAATATGAATCACCTAAAGGTCGTCCACGATTGTCAAAATTGTAACGTTTCGTTTTGCGCTTGTGGTAAAAGTTTGATGTTCTGTCAGCTCTCTAAAGCATTCATTTATTCATAAATTTGTAGAACAAATTCATCGGGTTCTTCTGAGAGGAAGTTGACATACTGGTTGTTAAAACCCACAAACACGAAGCGACTGTCGTATAATGCAGTTACTTTTCGACAGCCGCTTATTGTGACTATCAGTGAAACATATTTAGTGGTGAAATGTTAAATCGAGAAAAACACCTAAATTTTTGGCAAATGCTTCTACAGGTGGGCGCTATTCTACTCATCACTTTCTCCGTGAAAGGCAGGCCACTGCTTACGTCAGCTAAATTCATAGAATATTTGGAAGCGTGGCCATTTCTACTGTATCTTGGAGTGCAGACAGTCATTCTTGTCGTTCTGCTTTATCTGAAGTAAGAGTACGTTTTACTGCATCTTTGAATATTTTACGTGTGTTTTTTGTGGGAATCCTTCTTTCGCTTTCTGTTCGCTGATCTGCTGCTAGTAGAAAGTATTGAAAATCTGCGTTCGACCAGCAAGCCATTTTTAGTTGCTTTGCTTAGAAATACAAGAACTGTTCATCTGAAAGTCAAACGCCCAAACCAAGGCATCCTGAACTGTAACAGACCAAACTAATGTAGATCAATTGGGTATTGCGTTAGACAAGAAGCCAATATACGTTATTTGACTTCCTACCACAAGCATTTCAACTACAGCACTGGTGTTTTTTCTGCATCGCTCAGACAAATGTGGCAAGCACATCGGTTTGAAGGGCCAAAGTAGTAGCAGTTCAGATAGTACAAAAAAAGGAAGATAAAAATCGTGTTAATTAACGTTATGTTTTTGTGTCATTTCCTGTCCAAGATAAGCAGTAAGCAAAGTAGAAAAGTATCTGTTCCAATTTGCTTTTCAAAATCGCACAAACATTATTTTTTATTAGTACTTGCTTGATTTTTTCCTCATGTACCCAATTTTGAGCAAAGTTCAGGTGATGGTCTTTCAACACTATTGGTTTTACATGGTATGTAAAACAAAACATAGTCACATCAATATTTTGTGGAAGTAGAACTACCTTGGTGAGAAACGTTTTTAAAGACTTAGTAGTGCTTTTCCGTCTCACTTTGTGATAAAATATCACGGAAGCTCTATAAAAATCCCGTAAGTTGCACATTACCGTTTCAGAATAGTTGTTTGACTAATGTGTCGCGTAAGTTGGATTAAGAAATGTATGCACCGGCACTAAATCCATCATTAGCAGCAAATAAGAGTGTGTATGACTGATTTGACATGTCAGAGCGTTACTTGTCTGATTACATGTATGTAAAAAAGCGTTATATGCTGAAGCATCACAACAAAGTTGAATGTTAGCACTGCTGAAGCGTGCGCGTTTCAGGTAACAGATGTTTCCTGCGTTGTGAAAATTGATGCGTAATGTAGCTGAAATTGAGCCTAGGTTGATTAATCTGGCAGTGAACGTTAATCAATGTCATCATCGTCGTAATCATTGATAAAACCCGTAACTTCTTCCGGCAGGTGTTGTAGCATGTTGCTTGCAAGGTGGAAATTATCTGCTGCTTTTTTCAATTAGTTTTTTGATTTCATTGCACGAAAAACTGTATCTTTTCTACTAAAAGGTTCAGGTAATATTCTTTGGCTTAAACCTTGTGCTACATCATCAGTCCAGCCATGTTACGTTGTTAGAAAAATGAAGAACAGACCCTGTTTTCGACACCCCACTGGTTTAAATAACTTTCACAAATATCACTAAACTCTACAATAATATGGCAAAGATCTAATTGGCTTATTAATGCTCAAAACATTGGCTGCAAGAGAGCCACTCTAACCTAGTTTCAACTAACCGGATGATTCATAATTTGCTTCCTGTGTTTTTAAATACAGTTTGATTGATCAGTCAAGAGGTCTAAAAATAATAATATCATAGTGATTTTAGTGGCTGCCCATTTGAAAGCGTTTCTTTCAAAGTTTAATTTTTATAATCGGTAAAAAACAATTTTTATATCTAGTAGCGTTGATTTTGTATGAATTGTTCCGCAAAGCATATCCCTTAGCATTTTTATCCCAACAAAAATTTCTATATCAATGCGAAGTCCAAAACGTACTGTACATTTCAACATGCCAATGACAAATCTAGATGACTTAACTTTAACATTTGCTGCATTTCCTCGAACGCATCGTGAAGAATGGAAGTCCACTGAATTAACCATTGGCAGTGTTGAAAATTACTGTCAACACTGTCTGTGTTTCGTAGTGTGAAAATGACTTTGAACACACGAAACGGTAGCAAAAGAATTATCTGCCCCTCATTGCCTTCCACTTTTCCCATCAAACAAAGAGCAACGCTCTGCCGTACTCAGACAGGTGGACATCGGGCAAATGTGTAGCCAGTTCTCTGCAAGTGGTAGCAAATCCTTTCTAAACACTCAAAAGATAATTTTTTCTCGACAAATGTTCAATTTGAAACAAAATAAAAAGCTGTGCCGACGGGCATTTGCTTTATTCCCAGAGATGCAACTCCTCACTCCACGTTCGAAACAATCATTCGTACATTTCCATGCCTGCTTTGCCTCTGGGCTGGGTCGTGGTTCCAGCAGCTTAGGTCTCAAAATACCTCACTGTTAACAGCAATCTCAGATAGTTCTGCTGGCTCCACACCAAGATGGGACCAAGCAAGGTCGGAGATGTAGTCATTCCACTTGGTCCTTTGGACGACCTGTGGACCGCTTTCCCGTGGGTGTGGCCAGCAGAAATTGCCCCGCCAATCGTTCGTGGGACATTTAGGACACATGGCCGAAACAACGTAGCTGCAAAGTGTCACACCGTGAACTCTTCGCAAATATCGCATCTCTGCCGCTAATACGTGCAGTGGGATACTATATTCTTACAGTCATTACCCAAGATTCGTGACCATAGGTGAGGATCGGAAGAAATCCAGATTTAAGAACGGACAGCCTTGTTTGAAAACTCCAGTTTTGTGACCATAGAGGGATAAAGTTCATGCAGAGCTGTGTTTTCTTTAGCAATTCGTGCATCAATCTCCTTGTTCCGCTCTCCGTCACTTGTGAATACCACCCCAAGGTACTTGAACTTCTCCCCCTGTTGCAGTGTATTGCCGCTTACTTGTACCTTGCACTGCCTTGGGTTTCGGGAGAGACATAATACCTCGGTCTTTTAGTGCTAATTTTCATTCCTGCTTGGTCGCTCGCAGCTGAAAACCGACCAAGTGTATGCTGGCGACCCCGTTCAGAGGATGCTAACAGTACCAAATCGTTCGCAAATAGCAAACACTTGATCCTACTGCTTCTAACAGTGACGCCCTCATCGGATCGGCCGTGACTGTCTATTCAATTCACATAGAGTTATAGACTATAATGAACAGTGACTTGACGAATCAAAACATCTCAAAGCCTTTACGTGTTCAACTGTCGACAGCTGATAAAGCTGATGATGACATGTCACAAGATTCTAAAATTCAAAGACGAAAATGAGTTCTGTAAGAGGTTTGTCGGAATTTTTGCGTTTACCTTTCCGCTTTGGTTACGCCCTTCACGTTTTTGAATCTCCCGTGCATTGGACCACGCTTGCTTGACAAAATGGACTTCGCACAGTTGCTCTGGAGGTGACGCAACTTCAGTCACGATATACGAGTCACATGGTGTCAGACCTAACGCACGATGTCTAGCAATGGACAAAATTTCAGGTTTACTCGGAAAACACAATACAGCAGCATGCTGCAGTTTATTGCCACGTAAAAATAAGCTGATAGTTTAGAAATCAAGAAAAATTTTTCTGTGTTTGTATCAAGAGCATTCCCGCAGAGTTGTAAAGGGGCCTCATTTTGTAGCCCGAACCCGTCCCGAGTCCGGCATTTGTTTTTGAAGCCCGATTTAGGCCCGAAAACCAAATTTACCGAGTCAGTTGAGATATGCGCAACTGCGGGGTAGTAAAAGATGTTGTGTACGGGTGTAGCTGCAGGTACACAGTTTATCACACCAAAAACAGCAAACATCTTGATCAAATCATTGGCATGATCTAGCACAGGGGTTCTTAACCGGTGGGAAATCCCACTAGTGGGAAATTTCATCCATGCAGTGGACAATTCTTTCTGATTTGGTGCAGTGATAAATTGTTTTATTCCAATACGTAAGGAAGGAAATTTAAATATTAAGTCACAAACTTATTTTTTAAAGAAGCATCTACTTGTCAACTGGTGCATTGTTTTGCAATTATTGCGTTTTTAGCTTTCAAAAATGTTCAAAAGTCACAATCGTATAACGACCGTTATTGTTTAAAGGTAGCCACGGTTGCTATAGGTAGGTAGTTAGGTTAAGCGTATTGCGTAGCGAAAGTACGAATGATATGTAAAAAAGCTGACTTCAATTTATCAGCGAGGTTGAATTGAAATTATACTTCGCCGAAGAAGCCGAAGATGAGGTGATGTTATGTAGTAATAAGTTAGATTAAATTTTTTTGCGGTGAAACATGACAACCTGCTTCTTAACGAATCATTATTTTTCGAAGACATCTGGTGTAGTGCAAAAATTTCGGTTGTGAAGGCTAATAAGCGAAAATACAAGGAAGACTACATCAGATATGGCGTTGCTTGCCTCCAGAAAGATGGAGAATATATCCCGCAAGGGTATGTTGTACATG
>JGI24158J21664_10010641_pt1 | contig 12269 bp, 8 predicted proteins | sample Ectturendosymbi3_FD_21664 | JGI IMG/M metagenome (IMG submission 21664) | reverse complement strand
CGTCAAGAACTTGGACCAATGTCAATCAAACCGTGCAATGCATTGGCGCAATACTTCAGTGCAAGGTTCTTGTAAGGTTTAACTTTGATCACCGCAAAGACATTTTGAGAGACCGTTTCGGTCTCAAAACACCTTAAAATCACTGCTTCAATGCCTCGAGGTAGCGGTGAACGTTCAACCTGGTTCCAATTTCATCAAAAAGCGGGAGGGATCGGACACTCGTCGAAACACTTACGCCTCTGTCCTGCTCCGGCAGCCACACTGTCCGAGAGGTAGGGATGCATGTCCACTTCGTGAGGAAACTGGAAGTAATGGTCGAACTTGAGGGATCGACCCGCCTCCCAGTCGTAGCTGAACCGTTTCAGTTGAATGACCAGCACCGGAGGAAGGGTTTTGATGCATGTGCGCTTGATGGCCGCCCTCTGCGTGGAAAGCGAACATTGGAACAGCTGTTACAACGTAGCACGTAATAGGCCTTGCCTTTTGAATTTATAAACTTGCAAAAATAGAATTTGAAGCTCCTACGCGTTGACACATTCCGATAAAAACATTTTTGCACGGCAGTGAAAAAATTGTTGGATTTTTGTTGAACTTCTTTTGGTTAGCTTCTCATACCGCACCTTTTCATTGCACTTTTCACAAAAATAGGAGTTATCCCCCTCCAGTTTCTCCCCGGCCACAAACTGCTTCAGCGAATCTTCCAAACTTCCAGCCTTCACGGTGAGGTTGAGTGCCAGGTACGGTTCTTCCCTCTCGTATCTGCAAATGATCGGTGGAAAGCTTAGTTGCGACCTGGCTTTTGATTAAGCCTCTGGAATCCATGGTTAACAAGTGTGGTCCACTAACACGCGTTTGTCAGAGTCGGATATTTTTGCCAAACCGAAGTTCAGCGCAGTAACAAGCATAGGCGAGAAGCGACCGAAAAGCACGAAACGAAATGTCAATTGGAAAGACACCCAGCAGGAAATCGCGCCCTACGTTCTGTGACGAAACAGTGGTCTGGGCGTAAACAGTATTTCATATGACTAAGTTGCATTCAGCTTTCANTCCCACTTTTTTCTCCATGTTAAAACGTGCTTTGCTTGGGTTGNTCTGAACACTTGAGCATCACTCACGCAAGCACAGGCCGNATCTTTATGAGGTGCATTGCAGGCTGAAGCNCTCGCTGGCAAATAAGATCGGCCAGCGAATGTCGCNAATGCTTTTCCTTCCTCGCTGACAACTTACTTGTGCGGGCAACCTTCGCAAATCTTCTGGTCGGTGAAGAGGCCTTGGAACGTTTTGCGAAACACCGGGCCNTGTTTTTTTGACTGAAAAACATGACAAATTTAATTAAATGAACTTTTTCGCGATCGTGGAAAAAGAGATAAAAGCGCAAATTAGNGTCGAGACCGTACAGCTTGGTGACCAGCTTGGCAACAGCGGGTTTTGCAATTATGGCCAGCCATAATATCCGCTATTTGCATTTATAGAGTTGGCGGCGATGCTTTGACCGTAGTCTTTGTTTGTGACAATGNTTAGCAACAAACAAACACCAAAAGCGAATTCCGCCGGCTGGCTGGACAACAGNCACATCGGGGAAAATCTAACATNGCCTCTGTCCACTTCAGAGTTGTGACGCAATAATCACCTGAAGTTTGGAGTACTTAGCCATGCCATATATGGTTGCAAAACGTCATAACCTTGAGCAGCTATTTAGACAGATAAAAAGTTTAAACATGATGTTAACGCAGTTACTCTGCGCGACGCTTCTGGCCGATATACACACGCTGCTTTGCTTGTACATGCACAAAACCTGTACGCAGTTTACGCGCAATGACATTTGACAAGGTTTGAATGATGAGAAGCCGTATGTATGCCGTGCAAGCCGGGCGCACGTGATTTAAGCATTAGGCACACGCGTTGGAGCTCTTGGACAGAAGGATTCTGAAGGAGCAGCATGATTAGAGAATTCTCCGTTCTATCCACTGATTTAAAACACGGCGACGAGGAGCACTGTTCGGAGCAGTGCTCCCTCTAAGGTGCACAACCGCGCAGTACCACCAGACCATTTGCGCAGTTAAATCTCATTGTCGTGCACATGTAGCATTCCAAATGTAGAAGCAAAGTTTGTTAACAATTTTATGGGAAGAAGCAGAACGCTTTTGAGCATATTGCGTAGTCTTTTCAGAAGCTATTTGAATTAAATGTGTAGTTTTTTTGTATTTTATAAGGTTGTGACATTATTCTCATAATTCACCAAGTTTGTAATTCATTCGGAACTCTGCTAACTCAGCCTTAAAATATTAATGTTCACTAAAACAAAAATTTGCTCAGTGTAAAATTTTCATTGGGGGGACACTGGTTCGGGGTTTAAATAGTCAAAACGATTTGACAATTACCAAACATTCAGAAATAGTTGGTCAATTATCAGCAAACAAACAAGTAATTCTATTTGAACAACAGCGTATGATCATGCTTACCTAGTAGGCGAAACATATACCCTGAAGTGTCTGATTCTTTGCTGCAAAAAGATACCTTTCAATAGACAGTGAACAAATAAATAAGAATGACTTGTACCTTCAGGTACTCGTCGACCTGGTCAGTCAGATCAGTGAAAAATTCAAACGCGTCTTGTTGTTCCCGGATGTTGACCTCTTGACCCCACAACTTGAAAGTCTTCCAGAATGTGTTCGGTTCGTGGAACTGCAACCGCGAGTGGTGCAAGTGCGCGAAGACGTTTTGCAGCTGGTAGAGAACAGTTTTGTCCGGTTCCCGCTCGTCTTCGATTTCTTTGCTCAAAATCGACTGAAGACAAGTGAAGCCCGTGACTTTGTAGAAAAGCTTAAAAAATCTTGAACTCCCGGATTTTTTTGCGACGAAATTCCTGCGCGACTTGGGAGCGGAAGTTAGGCGGCTTTAATTAAACGACAGAACGTTGCTGCGATCTTAAAATGGGTGAAAACGAAGTNAAGACAGTTTGAACAGAAACACGCAAAATTCTTAACAACTCAAATGCATGGAACCTTTACTTTTCGAAAAANGGGAGTTACCCGANCCGATACCTGGACAAGATCAGCTGACCAATAGAAAGCTTACCTGCTTGATGTCGCTGATGACGAAGAGCTGCTGAAGAACACTGTTCATGTAGCAAGTGGCGCCGCCGTTCTTCAAACCCACGAAGCCGTGTTCGGGACGCTCCACAACCAGAGGNGANAATTCGAATTCCTGGGGGAGAAAAACAGCGCTTGTTTGTCAGAAGGGTCGCACGCTTTCGAAGGTCGGTCGAAAACTCAGCTCCGGAAAACCAGATGCGGGTCAAGCAAAGGTAAAACTGATCGGAAAATGGACCCCGTCCATTTCAGTTTTATTATACGTATACGGACACGAAACCCTTAAAACTGGTCATTGTTCGCGCTCAGTGCCGCAACTACTGATATTTTCGTGGAGGGGGTGATTGTAACTTGTTGTTGTGCCTTCGGGAGGGCAACCGGGCAATTGCCCTCCTGTTCGTGATAGAATAACTTTTGCAAAAAAGCAGAGTCACGAAGGAAGCCTTGCCTGAAAAACTTACATTTGATGACTCACAAGCAAAGTACACCAAAGATGCTAGCAGAAAAGAGCAAAAGAACCACATTAACGTCTCACATTTACATTAACAAGTCTTCTTGAACTCATTTGCAACGATTATTGCAAGTACGAGCGACTGCATGTGCGCCAGCGCATACGAAATAGAACTCCTCCAACCAGGTGGAGACTTTGAAAGCAATAAAGGGATAGTGAAAACAGTTAAAGCACCCCCACAAGATAAACTCCTTTCGTCACAGTGTGTTGCTTTTCAACAATAGTGCGAAGGCTGGATTGTGCAAAATTTCGGAAAAAATGTTGCTGTTTTTTTGCGAAGATTCGGTTGATCAGGCAATCGTATCGACAGTATGAAATCATGTCTTCACAAACACCGATCGAAACATGCCTACAAAAGACAAGTGTTTGCTGTTGTTTCTGAGTTCGCATGCCGAAGAAGGTGCGCTGGAAAAGTGAAAGGACAGAGGCCGTGTAAAAATTGAGGACACTTCTTTCGTTGTTGCACACACTTCCAAGCTCAATGTGTTGAGCACGTTGAGGATTTAATACAGAGTGCGTAGTCTGGACAACTATATAAGCGAAACAAATTGTAATCACTTAACTATTATACTTTTAAGAGGTTTGCGATCCGTTTGCAATATACTCGTTACTGAAAGAGAATGAATTAAAAGTCGGCATGGGAGAAGCATGAACTACCGCTTGCCTTGTTAAAGCAAAAACACTTCTACCCCCGTTGCCCTTCAGTAAACAGGTAGGGGTTTATGGCCCCGCCATACGCCCATGGTCCAGCATCCCTCAGTGGAAGCCATGCTTTTAAGTATCACCAAAAGTGATCAACTGAGGAGAGTAGCAACGAGCTACGCTGTGCCGTGAACATACGGTTTTTAGATTCGTGGAACGGTTGGAAGCTGGAACCAGACCAAGTATTCAACGCATTGATCAAACATGGTACAACCGCCACCGACCACTCTCGTCTGTAACCTCAACACGCACCGTTTGAAATCGGTTCAAAAATTGCCTATCGACCATTAAAGACAAGACTAACAAAGTGTATCGCGGACTCGGCTGGGGAGGTTGATTTTTTGTGCCCGCGTTTTGCATTCAGTTGCTTGTCTAATATAATCCACGTCAAAATGCGAGCAGTGCCGCAATAATCCAAATCGCCGCGGTGTACCACAGCGTTTCATTTAGCTGTTCATATAATCGTGCGCAATATACAGTGGTGTAGGTGAAATTTATTTCACACACAAGCGACTAACACAAACTTTTCTCCGTTTGGTTGCAACACATTTATACAAAATTTTGTTTTTCGATTGTGGAGACTTCACTGGGCCGATTTCAATGGCTCACGACCGACACATTTCCAAAGCTTAGTTCACGCCAGAGAAGACTGTTGAGTTCATTTTGTTTAGTATTTCAGACAGCCGGTCGTTAAGGTATATCACAGCTTGGGCCGCTTAGGAATTATAAAGATCTTTCACTTTCTCTGTTTTTTAAGCAAAGGCACGACAATGTACAAGTGTCACAGCTGGAATGAGTTGCGCCGCTAATAACGCGATCCATAGATAGTGATGTCATTCGAGGCCAAAAAAGCTGCTCTTTTCTTCAAATTAATTTCATGCTGTTCTGGTGGACTGATTAATCTCAAGACAACGCACGTCATGCTTGACTGCTTTGGCAGCGCTTCACTTTGCACACGGCACCTACATGTTTTGACGTAATAGCAACAAGCCAATTATTATTCACATGGTACTGTCTTTCACAAATTTGGAAGTGGCAACTTCTTCGACACTGTAACGGTTAACATGTGTCTGAAACAGTTACTCCCCTTAAAGTTACTTGATTTCAGCCGTGTTCGAAATAAGTTTGTTTTTGCAATTGCATGTTGCAGTTCGTGTGGGCACAAGTAGCTATTTATTAAGCACTGCCAGAGACTCCACGCAAATTGCTGGTACGATCCTAAAATGTGCTTTACTTTCGACAAAAAAAATTCATCCTGATGTTCTCTGAAGCACGAACGGTACAGACAGTTCATTGTTTCTACTTAAAAAAAACGCCATGCTCATGCAGTTTATGCATTCAAAAAGAAACAATAGTTTTAAACAAATACTGAACTCATCAGCGTCAATCTAAAACACACAGCACACGTGACCTCACCTTGACTCGTGATTGGTCAGGGTAGTGGTGCATGGATATAAGCTGTGACGAAAGCTGACTAAGGTTTTCTGTGCAGTTTTGACACAACTGTACGATGAGATCGAATGCCGCCTGTCTAGACTCTTCTGTACTGCATCTTCAAATAAATAAACACATTTAAGATTTTAAGATCAACGAAGAAACGTCAATAGAGTCTCTGCTGCCTCAAACCATAATGCGAGGACTACAAAAGCGAGCAGGCAGCCTACATGAAGATAGATATGTGAAGAAAATTAAATTGGGAACATTTCACTGCAAGCAACTGCTGTGGCATGGTGAAGCTTCGAGCAACTGCATTTTTTTGTTAGCACTCACCAACAGATGAAGGCCTTTGGCCAACTATATGAGCTTTTCTAAAAAAACGCGTTGAAATCGATGCTCAAACAAGTCTAATTGGGCTTTCGTGATGATTTGAAACTGCCCATCTGCTCTGCGGCCGTATAACACAGTTTTGATCTTGTTTGGCATCAAGCTCTAGATGTGGACCTGAGCTCTATTATTTCAAACATAGGAACACGCGTCAATTAAACGAGGTGGAAACGAGTAAAGCAGTAACTATCCAATCTTTTCACACACCAATCACGACCGGTCCTATTTCGTTTAAAAACTAGAAGCTCTTTATAATCATGTTTCAATTATCTATTTATATTTCCTGATTACTTCACCAAAACGCAGTTGAACGTAATTGCCATTTAAACCACTACTAGACCCCTGGCCCAAAAAATCCTACTTTGGTTGAAAGTTTGTAATGGATTGCTGCTGACTTGACGGCTGACCAGCGGCCTCCAGTATGAGCTTTGAAGCAGGAAAGAGGAACTCTGATAGCAGCCTCCCGATCAATTGCGAACCTGCGAAGGTTGGTCACATTCAGGTACAAAATACTCGGCTTCTGCAATGAGGGGGAGCAGAAGATGTAAGTTGAAGATAGAAACACTTAATCACACGATATACAAAAGTGGTTTGCCGGCACGAGCGCGTTACTTCGGAAATCTTCAAAACGGGGCGTATTCAACGTGTTTTTTCAATGGATGAACAAATCGATAGAAACACTGTACAGCTTCGCACACCGCAGCATCACGAAAGCAATAGGCGCGAAAAAGGCGATGGCAAGCACGCCTTATGGATTTCCGTGTGCCGTCTTGAGAAACGTCGCTACGTTAATAGACCTTGCGTATAACAAACACACGTTTCAGCATTAAGGCGACGTTTCTTGAAGAACGTTTATGCAAATAGAGAGTTGGGTTCAGCCATTTGTTGTATTGTCGATATTTAAAAATATATATACTTAAAAAGTCATTGACTAACTTAACTTACCAACGTCCTTCTTATCAACTTTAGGTGAAGCAACCAAAGTACTGATGAGTCGCAGGTGGCCAGTCAGCAAAGTGTTGTCAAGGCAACGCGCGACATGTGACTCAGCATATTCGGACGACGTCGGAATTTCGAATTCCGTCAGCCAGGAGATTTCTTCCTCGAGGCTCTGCAACTCGTCTACACCGCACGCTTTCTGCAAGTCAATTGGCACTTCACGCAACGCAAAATATTTACGATTGTCGCTCATCATCGGTAAATTCCCACCGGGTGAATCCCCATAAGTGGTATCGACAGCTTTGGGAATTGCTTTTGCAGTTTGTAGTCAAGAGCGTTTTGAAAGTAAAATCAATGACGTGGAAATTATAACAGCTGCATAGGTCAAACAAATGAACTTCGACAAAGCAGTTTGAAAAAACGACTGACTGGCGTGAGTACAGAGAGTCCTTGTTTATAAGTCAAAGCATGTTGAAGATAGCAGTTTTCGCAGTTTGCAGCCAAAAAGCTCTTTCGAAAATGGCTTGACAAGATACGCACTGAGCTTGCCCTGGCTGTCAAATATCTCAGCGCCCTTTGTGGTGCAAAAAGAGCTCAGCCCTGGTTACTCAGCGTGTAACGCCAAGGAAAAATGGGCATCGCATTTGAAACAATGGCAAGAAAATTTCGCTGAGACATTTCGGTCATCTATATCACAGTTGTATTAGAACTCGCCATAACAGTGTTTTTTAGCCTAGATTTTCCGACATTCTGACCGAAATGACTTAATCTTTTTCTGTCATTTTCAAAAACATTTCGGTCTGTGGCCGAAACCTGATAAAAAAAACCAGCTTCTAACCGATTTGAAAACTTAAACCACTTGTCTAATCAACAAACTCACTAATAACTACCGATTCAGCTTAAGATAAAAAAAAGAGAGCCACGGGATTCTAACAGTGGAAAGCAACGGGCAAAACGACACACGACTGAAGATGCCCCGAGCAATTTCACACAAATGCGTTGTTGACCACTTGCCTGCTGCCCGTCGCTGACAACGTCGTCAACCAACTTCCCACGCAGGGTGAAGTACTGCAAGCAATTTTGAACCAGACGTTGAGCCTTGGGTCGAAGCCGCGTTGTCTGCAGCCAGAACGGCAAACGCGCCTTCATCAGCAGCTGCAACAGACAACCTTCCGCATTATCCTCCCCATACTTCGCACAAGGAACAGGGTTAAGCGCCAAATACGCCGTAATTTTCTAATGCAATCCAGGGTTGGAAAGCAAAGCCAAGCACGGAGTGACGGAATAAAAACCCCACACGCTTAACATTCGCAGGCAGCAGTTATCTGCGACAGAGGTATTTTTAAACCACGAATCACCGCCATGACACTTAGGGTAGATCGCGCTCTCTTGCATGACATGCTCCAAAAAAGAAGACAGAGAAAAATGGTCTTTAAAGCTCGATGTCGCTCACGTGCAGAAGGCGGTGCTTGGGCGGTTTCCCAAGCGACGAGCTGATATTCGACAATGCGTAGAACTGCCTAACGACACAGTCCCGGATGTCGGAGTCAGCAGGTTGGATGAGCACGTCGATGATGAACTCGCTGCTGTGAGCCAAGTCAAAAAATGATTCTGAAAAGGTTGAAAACAAGTCAAGCAATGGCGACTGTCCTGCTGCTCCTACCTGCTAGGTCTGATGGCGTCTGACTGTTCTTTTTGTACAACAACACGTTATCTAAAGGGAGAACCTACACAATTTTTTGCTTTTTAATAAAAACACAGTGGAAAACAACAGTGAAAACAAACACGTTGCACTGTCCAGGAAAATACACGACTGCATTGTTGCAACACATTCCCTTCGACAGACTGCACTGTTGACGGCACTTCAGGTCAAGGCAACTTCACACGAAAGCAAAGGAAGAACTCTACGTCCAATGTCTGAAAGATCGAGGTCTTTTTTCTAATCTGAGCTCGACCGCGCGGTCCTTACCTATGTGGGAGGGTCGGAGCTGGAGACAGGCTACCAGCAGCTCGAGCGCCTGACGCGCAATCAGCGAGTCGGGGTTCTTGCTCGTCGACTCGACGCTCCGGGTGAGTAGGGCTCGCTCACCGGACTCGATGCTACCGCCGCTGGACACACTACTCGTACTTGTGTGACGAAAGGGACTGAACGGAGATGAGACGGAATCCTGACTCCAGCGCAGTGCGCTGCGAAATAAAACCGCGATGGACTTTTCGTTTTTTTTTTCCGAAATCTTTTCAGTGGCACAAATGTTTTGCATAAGTGTTGTCGGAGTTTCAGTCGCCAGTCAAGTTTCGGAAATAGTTAACTTTTCAAATGGGTTGGGTTCAAATCATCAGGTGCAGCTTCCTACGATCTTAATGCACTTGAACAATCAGTGTGTGTTTTGGTGTGCGTGGAACCACACACAACCGCAACAGTAAGTTTGTTTCTTCGAGATGAGATTTAAGCGATTAACGCCGTGATTTCTCGCGCAAAAAGCTTGGAGCATTGATTTTTCACAATTTAGTTCGGTTTGGGTCGTAAAAAGTCACTCGCCTCAACCCAGCAATTTCGCAAAAAAGAGCCTTGAAATTGAAACTAAACAAGCGAACTACTTGAACTGGGATATTTCCTTTCGAAGAACTAAACCTGGATCACCTACGAACCAAAAACAAATTTTTTTTGCTGTGGAGGCAAATAAACTGAGTCGATTCTACTGTATAAGAGCGACGTAGATTCAAAAGCTTTATTTACAGTGCGCGACAAAATGTACAAAGCATCGCAAACAACACGATCAGGGGGCATACCGAAGGAAGCTGGTCCCGTCGGTTGCAGGTTCCATCTGGTCGAGTTTTCCTGCGGCCGCGTACCACGTGATGCGCACCAGAGCAGCAATGAGTGACGTCACCTCTTCGCTGCTGAGAACCTGTCAATCAAATCGCCGGCGGCGGTGTCACGTCAATCGAACCAGCGACAACAAGGGAAAGCTGAGATTCGAAAGCGCGTTTTATGCACGACCTTCACCCAGCACTTAAACGCCATGTTACGGGATTGTACTTTTTTCATTCGCAACATTCCTCCTCTGCAGTTTACTTTAACAGGTTACCAACAGCTCATGTAGACTATAGGGTACCTTGATGGTGGCCTTTGCGGTCTGCGGAGTCTCGACGGGCACCAGCACTGGACTGTGTGACGTGCTCTTCCGGTTTCGCTTGTGGGGGGTGGCGGACGCGTCGCTTGAGCCAACTCGGAAAGAATCGCTGCAAAGGTTGAACAAGCTTTGAGCGAATCATCTCAAATGCTGTCTTAGCACGAAAGTTCAAACAACGGCACAGTTCATATAGACTGATGGCATTTGTGTTAAGAGTTTCTTCTTATAGTTTAAAGCAGCTTTTAATTAATTTTACCCGATGCGCAGCGTTCCGCGTATTACCTTCCGTTTGCTTCCACCTACACTTTTGAAACTGGATTTTCTACTCCAGTGCACATCAATCAACGTGTCGATATAAACAGGAAAACACAACCACAAATTTCTAGACTTAGCCTGTGAGTTGCAACAGCAGTTGCAGTAGATGAAATCGTTTTGACATAAATGATCTTTCGTTTTGAACTACATGCATGAAGGTTTTTCGTGTATGAGAAAGATAAATGTTTGCAGTTTGAGGTTAGGTGTCGTGCTCTATGACCATCTGGTACGCTGGACGTTGCCATATTTCTGACTGATTCGCAATTGTTTTGGGATAGTAACAGAAGTCCACATGACAGAAAGGTTTAAAACCACTGCACTAGACGAAGCCCGTGTGCATTAAACTTTATAGAGCTCACCGCTTCAAAGGCGACACCGCAGCTTCCGAGCTCAGGTTCTGTTGTCGGTTGCTACAGCTACCGTCGCTTGGCAACGTGCTGCAATCCGATGACGTATGGACGCAGAGCAAAAACCTGTCGAACGACACGTGACCTGATGTAAGATCAAGCGGTGAAACAACGAGCCAATCGCACAGGTGTTCGCTGAAAGTGGTAAGAAGGACCGCATGTCCAAGGGACATGAGATCGGTAGCGATATTGTTAACTATAAGCAACGCAAAGAGAAATATGACCAATCATTCTCTATAATCGTTTGCAGGAGCTGGTTTTCATGCTGACGGTCCTGGCACGTGACCTGCTTTGATAAAAATCATGTTTTTTGGCATTAACGCTGTTTCTGTTTCAATGAAAATGGTAATCCGAGGCCGTTACAGAAATTACGACGTCGTCCAACGCGTACCTGGCAACGCCCAGGGCAACAGCGTAGCAACCGCGTCGCGTTTCGGCGTCGGCGAACTGCTCGACAGACTCCGAGACGATTTCTCGCTGAAGAACGCTCAGTATCAGCTGGATGCCTCCGCTCTGCGCGAAAGGTCGAACCAACGGNGAGACGCCGTCCACGTGCATGGGCTGCGTAACAAAGGGNGAATAAGTGGTGACTNTNACGTCACATGCAAACTACACGCATGAACGAACCAGTCGAAGTTTAAACGCGTCGACAAATCAAATCGCGCGTTGGNGACATTCAAAATTCAAACCACGCGAAAATCGCACAACTTCGAATAGATTGCATGAATTTTAACAAGAAACGCAAGCGCGTCCTCGTGTCGAGTCAAACGCACGGCGTCACGTGACGAGCACGGAATGCGCGCTGAAGGGTGACAGCACAGAGTTAAGGCTGATGTTGTCGTGCAACAGTCGGTGGTTTATCAGCTCAACCGTTGTACCTGCGACTGGTCTATGGGCATCAGGAGTCCACTGAGTACTTCCAGGTTGTACTGAAGACGAAAAACGTTCATGTCTGGCGTGGTGAGTTTGAACAGGTTCTCAAACGACCTGCGGAAGTAATGGTGATGCCGGTGGTAAATGATGATGCTCACTGTTGTGACCCATTCCGTCGCCTGACGACGATAAAATCATTGCGCATGCAACCCAGCACGAACCCAGGCAGAAGACACATCTGAAACCCACGCGTAAGCACGTACATACGAACAATGCACAAGATAACGCACACAAAGACGCGTGGGATGGTTTTTGTTTTGGGCGATGCAGTGGTTGCTTATTATGACCCAGGTACACGGGCTTGGCCCTCCGGGTGCTGATGGCAAGGCAGGCCAAGATTTCGCGCAGAGCTGCATATCCCGTGTCCGAATCGAACTTTCTTAACACCGTACGCCTGGTACGAAGGCTACAG
>JGI24158J21664_10010638_pt1 | contig 12270 bp, 7 predicted proteins | sample Ectturendosymbi3_FD_21664 | JGI IMG/M metagenome (IMG submission 21664) | reverse complement strand
TCAGCCATGTCCTCAACGATTTGGGGTCTTTTGGCCCCTACTTGGGCACCAGAAACGCTAGGAAGGCGATCTAGGCCTCTAAAACTTCATATTCCAGCCTAGAATAATTATGTTTGGTTGGGACTTTGTACCTGCCAAATTACTTCGTGTGCAGGTTATGCTGCTATTTGAAAAATAAAGACCAAAATATACACAATGCAGGTAAACACGATTCAAAACATCCATGGAGCTTGTGCACATCCAACATAACTCTCTCAGACATTCTTTAAATACTGTAATTTCTCTGTTGATGAATGTTTACATGCATTCTTTTTCATAATATCCTACTTTACCCGTTCTTGTTTGAATCATAACGGAATGCAGTGTTTGGATATATTGCGGAACGTTCAACCTTGTCTCATCAAACCTGAAGGAAATCTCTAATGTGACAAAGCTCAAAAGATTTTTGATATTTCAAGTCGTGACTTTGAACTTGTAAAGTTTTTAAGATAAACCCTTGCAAAAAGTTGCAACATTTTTCCTTTTTTTGGGAACATTACAACAGTATTTAAAAGTTTCAGGAGCTTTCATTTCAAGCGTGTTAAATAAAGAGCGGAGAAAGGTCAGCTGCTTTCTTAAGCTGGACTACTGAAACCCTGTCCTTATTCCAATGTTTTTACGAATGTTGAACTCCATAGGGAGGCCACCTTTTAAAATCCCTGTTGGTGTACACCTATACTATAGCACCTGAGAACAACTATCTAGTTCGTTGCAAACGGCTTAAGCACTGATGGCTAGCATTGAAATTGAAAATTGAGATAATTTTGTTTCAGTGAAATCACAAGATTCGTCGTTGTCTACAAACCGACAAAAACCCTTTAAGAACTTTCTAAATGTTCTGCAAGTAAACTACTGTAATTTATATCCACATGCTTACTTGAGTTATTGAAAGCAGAGCAGAATAAACACCTTCCCTCAGCACTTGCGCATTGCATAAAGTCACGTTGCTGTGGTTCATTTCAACACTTTCTTGAAGCATAAACAAGTGAAGTTAAGGAACTGTTTAACAGAAAAGAATCATCAGCTGAAAAATCCTAGTAAGCACACAATGACTTGGAACTTTTCTAATAAGCACTTGATGGCATATAATGCTAAGCACACACAAGACCACAAAGTTGACTTCATTCACTGCAGAAAACGTCTTCCCACGCCTATGACGCTTTCATAGACTCACCGGATTTATTATTGCCACGAGACAGACTGCAAATGAAATCATCATGATCCTGATGAAGAGAAGCCCAACCTGCACACTACACTTAGAGTGCATTTAATCGGCTGTTGCAATTTTGAATATTTTTTCAAAATCTCTCCTCTCGCTTTTCATCTTGTTTTTTTCAATTAGGCGATGGTTGTTGGCTATTGTGCACTGATTGCTTGACCCAACATTTCCTGCGTTCGATTACTTGGCTATAGTTTGAAGGGTAACTTAGAATCGATTGTGATGCTTTCACAAGTTTTGCAACAATGCCAGTTGGTTTTCCATTCAACTATACCCGTCTTAGAAGTTTTTTTTTTTTATGCCAGTTCCCATCAAACATTTTGTTTTTCATAAAACTTGCTTTGAATGCCCACGTGCGACGCATTGCACAACCGAAATCAGCAACGTTTAAATAGCAAATTCACTCATTTTGGATGCGTAACGCATCGGTAGCGTTTTGCTGTATCGGTCAAAATCCGTCTGGCACATTTATTGAGATCACCATTAACATTTTAACCTACTTACTCTACTGTGGATTATTTGATAGATATACCATCGTTTCTTTTAACCTTCAGGTGAGGTTTATCGAGAAAAAATTATATCATATGAGGTTGTTGGGCAAACTCAGCAAACAGCTGTTTAAAGCTTGAAGTATGTTATCATCATGGGCGTCCGCAGGGGGTGAAGCAAAACGGGCATTTGCTCCCCTTTGGAAATTGGGACTAAGAACCAAAATTTCTAGGAAGCCTGAAGTCAGCAGCTTGTTTCCGATTAATTAATTTAATTCTCGCAATGACAGTATCTTTTTCGGTATGACACTCACACTGCACAAGAGTCATTTTCACTGTTCTGGTGTCATGCAGTTAGGGCCTACAAGAGAAGGGTAAAAGAGGTGCATTGTACCTGGGCTCGCCAAGTACTGGGGCCCTGGAGGATAAAAGAACGCACTTCTGTAACTTCTGTAATCAAGCACAAAATTACTAGCGTAAGCCAGTTACTTGTATAGTAATCATGGCCGTCCGAAGGATTTTTTCCAAGGGGAGGCACTAGGGGATTTTTCCAAATTTTTCTAGGTGGGGGCCAAAAGTGGTGAAATTAATTTTTTCCCACTCGAAATCAAGAAAACAACCTTTTTGCTAAAATGTTCAAATCCAGAGGGGCCTTGCCCCACCTTCCACTGCCCCTGACAGCAATTAATCTATATATAAACATTAGCGTGGTGGCTGTTTCAGCAACAGTATATTCTGATTAGCATACAAACAAGCTATATATGTTTTAATTAGGGTCTTAGAAGTTGGGGGTCCGGTATCGCCTTTTGTAGCCAAGCCCCACAAGAGGGGTTGCAGGAAAATGCACAAAGTGCTCCGTGACACGTTAGAACAATCAAAAAATATATTTTATGACATCACATAGGAGTTCAATCAGCTCAACAGTATTGTAGACTGAAGCCAGTTCTTTCTGTTGTGTGTAGTTGAGAGTCACACATGTTGAAATTTCTGTGTTTTTTAACAACAGAAATTGTAATCGTGGCAGGTATCACACAAAGAAGGCAGAGTCGCATTGTTATGCTTTCTGAAAATTGGGACTATACCAAAACAGCCATTGCAAATAGCAAGAAGTAAGCAAGAAAGAAGGATTTTTATTTACAGAAGGATTTGATGCAAGCTGGAGTTCATATGACTTCAAGGACAGTGCAAAACCGTCTACTGGAGGCTGGCAGAAAGGCTAAGAAACCGCTGAAAAAGCAGATTCTTACTCACGAAGTAAATACGGAAAGGTAAGAATGGGGAAAAAAACAGAAATATTGGACTATAGAATATTGGAAAAAGTGCTATTTTCACCAGTGTATATAGCGAGTGCAAAAATTAAAAAAGTAACGTCTGTTACGTAACCTTCTTGGTTATAATGACAAATGCACAACCACTCGCTTTACGTTATTCGTAGTCGTTCAAAAGTAGTTCCGTCACTTTGGTAAAGAGGCACAAGGTTGATTTACTGTGTAACTGTAAAGGCACAAACGCGACTCACTGTGAAAAGGTACAAGGCCTGCTCATAAGATAAAAGGTCGCGGGTGCTGTGATTTTAGAAAAATCACAACTGCTTCGCCGAAATCGATAATAATTTGCGTCTCTGTTCGTTTGTGACCAAGTGATGAAGAAATCATTGAGTCGAGGCACACTTGATTAGACCAATCAACGACGAAGCCTATAGACTTATTAAGTAATCCTAAAACTGTCTAGGTGACCGCAACTTTAGTGTGTATAATCCGTGTGAAAATTGGCGCATATAATCATTCAAAAGAATTGCCGGGAAACCATTGCACATAGGCTAAAAATAGAATGGAAATCTTCATGCATAATTCTGTCATCTTCATCGTTTGAACAAATTTTTTCAAACCACTGATAGGGCGAATTTGATNTAGGGGCAGGTGTTNAGCAGCCATTCGATTGTTTCCGTGATCCAGGCCCGTCAGGCCATGTGTTCTATGAGGAGGTCTATGGAGTGGACAATGAAGGACAACATGGTCAACGGTCTGTTTTGCAGCGCAACACTCACAAGTCGTAGAAGGGGCCATACCCATTTGTGTAAGCAGGAGCGGAGTCGGTTAAACTGGACCCACGCTGTTCTTGTCGGGGCCATTACGGGAGGGTTGCTGCTGGTGTCGGGGATGAAGTTACGGAGTGTCGTAGTGCTCTCCAATTACTCCGCATTCCATCGGTGTTCCACCCAGGGCGACACATTTCTGTGGTTGTCGTCAGATGAACTGATGATTTGTTGTGCCGCGGGTACAAATGGGCGTCTCGATTTGAGAAAATTCAGTAGGAGCTGGTTATTGCGTAGGCTTGTTTCAAAAGTGAAGCCACAACAATAGATATTTTGTAATGACAGGCACGAAACTGGTCCTATTGCTGCACAGGCCTGTGTGTGTAGGCTTTCGATATATTCAAATGACAATACCAGATCCATAAAGTTAAACCAGCACATCAAGGAAGGTTATACAACCGTTAGTTTGTAATTGCATGGTACCCACTACCATACACGGCGTTCGCTTGGGAAAAAGCTCTAATTGCCCGGTTGTCCATGCGTTAAGTTCGAATTGTGATTAAGATGTTCACTTACATGTATGGCTACTATTGGTTAATACATAAATAGACTTAGGCTTGCTACAAACACCAAATTGCAAATTTGATTTTAACTGATAGTACATTTTTATGTACATTAAGAAGAAAAATACAGGAAGATTTTACTAAGTTCTCGTCCTTCTATTATTGCCTTAAGGTTATAGAAGTATTAAATTTGCTTTGCTAGCAGGCCCGTCGCCAGGATTTAGCAGCAGGGCGTGCCAAAAACCAGAAAGAGGGGTCAAAAACCAGAAGGGGGAACATTTTGGAATTCAGTATTGGATATATGTAGCAACCGGGGGGTCAAACGTGAAATGGAGGGCACCGATTTTAAATGGGGGGGCCAGGCACCACTGCGCCCCCCCCGCTGGCGACAGCCCTGTTTGCTAGTGACAATTGCTATGACTTACTATTAATAACTAATTTTATTTGTAGTTGTGAAACTGGCAAAGCAACTGTGATATGTGCATTTCTTTGAGATCAGCCTGCGACATTTTAAAATTAACTAATCTGCTAACATCGGTAAATGGTAATAATGTAAAATAACAAATAAAGCATATCATTTTCTAGTCATAGTATTGAGAAACTAATGAAGCTCTTAATCAGCTATGATTTGTATATTATAAGAAGATCCAAAGCAAGTCACGCACCTGAACATTTATTTCCTCTTGATGGCCCATTTCGTGACCCTTGGCAAAAATTCTCTCAGAAGCCCTGCATGCAGTGATGAGCTTGCAGTTCACTCATGTCTGCATAGGCAAGTCGTCAGCATAGGCAAGACTTGTCTGCATAGGCAAGACTTGCCTGCATAGGCAAGTCGCGAAACTTGCGATCGGGTGGTTCTATTGATGCCTTTTTTGCGTAACAATAACATGACAACAAATCTTCGAAGGTTCACTTCAACGTACGGTAAAAATCTGGAGGTTTAGAAAATTAAGATATATTAAAAGATGACTACCACTGGTCAGCGTCAGAGCTGTGTTATTGGTTGACTTATATCATACGTAATATACCCGCCTACAATCGGAAGCACGCAAACACCACACATTCGTGTCACTCACAACATGCTTTATAATTACCAGAGGGGCTCTCACAAACTATCTTGATTTCCGTATTTGTTATGGAAGGTGATCAGGGAAAGTGCTGATGAATTGCCTTTCATTGCAAAGTGCAGTAGACCCATTCACATTCCCAGAGCCGGTGCAAGTTCTTTTTAGTGGTTCCGCCAAGGTCAGCACAAATCGTGAATCCAGCTAGGGGACTATTGCTGTCCAACGCTAACGGTTCCTTTGCGATTCTGTACTCACAAGAAAAAACAGTCCTTTTCAGCCATTCAAGGTAAGCGATCCCCCGTAAGCACCTTCTGCCACAGCCCAGTTACGGATCTAAATCCAACCTGCTTAAAAGCTATTCTTTTCCACGCAGTTCCAAAAACTTAGACCAGGCCTGCACAACACGGCCTGCGAGAGCTTTTCTCAATTGCAGAAAATTGTGCAAAAACCCGGTTTCGGATAATTAGTTGTTGTTCCAGATTTTTTCAGAACTGCAACGAAATAAAATAGACTTTTGCGGTCAGCGGCAAACTTATCTTGATAAATTTAGCAGGTATTGCACCTTTTTGAGTTGCGCAGGCATGAATTAGAGATAACGTTGCGTTTGACCATTCTGCATCACGGATACTGCAAATTAAAAAGCATTGCCTGCAATGCAAAATATAGAGTTGTTGCTCTCACTCATATGTCAAAATGTCAAAAGAGTTAAAGATAAAAACATGTCTACCATGAAGTAAGTTTAAACCAATATTACGAGGAGACAAAATTCACATGCCATTCCCAACAACGAGCTAAACTTTCTCAGTTTTTCCTCTCTACTTGAAACATCAAATTGTCCAAATCAACTCTGTCAACACGTACTTTGCGAACATGTAAAATTATCGAATCGTTTAACCATCCTTCAGTCATACTTGTACGCAAGTAAGTATTTACCAGCCTTAATGCTGAAAAAGATTTCTCTGATGTTGCATTTGAAGCAGGTAAAACCAAAAATAGACTAAAAATTTTCCAGACCCCGAAAAATGCAATACTCTCAGAGACTGAAAGTTTCGACAAATTTTTGTGGCATCATGAAAAGAAACATTAGCAGCCAACTCGTTGCAAGCATAACCTTTAACCTATGCAGGAAAGTGGGAGCTGCACTTTGAGTCCAAAGTTCGATAGATATTCTTTGTAGATTTCCAGCGCTGTTGCCACCTGATCTTGATATGCAACGCCCTCGCGTGCCTTTAACCATACTTTTGTACAATTCGGAAAACAGAATTCACGATATAAGGTCATTTTGTCGTCCACTGTTTTGTCACAGCAGTTTTGTGAAATATACTTCATCTCTCTTGCAGTAGCAACGCCCTTATTAGGCTTCACTACCAAATATTATTGAAATCGCCCTACTGGCTGGATCGGCCCCTAAGTGACACCAGTGTGCGCAAATAGGTTATTGAGATATGATCAATTTAAAATTGCCTGCATTAGTGTCAGAGGCGAATTTTCATTTTCGCGTCCCTAGGCTATTAAGGCCCTTCTGGAAGGTTTACGACGTCTGATGTCATACAAATTAGTACTACACGTGCTCGTTACATTCGCTGAGCAAGTTGTTCTAATTCATAAACATATTACAGTAGGCCTACTTCATTCTGAATTCCCTCGATGTCAGGGAAAAAAACAGTCACAACAAAACTAATGAAAAAGGCAGCGGTGAAGTTATCTGACCACATTCACACGACATATTTATTGAGTACCTCACTGGTCTCGTGTAATCTGAAAAATGGATTCAGACGTTTCTTTCCACATATCATACTCAAAAGTCTTACATAGACGAGAGTTCCTTCCTTCACAGAAGATGAATCTGAACATCTTAGTGCCATCACAACTTCATCACTTTGCTTCTTTGGTCTGTATTACAAACAAGTTCAATGTCTAGAAGTGACAGTAATGTGTTAATATTCGGTTTGTTTATTTTTAGCACTTATGTTTGTTTGTGCAAAGTATGTTACTTTCAACAATTTTTTGCACAAACCATTTTTCTAATGAAAGATCACAACTGGTACCTTCACGTGGCCCTACCCGTTGCGTTTTTTTCTCGAAATGTTTACTAAACCTGTCGCTAGGAGAGCAACCACTTCTACCCGTGCTGGACCTGTTCATGAGGCGGCAGCATTCCCGTTGATGAAGATGACCCAAAACCAAGCATACTCCAGCTGAACACCGAGGGCTCACTGCAAACAAGAACAGCATCATCGAGCAGCTAGCCTACAAGAACAAGGCATTCATCATCGTCCTACAGGAGAACCACTGCAAAACTGCAGAAAAGCTAGTGATTCCCATCTTCCCATTAGATGGGTCAATACTGAACAGGAAGCACGGCCGTGCCACGTTTGTTCATGACCGGTTGGAATTGACACTGATCGATCAGTCTCCAGAACAATCAGAGACTGAATGGTTGTGTGTAAACGTCATAGGATATAAGATCATCAACGCCTACAAACCTCCACGCACGCGACTAACACCTACTGCCATCCCAATGTTTCCAACCCCAATCTGTATATTGGCGATTTCAACTGCCAGCATGTAAACTGGGGCTACAGAAAAACATCACATGACGGGGAGAGCCTGGACTCCTGGGCAACAGCCAACAAACTTATGTTGCTGTACGACGCAGACGGAGTTCACAGTTTCTCCTCACACCGAAGGAATATCGGCACCAACCCGGACCTGGCCTTCGCGAATGTCTCCAGGACAGCCGACTGCCGGACAGACGTTTTATACGAAAGTTCCCGCGATCACAACACCGACCCTCTCTCATAACGTCACTGAGGCTCAAATATCCTGCTTACAGCGATCGGGTGAAGGGTTGGAACTTTCGCAAGGTTGATTGAAAAAGATTTTGCCTTCTTACAGGTGAATCCGTTGAGACACTGTCACCTCCGGACACAACAGATATTGAGGAGGCATAGCAGGAATTTTGTGAGGGCATGTTATTCACAGCTAAACAATGTGTGCCACGTGGCCGTCGTAAGAACTATGTACCATGTTGGGACAATAAGTGCGAGACTCTTTATCACTCCTTCCACCGAGACCCAGTGAGGACTGACTCTGATAGAGCCGCTTCGTCCATACTCTCACGACACGAAAGGAAGAGGCAGGAGCAATGGTAAGAAGCTATCAATTCCGGCGATTTCTCGTACTGCAGCCGTAAGGCGAGGAGCACCATCAATAAAATTACTGCCAGGTCTGGACACTCCTCTCGCCTATATCCCGTCCCAGCCAACTCCATTGCCTCACAACTCGTGAAGGACGAGGCACACAAGACTGGGAGCCGCGAGTCCACCAGGCTCACCAACAACGAGATGTTCAACCTACGGAAGGTCCCAACACCTGAGGGAAAATGTATCTTTGGCATTTGCAGGCCAGAGGAGCTTCCTGCCGCCCTCAGGTGCCTGAAACCAGGAAAGTCTCTGGGTCTGAATTCTGTTTTCCTGGAGTTTTTACTCCACGCAGGGTTGACTCTCAAATCCTTGTTTTGCAATGTCCTCACTTCCTGCATGCGCCAATTCAAAATCCCTAGAATCTCGAGCAGAGCACTAATAGTTTCCATCCGAAAGCCGGAAAAGCCATCGGGAGACCCAAAGAGCTATCGCCTATGTCTCTCTGTGTGTCCCCTTGCAGATCCTCTAGAAACTCATCTACGCTAGTGTCGTACCAACCATCGACCCTATGTTGCACAAGGGGGCTCACCAATCTTTTTCAAAGCGAGAGCTACTTCTTGGGAACTGATTAGGGCAGAGGGCTACCAGTCTGATATACACTTGTGTAATAGCCAATTTGCTCAATATACTATTAACTATATGTTATTATTAACAATTATTGATGTTCTTCTTTGTGAAGACACTAAACATGTACAAGGATTTCTCATAATATATATCAACAATGATTTAACAAGATAGGAAACAAATAAATATCTATATGCAGCAGTTCATTTCTATATTTTTAGGTGTTTTTCAAATTGAGCATTATGAAATGATCACTTCTACAATAGTCCTAGGAAATCACAGTGTCCCATTTTCACTAGCCACTAATTTTTTTAAAAATCATGAATTACTTTGACCAACGTTTGCACAAAAAATAAATCATGTAAAATTTAAAAATAAACTTTAAGATTTTTAAATAAATCTGATTAAATTTTGAACTTCATACAAAATCTGCGACACTTTCAATAAATGTCTTATTGTCAAATGTTATATTTTACAAACACATTTAACAAATCGATAATTACAAATTTTGAACTGGACACCAAACCTGGTATCTATTTCTTTTTCATTTAGTGGGAAGCCTGCCATTGCACACTGTTCACCAGTGTGTTGTACTCTGGTGTTAACTTGACACTACAAAACTGAATGAGTCTTGCAGATGTTCATCAATCAGGAGTGTTCTGTGTTTATTCTTGATGAAGTTCATGTCAGAAAAGGCTGATTCACAAAGATAGGTTGAACCAAACAGACTTGCAACCTTCACAGCTGCTGTGCATACACCACTGTACTCTTCGGCGTCAACAAGGCACCAAAAGTTTGGTGCAGCAGCCTGATAGGCTTTGAGGTGGAGGTCATTTTGCAATGTTACAAGTTCAATCTCCATCTCTCAAGTATCCAGGCTGAACATTGCACTTAACTGCTTAGCAATGCATGATATGTCCACGTTCATGAAAAGATTACAAATGAATGACACACACGGCTCAAGCTGATCAAGGTCACAAAATCTGTTCTCAAACTCTTGTCCAGGTCTTTCTATGACCTGAGAGTACTTTTCTGTAACTTTGGCAATAGCCTCGGATGCAGACGCATTGTCTTTCAGTACCATCTGCACAGAGGGAAAGTGCATCACCTTTTTTTCTCTCTAAACGCACAGAGAAAATGTTGATCTTGGCTATGTAGCACCAGCAACAATCTTACCTTTGCGTTGCAGCTCACAGTTCAAATTATTCAGTTTTCCAGTAATGTCCGTTAAAAATGCAAGGTCAAGTGTCCACTCAGTGTCCTCCAGCAGCTAAGCGTCTTCCCCTCTGGACTGCATGAACTCTTTGATTTCACCCAAAAGTGACAAAAAAACGAAGCAGGATTCGTCACCTGCTGAGCCAACGGATTTCTGTGTGTAGTAGAAGGTCACCATATTCGGTTGACAACTCCTCCAACAGCGCCTTTGATGTTCTGTGCTGTTTAGCTCTGGAGCAGATGCTGTTTATGATCTTCACGACCGGAGTCATCACGTGCTCAAAGCTGATCACGTTTGTACATAAGGCCTGCTGGTGAATGATGCAGTGGCAATGCAAAATGTTTGGGAACTCTGTGTCACCTGTACAGTGAGCAATGAATCCTGTTTGTCGGCAGATCATAGCAGGAGCCCCGTCTGTAGTCACACTGATACCAGGTTTTCCAGCGGCATCTTTTTCTCCACCAAAAACTCCTTCACCGCATTATAGATGTCAACTACCCTCGTATTTGTCTTTAGGGGCAGTAGTATCAAAAGTTCTATTGTGAAGAAATCATTAAACACTATCTTGATAAAGACCATCAACTACGCCGTACTGCTGCCCACCGACTCGTCACACTGGATGCTGAACCTCCTGCACCTCGCCAGATCACGCTCCAGCTGGTCGACCAAGTTGCCGGACATAGCTGACACTCTTCTTACCATTGTACTTGCCCGCAGTTGGACATCGGAGAGAGTGGAGATTAGTTCGGTTCCATATTTCTCCTCTTCAAGCACAGCTTTGGCAATTAGCATCATTGCTTCTTTGAAAACCTTTCCGTCTGAAAAGGCCTTATTTTTCTTAATCAAGAACTGCGTAGCTCTAAATGAGGCTTAGGTTGCTTCCTGGGAGATTTTAACCGGTCTCATGAAAAAAGAATGATGTTTATACAAAGCTACCTTTAACTCGCGGGCCTTATCTGCTCGTAGAGCACTGCCCTGCGGATAGTTCAATGGTAGCTTGTGCGACACGTTGTGAAATGTCTCTCCACATTGTGCCGCTTTGCTGTCGTCACAGTCGCCACGCAGCTGAGACACACGCAGGCTCTTTTCACAGTGATAAAAACAGCTCTACCTCCCATCACGATCGTAAAAAGGGGGCGCAGGGGAGAGAAGCCTCTCCTAGAAAAATTTTCGCCCCCGTGAAAAATGTGTTGGAAATATTTTAAAATTATTGGACATAGTTTAAAAAATATGGGCCCCTCTCAGAAAAGTTTTCGCTCCCCCTAGTATCCCAAGCTGGCTACGGGCCTTCCTCCCATTCGCCGTGAAAATGATGCTTTCTTTTTTCTGCCTTCATTTTGATGTCACTTACGTCCTCATTTCGCCGCACCCGTTAGCTTGTTTCCACCTTGTTTGTATGATCTCGCAGAGCTGTATGTGTTACTCCACGAGGTTCCTGACCAGGGATGTAGAGCTAAGAAAAAAGGTGTGGGAACGCACTCAAAAATAGCCATTTCAAAACAGCTTCAAACTCTTTTTAAAGCAAAACGTTAAACAGGTGTGGGAAGGCCGTTCCCACGCGTTCCCGCCACACTAAATCCCTGCTCCTGACTATATCGGCGCACACCGAATCAAACACGCGTAATGCTTTCAGTTTATTCTATTCAGTCTGGCGGATTAGGCTACATACGAAGGAGTGTAATCTGTCACACATGCCAAATCCGCTAGACTCGAATAGAATGAGCAAAAGCTGTGAGCGTGTTTCATTCAGTGTGCACCTCTGCTCTTCAACGTCTACACCAGCGACCTGCCAACGACCGTCTCCAGAAAGTATGCATACGCTGATGACCTAGCAATCATGCATGTTGATGGAGACCGGCAGGTAATGGAAGGG
>JGI24158J21664_10010636_pt1 | contig 12271 bp, 8 predicted proteins | sample Ectturendosymbi3_FD_21664 | JGI IMG/M metagenome (IMG submission 21664) | reverse complement strand
TTGAATCACAACTAGCTACACAACAGTCTATTTTTACCAAGCCAAATACGAGAGGTAAGGCAGCTAAGATAGCATCATATCGAGTTTGCCACATTCTCGGGTTGTTTTGTTTCAAAGCTTTGCCAGATTAGTAGATCTCCAGAGACTGAAAAATGTAAAGGTAGATCCTATGTCAGTGAAGGTTGGGCACCCCTGGCTTACGCTACATAAGATCAGGGTACTGGTTGCGTAACGGCAATGGATAAACGGTTTGAAAACAGACCAATAACCCAACACCTGTGTAGCAGCGATTTTTTTGTTTGAAACTATTATTTGACAGCACTGGGTCTGTACAAGGCAAGCCGTGTTACGAAACTGCCACCACTGCGCCTTCTCACCTGCAAACCACTAATTTTCATGACAAAGCGCGATGGGAAACTGAACAGCCAAACGTCAAAGATGCCAACTGTGAAGATGGAAAACTTGATATTGCGCCTGGGATGTTACAAAAACTATACCAGTATGGCACCGAACTGTTTTCGCATAGCTAATGCGAAACATCTCAAAACGAAACTGTTTACCATTCGCGTTCCGTTGGCAGTCTTTCTTTACCAAAACGAGTCAGCAACAAAAATGTGTTAGACAGGGTTACGCCTGCGCCAAGCCAACGATATGTCAAAAATAGAAGCGATCTATGCAAGCTTGAGACAACCAGCTCGTGTAAAGACGTAAGTTCATGTAAATGGCACAGAGGTGATAATAGTTATTGTTTGAAACAGGGAAATGGATTAAACTGTTCGAGGTCTAACATTGGTTTTCAGACGAGCCGCAGAGCAGTCGATATTGAAAGCCAAAGTACAGAAAATTGTCAAAAGTTGTTGAATTATCAGGAAGGGTCAGATCGTGACGGTCACGACGTACAGGTAACATGTTCTGATTTCAAACTGCCAGACCGTGCTTGCAACAGCAACCTCACGACGATCGGTTGTGATGGGCCCTAGGCACGTCTTAGGAAAGCCGACTTTGACTACTCTGAAACTTGCTCAATGACTGATCTAGAGCAAAGCTCCTCAGACTGTGGCAAAAATCAGTGTTGCTTATTGAAAAATGTCGAAAAGGTGGCGTGCGTTGCGCTGAGAGAAGCTGTCAGTAGTGAAAATCAAGATGGAAAAAAATTTATCTCTGGCACATCAGCTGTTCGCAATCTTAAATCCACAGCTCGAATGGTTTTAAAACGTCTTCAACAGATCAGGTCAGTGACTGAGTCTTAGTACCTGAATTTTGATTAGTATGTCCGACCGGTGGAGAGAATTTACTGTAATTCAGAGAAAAGTAGACATTTCATCTTGATTCATTTTGTATATCATACAGAGACTGCATGGGGTGTTGTAACAATTTAAAAATACATAAGGCAGGTTGAAACGCATTGGCAGCAAACAACTGAAAAAGCACGCCTGTGGATGTAGATAACAAAATAACTGGTGTTAAATATTTAAGTTGCCTTATATTTGCTTGCATTACTTCCAAGGACATTTCTTTGTTTTTCTGTTGAAAAAGATTTTTTATGTTCAAATTTTGCACAAATCCAAAACTCTCAAGAGAGCATGGTTCTTCATTTTCTCAGTTATCTAGTTGTGTTGCGAAAGTGACAGGAGCCTTATTAACTTTTCTAACTGGTGGTTGCTTTTCGATTCAAGTTGTGATTAATCTGTCCAATTGCTATTAGAAGAATAATTTTGTGCTAATAACTGGGCGTGCATTCGTTTCTGAATTTCACCATCACCACCCATATTAAATTTTATCAAACTGCTATGCAGCATTGAACTTAAAATAACCAACAAAACAGTTAAGTTTATTTACATTTGTCGATAGGAACCTTTTTTCCTAGCAAAAAATCAGTTACTGTGTGTTAACCAGAGCACATACTCCGCCTACAAAATAGCCCTCCTTGCATTTTAGTTTATATCTTAAACTTGAATGTGCTTCATGCTAAACCCTCTCAGCTTATTTGTACTTGCAGAGCATTGTAAGCATATTTTCCCTCATTAACAACTTCTGCTGCATTTTTTCTGGGCTGTCTTCATTCATTTCCACTAACTTATGATGTTGCTTGTTCCTAACAAATTTTTCTGCAATTTATTTTTTGTTTGCATATACTTTTTTTTTATAAACAAACCCTGTTGGTTTCTAAGATCAACCTATCGCATTTTTCAGCCAACATGGTATCGATTTGGATGCTTTGGAATGCAGCAGCCAGACCACTAATGATCTACTTGAAGAAGCTCGAAGATCGACTGAACTAGATCCCTTGATGTTATTTCGAAGTACACCTAAGTCAGGAAGCCCATCCCACAGCTTGGTAGGGTTTGGTTTGGAAGTTCCTGCTGTGATTTATATTAAATTTTCCTGTGACAGGACATGAAAATTTGTAATAGGCACGGCTAGCTACAACCCTGGCATAGGCAAATGTGCAAACCAGCAGCTGCATATGGAAGCTTTACAGCTACCAAGATCTGGATACTTGCTTTCATTTCACCAGATTCATGGGGACAATAAATTCAAAGAATCTTTGTAAATAGCAGCTGATGTGTGGTTTATTGACTAGAACTGTGAAAGTGCATAAGTTTTCAACAGATGAAATGATCCATAAAAAATTTTGATTTGGTCAATCATGTTTATTTTTGGTTTCAGATTGAAAGTTAGATGCAAAAACGTTTAGAATTCTTGTTATTTTTTGTTGCAGACCTATGTAAGAACCATTGAATTTTGATGAATAAAATCATCTTTAGTGTTTCCGATACATTTCTATCAGGGAAAGATGGGTTGTCCTCAAATTGCCAAGTATTTTGTATAATTTTTCCATCTAAACTTCAAGAAAAATTTCTTCTTTTAAAAATCAGTGTCATGTTCCACAATCAAAAATATTTTTCCTAGCAAACGTTTATTGTTCAACACAGAAATTTAGAGCCATAGTGAACATCTTGTTTCAGCCTACATTTAGGCTTTCATTAATGAGAGAATAAAGTTTAAAAAATGACAAAGCTTTGGTCAGAACAAGAAAATATGTTGCTGTCCAGTAACTGCTACCACTGAAACTGAAACACTACTATTATTGACTTCAATGGTTGGTTTGTATGTGTGAAGTTTTAGAAGTCTCACAACAAGCTTTTTATGATTAAAGTGCCTTTCAAAAGCTTTTGCTTGCACCTTCTGTTGCATCCAGCCTAGCTTCTGATTTTGAGATTTGGCTCAGTTTAATGTGAAGAAAAAACAAAATTTGAAGTCACAGTTTCACACAGATTGTTTTCGTCTGACTAGCCTTTTCTACATGTTATTTTTGTCATAATAACTATACGTGTACCACAAAGTATTCATGGCGGTTTTTTTTTATTTTTAATCAGAGCTGCAATTACATGCTTGATTGTTTTAGTTTCTGCATGAGTTACCATCAGTTAGTTAATAACAGTAAAAACTGCAAACATGGAAAAGTGGGTAAGTATGCATTTCAGCAAGTAACATGAAGTATGAAATAAGTGATAAACAGTAAAAGCAAGAGTAAATATGCAATTAACCTTAAAGTCCAGATCCACCTCTTGATTAAAGGTTCAATTAACTGCAACCTTGTATTACCTCTCACCAGCGATGCTTTCCAAATTTTTCCAATTAGAAGGGGAGCACAAAAATTATGGGAAATTTAACAAATTCAATCGTGACAGAAAGGTTATGATGAAGATCGACGAAAGTAGCCACTGCTTAAAAGTTTAATGATTTCACTGACACAGCCAAAAACACATGCTTTCAATCGCATACTTTTATCAAGTTCTCAGTTTCTATAATGCTTTCTCTAGAAGGTCATCATATTTCATGACACAGCAGTGCATGTTAGCATGATCACATGCCCTGAAAATTGTCATTGTACCTTTTCTTTCATATATTGCGACAGCAGAGCCAAACTTTCACTCAAATGTTTGTTCTGTTGCACTAGAATATCTAGCTTCTTTTTGATATCATGACTGCTCTGACAGATATGACTGGTTTGTTCAATAAACAAATCTTTTGTTTCCTGTTAAAATAAAGAAACACTGTAAGAAAACAAAAAACAAAATTTTCTCATTACCAATCACAGCAGTGTATTGTCATGATTGAAGCTTATGAAACTCACTGTGGCAAATTTACAAGCTGTAACAACAAGATTGAGGAATTAGCAGTTTGAATTTTTGCTCGGATTGTTTAGAGTTGTAGTTGGAAAAACCTTGACTAAGTCTTCCCCATCAGCTTATAAGTCAGTTATACTGTTTTCATGAGCATACATTTTCATATTCCACTTTTNAAAAAATGACTTTTTNCAAATCATTTCAGTACTTCAAATATTCAAAGTTGTTTTTGACCTCTATATTTGCAGTCAGAAATATGGTTACAGAAAAAAAACACAGAAGCCATGAGGCATTCTTGCCATTGCAACAACAATGCACCAGTATTGTTTGTTGCATCATTAAAAAAATAAGGATTTTGATGAAACCTAGTCAATCAGTCAGGATTAAATACCGTCAACAATTGGGATGAAATGAATAAACTGAGATTTACTTTTTCAGACTGCAACAGCTTTGCAATAGCATCTGTTCTGAACTCTTGATCTTCAAACAAAAATCTGACAAGTTTGTTTCGTTCTTTGTACTTGTTGGGATACATGCGATAATTTCCAACTGTCAAATGCTTTCGTATCATTTCAGGTATTAGGAATTCAACATCTAACGCCAGGTTTACCTGTAATATAGAAAGAGAATGGGTCAATAGGATAGAATAAAGAGGCCTATGTAAATGTACATTTTGATGTTAAATGACACTGGCAATCACCTAAAATCTTTCTAGAAGTTGAGGACCCTAGAATAAATTTTGAATGGTGGTTTACTGATGCAACTTGTCTTTAAGTCAAGCAGAGTTGATGCTTGAACCACTTAAAATTTCCCTATCTATAGCAGGATTTAAGGTGATTTGTATTTTTAAGTTCATGTGTGTGTGCATGCAGTCATTGTTTTTTATAAGCAGTGAATTATTAAATTAATTACATTTAGGGACTTTTGAGTTAAATGTTAGTTTTTGAAGCACACGTTAAAGAAGCTTTGCTTACATTTAAAAACCAGACACTTGCATATTTGGTATCTGCTAAGTGTGCCAAAAGTCTTGTATTTGTACAATACCAAAAAATTCAATGTATGCAATCAATTCACCTTTGTAAGAATAAGTGGAAAATGCATTGATACCATACAAGTTTAACCCAAAATTTCAAAAACAGGCATGCTTACTTGCAATCCCATTTTTTGTTGTGTAGCTTGTTCTTGCACACTTTTAATGTCATCAACTGCCAGTCCTACCAGAACATTCATTGTAACAATAGGCATAAAAATCAAAAAGATAATATAAACAATGGTTGTTAGTTCACGATAGTGTATTGTCACTGTATCATTGCTCTGAAAAAAAAGAATCATTTACACAGCATTGCAAAACGGCTTCGCAAAACATGTGGTGTTGCAAGATGTTTGCTAATGCTGATCTACTGCATGTTTGAGATTCATAGAACTCTTAAGTGTTCAAGTACAACATCAAAACTGCATCAACTATTGATTTTTCATGTACAGTATATTAAGCTACTTATTTCAATGCTTAATATCAATAAACCATCATTTAAAAATGCTTGGTTTACCTGCAATATGGTTTCAGAACATAAACTTCATCATACGTAGTGACTTAATCTGTATTGTCTATTGATCAAGTGTAAACTCAGTCAAGGAAATTTTTAAGGTTGAAAAAAAGTTCCGGGAATACATACATCAGATCCTGTAAATGAGGAGTTGGTGACGTTTTGGGTCTCATCATCTGAATAAAACATTGTTGTATAGTCCAACTCTCCAATCATCATAACTGAAGTTTTCAAAAGTGACTCCCATACTGTCTGAAATGTTGCCTGAAACATACCTTGGATCTGCATTTTCTATCAATTTTGTTGAAAATCAAAACTTTTGATGAATTAGCTCTTACAAATCTTCTGAAAATTTATGCAAATACAAGTGGTATTAAATTCATCTGCATAATTCTAATCCATCTTATTTTCGATTGTGCAGTGCATTGTCAAATGGGTCATAACTTAAAATTAAGAGAAGTCATTAAAAGAGTTTTTATCAAATTATAAGCATATACCTATGGAATAGCTAAAATCCACTTCTTTTTTGCATCTTTGTAATATCACTTTGAAAACAATTTGATGGTGATTGTACCAAAAGTTTTCTTACTGAACCTAGTGGTAACACCGATTTTAGTGACATGCTGTTGCTCTTCCTGTTTTCCAGTAATTTTGGTTCAAAGCAAAGGTATCTTGCTGATTTGGCTAAACAAGTATATTGCGTTATGTGTATGCAAAGCAAATGTTCAAAAAAAAGAAAAAATGAACTTGTTCATGATCACACAGTTTTATACAAGTGGAGGTGAAGTTTAACCTTGAGAAACAATTTCAAAGCTTGGCAGTAAGTTTTTCAGCACCTGCTCTTTTGGCTAACCTGCATTACTGACCTTTTAAAGCTGAAAGCCCATCAAGCATAATTTGTTTTATGGCATGTAGTCCTGGTGTCAAGTTGCTTGTTAAAAACAAGGTGCAGGCCTTTTTGTGACGCAGTAAATGTTTTCAGCCAGTGGAAAATCAATGCTTGTTGAAAGAGATATCTAAGTTTTTAAGTGCATGGACAAATAACAAATGTGATTTAAGCTTGCTATAAATAGGACATTGTGGCGTAATCAGTAAATTCCAAAGTTTTTCTGGTGAAGCTAACTTACCCACGCATCTTAAATCTGGGTTTCACATTTTCTCCCTTGCTGCAGTGGTTCAATATTAACTATTCACCAAAGACAAACACCATCTATTGCACATCATATCAAAGCAAATGAAAAGCTTGCAAATAGGTTAGTGACTACAGGAAAGAGGTACTAGTAGAAAACATTGTTAAATTCCAGCGTGATAGCTATAATAGCCATTTATGTTTGGTATTGTTCTGTGGGTTTGTTGTAAATTATAGTGTGACAGATTCAGGATATTAACCTTAGCCAGAAAAACTTAAATTGAGCAGGATTGTAATATCCAAAGAGCGATTGTCTCCTCATCCAAAGTTACCATCGTTTTTGTGTGGGTATTTCAATACATTGCACTGAAAATGTATGTCAGTAAAAGTGTGTTTGTATTCAAACATTTAGTGATCATAGGTTTATGGAGAAGGCAGCTACCTTAGACTATAGAGGGGGAAAGTCTGGTAAACTTCAGCCTGTAAGCCAGCACCCAGTATTAGCTTTTGCATTCATCCTTGAAAGCTTTTGAATTCATCCTTACTACATCAACTAATGACAAACTTAATTTGTTAACTGAAAGATATAGTGGAAAAACATAATATGGCTAAATATGCAGGACTACCTGGTTTTGCAGCATCATGAAAAAGAATAAACCAAATGCCAATATAAAAAGCAGAAATGTAACAAAAAATTTTGCGAAAGTGTGCATGATGTCCAACAGCATAATAACATAAATCCCAAGAGTTGGAAGTTTCCTCACAAACAGTGCCAAAGTTAACCATGATGTGAGCAAGCAAAATGCAGCAACTTGCCATTGCCAGTACTGAAACACAAATATAAAGGTAGACTATTTAAGTAAGATTTGTTAAAGGTGCTGTTATTGTTGAAACAGTGGTTTTCTTTTACTGACATTTTCCATTTGCTCACATCCTCATAATGATTGCATGATTGAGTTGAACTACTTTATTATCATCAAAAACTTTGCATAAAAAACATGTCTACTTTTTTTTACAAAGAGATTGAAGTAAAAATCGTTGGATGCATATGCAGTTTTGAAAGCATAGATTACAAGCAAAAACTAAATTTTTAGGTTTGATTTTGCATCTGAAAAAGGAATACATTTTGTTCAATTTTATATAGTTAATTTGAAAAAGTCAACAACTATTGAATTATGGCTCACAGAAACTCGATGCATGTGCAACAGAAGAATAAATTAGTGAAAACTGAATGATGTAGATGTTTTCATAAAGTAACATGGACACAGAATTTTGCCACAGTCCTAGATTCAAGTTAGCAATGAGTTCCAGCATAGATCATCCCAGGAGGATCTCATGATACACTTGGCTGGAATCTGCAGCACCATAGTGGGAAACCAGTGGTCTATCTACTTAAAAATGTTGCATTCTGAATTGCATCCTGATAAGGTTGTAATTGTGTGTGAGAAACTCTGGCAAGAGTTTTAACACTCAAATGAAAGTAGTGTAGCAACTGCAACAAATATCCCAGTTGCATGAAGCATTTCGTTGCATTTACTGCAGTAAAATTTAGCTGCCATCTGTTTTGAAAATTTGCATTATTACTTACTTCCTTCACTCCAGTAACTCTAGCTTTTTCAGACCAGTCAATAATCACAATCAAGGATAATATGTAAGAAATCAATTCAACATAATTGTCCAACTCTTGAAAATACCGTAGCTTCTTACTCCATAGCTGAAAACCCTACAAATTGTAAAGGTGCTTCATGATAAATAAAGTTGTGTTTTTAATGTATAGAAAACATCACATGTTATTATCCAACTATCTTTCAGGAAAAAACATCTATTTTTTCATCTTAAATTCTGAACAAAAAATGTGTAGACAAGTGTAGTAGTACTTAAAAGTTTTCATGTGTAACAAGTTACCTGCACAAATAACTTGTAAAGTATACTTTGTAAATAAAGCATTGTTTTGCAACACCATGAAACAATTCTTGTAACCTTATTGCTGAAATTCTTTATCTAAAGATTTGAAATGGATTTAGGACATTTAGAAAAAAGAAATAGTTTGTAGAACACACTATTCAAAAAACTTACATAGAAAGCAGGATTAAGAATATGAAATGGTGGATAATTTTGGGATTTTGTGTTAAAAATAAATATATAGTAGAAATGTGTTAAAACTTGAATTGCATTAGCGCAGTAACAAAATATGCAAACATTGCAACAGATACGTTGCCTTGTCATCACCTGTTCATTAAGTATTCAGTGGACTTCTGAAATGATATTCTTTCATTAGTGTCTACAACATACCACTTGTGTTTCAGATTTTTGAGGAGAGAGCGCTAACGAATCTTCAACAAAATTGTGTGGAATGTAAGACTTGATATGTACCTGCAAGCAGGGCTTGAAAAAATGTACATTTCCTGGTAAGCTTTTCGAAATTTCCCGTGGGACACGAGTTGAAGACGATTGCCCCTTAATGACATCACGAAAGGAATTTGTTTTCTTGAAAACGTGGCACTCAAGAGTCTAACTATCACTGCGTTCACATTGATCAACATGGATTGATTCAACCTACTAGCATCGGTTCACATTCAATGTGTAAGCAGTCGTATTGCCGCAGTGTACCACGCTACCGCGCGGTATGCAAAAGAACGAGATACCGAAGGACACTAGGCAGGTTGAAGAGTTTTCTGGGAGAGGCCAAAGTTTTTAAACCATGTCCAACACATTTTTCCCAAGGGGTGAAGCTCCCACTACACCCCCCTAGTTACGGACCTGAGTGCAAAACTGATGGAAGTGGCAAATCTTCGCCGCGAAGTGTCAAATTCTCTTGCCAAATCCTTGCTTAACTTGCGTCTAACATTTGTGTTTTATGGGCACTGTTCAATTTACAAGTAATTATTTTACTACATTAGAGTTTTAGATAATAATTCGTTTAGGTAATATATGGACTGCTTGTATGAAGCTTCGCAACAATCGCCGGCGTTTAGAAAACCCTTAACACGGTATGTAACGACCAACCAAATCGCATTTAGTAGAGCATTTGAGACTTCCAGACACCAAACTAAAGATATTCTTTGAAAATCTCTAACGCAAGTGATATGGCAAGATTGTACATTCGTAATGCTTTGCTGACCGCCTAACTCACACAGCAGGGACGAGCAATTCCTACTCTCAAGTCGCGTAATCACGGGATGCCTGCGGCTCCTGCATCGTATAAACCAGTGGTTGTCAACCTTTTCGCTGAAGGGAGCTAAATCCAGACTTACAACTTTGTTATAGCTGCACTGAAGATATTTTAATGCAAAAATTCACATGTTTTGTTTTATTGCAGAACAAAGTCTGTTGCACAAAATATTAGGTTTTATTGAAAGACTACTGAGGGCCGCACAAAGGGTGCTTGGGAGTCGCATGTGGCTCTCAGAACAGTGATTGAGAACCACAGGTATAAATGTTGTGGGATTTGCTGGCGGTGCAGCATTTGAGGTGATTGTGTCATCGTGTTTCAAACTTTGATTGTTGCGGCCAATTCAGTGGTGGCGAAATCGGTGTTTAACCGATTCGACCAGTAGAATGAATATTCGTACGGTGTTAAAAGTTTCTGTTGAGTGAGCGTTCTACGCATGCATTTTTTGGCCACGAGTATGCAGTTACTGGAGTGAGCTTGTCAGTAGATGCTGGTTTGGGCACGAGTTGAGCATTTTTGAATGGCATTACATTTGATTTTCAAAAAAAGCTAGAATTTCAAAATCTTGCATCCAAAATGCCATGTTGACAACCCTGCATGCAACCAGCGACTGCACAAGACCACTATTACGTAGGCATAACTGTTGCGTTTCAAGGCCAGATATTGGGCCACTGTGACTGAGCGAGGATATTCGTACAGTCCGTTTTGTGGTTTGCCTGCAATCCTTTGCGTATTATTTGATTTTACTTGACTCGCAGTTGCTCAATTACCCGCGAGCATGTACGATTTCCCGGGAAGCTCCTTCCCGATTTCCACACTTCCTGCAGCCCTGCCTGCAAGTACTTTGATCTATGGTATACAGCAGTTTTCAACCTTTTTGCAGCAGAACCTTCCTCAATTGTTTGCATTGCTCATGGAACCCTATGCAATGATCCAAGTGTCTATATTGCTGCAACTGCTTAGAACTGTGATTGCGAATTTCATCCCAGGCAATTTCGCTGTTTCGGCAGAACCCCTGGCAGCCACTCACGAAACCCCCTTTTATTTTAAACTGTAAATAATCCTCAATCAGTTACACCAGTTCGATGTAACAATGCTCTTGTAACCATTTTAAACTATAGGAAGCAAGATCCTTGCATTATTTGTCAGACTTATAACATTGCAGTTCTTGCATTTTCTGAAAGTTTTTTCTGCTATTCTCTCTGATTATGTATATTAGTCATCATTAAACCGATGCACTCATGCTGTGGTATGTTGCTGTGAAGTGCTGCTGATACTTCAGGCAGTGACAATAGCGTACTGCTTTGATACAAACATACTGCTTTTAACAATAACAACAATCCCTTACCTCTTTAACAAGTGACAAAGTTGCTAATACACCAATAACAATGTTTAAACATAGAACAAATCCATTTTGTGCAGAACCATATTGACAACATTCACATAGCTCTGGTTTCCAAATAGACCTTGCATTCACTTCTGGGACAAAACATGCATTTTGCCCTTTACCTTGAATCTGCACAGATGAATTTGTTGGAAAAAGAAGAAATGCTGAAAAACTTCATTGCAAATAGGCCATCAAAATAAATTGCTTGAAAAATATAGAGGAAAATTTTAGACGTTGGTTTAATCCTAAAATGTGATTAATTGGTGGTCCTATCACCAATCGAAAAGCTACCACATTCCAATATGAAAAAAAATCAATGAAGGAGCAGGTCTATATTGCCTAATACGTTTTGCATCTTTTTCATCACTCTAAACAGGCCTTAATTTAACATGTAGATCTGTGTTGAGCAGTGGTTCTCGAACTCTTTCTGGTAACATACTACCTGGTATTTTTTTGCTATTGCTGCTTAACATCTGTTCCACAAGAACATTTGCTCAGATATACTTGAGTACTAAAATACACACACAAAAAATTTAATGTGAAATCTGCAACTATTTTCTTTCCACAAGTTGGTCTATGCCAGCTATGACCAACATGCGGCCCAGTTGAAGGTTTTGTCTGGTTCAGTAAGCTTTTCATTATTGTGTGTGTGCAATACAACGACAACCTGTCTTTATTTAAATAATCTTGAATTCGAAATTTTCAATGCAGCGGCCTTTCGTGCCTGTTTATCATGTACTATACCAGGGGTTCCCAAACTTTCGCTTACCATGTACCCCTTCAGCATTCCGAAAGATGAGCATGTACCCTTCTGCATTTCAACAGGTAAGTATGTACCCCTTCAGCATTTTGACAGATGCACATGTACCCCTAAAATTTCCTATGACAATACATTTTATCATGATT
>JGI24158J21664_10010632_pt1 | contig 12274 bp, 9 predicted proteins | sample Ectturendosymbi3_FD_21664 | JGI IMG/M metagenome (IMG submission 21664) | reverse complement strand
CTTCATCATCGCATAGGACAGCGTGAATCAGATTCACAGCTCGTGCTTGTGTGTTACAGAGTGAGAGACACGGCAACAAAATGGTGCTGTGACAAGGATGTGAGGGTCGTGCCGAGTTCAGCCTTCACGCAAAGAACGTGCGATCGGTGTGGTTCGTTGTAAAAAGGAGGGGATGTTGTTGCAATCTCTCCGGTGGTGTTGCGTTGATTATGTGATTCACCACGAACGGGATGTGCGTGAAAAATAAAACCATTGTATATGAAGCGCGAGCAAGCAATAGTAAGAGAGATAGCGACGTGGTGGCTCTGCAGATGTTAACGTGTGAACGACTGAACTTGATGACTAGCGTACGCGAAGAGACATTGCGAGCATGATCTCTATAGTTGCTTGCTGCCACGGTGCGAAGCGTTGCGCACATGCCGCTCGGGATTTCCGATCGCAACACTAGTAGTCAAACAAAAATTCTTGCAATAGCCAAACCCAGTAGGATAATGTACATGAATTGGAAGTTGATCAAAAAGGTTAGGGAATTCTGTGTCTGACATAGAAATACTTCAGCATGTGTATAGATCACTGCAGCACTGACCAGCATAAGTCAGCATAAAATGCAGCTAATATAGTGGACACATTAGTGCTTTAATGTTTTGTGCATTCTTACTCTGTAATTCCCAGTAATATTCCACTCGTGATTCAACGCGATGTACTTGTTTGCGAACAGTCCGACCGTCGACACGCTAGCCTGCAAACCTACATAACTGAAGTCGGTCGCTGTTTCCTGTGGCGCATTCGAACACCCAACTCTTTTGTTCGTCGTCATTCTAAGTTCGCCTCTACATCGAACCGTTACGTTACGTGTTTCTGACTTCACGCTCAAGTGTATTGACGTTTTTGTTATATATCCGAATATAATCGAAAGAAGCAAGTCAACTCAGAGTACTACTGGAGAGTTATTAGCGGACAAAGTGGTGAGAGCCTTTTAATTTGCCTTACTTTGGCTTTGCAAATTCAAAACGTCAGGTTGCTTAGTTGGGAGACCGAACTGTGCTCCTGCAACAACTAGGTCGACCCCGAAATTGTTGTTTAATGTTTGTGCCAATAAACTCTCTCTCTCTCTCTCTCAACTAGTAGGGACCTCTACAATAACCTACAACCCCAGTCTCTGCACTAGCGCGTATTCCGCACTTAGTGTGTGGCGCAAGCAAGCTACAGTTATCCTACCCTCTAAAGAAGCGAAACTAATCCCACCCTCTGAACAAGCGAAAAAAGTCAGTTTCATCTCGATTCAGAGAGGACGTCATTCACAACAAAACACATCGGAATTGACAATGAAAGTGAAAGTTTGAATTTGAAAGCATCTCACTTCGAAATCATTGATACTATTCAGAGTGAATTCAGTCACCGGTTTTCGAAGTTTGATACGTCTCTCATCAAATCTTTGCGTGTTCTTTCACCAGCATCGAATCGCTTTCTCGACAAGGAAGAGTTACAACCTCTTTACACTTTAGTCAATTCAACTGCCAAAAATATCAGTAAAGATATTCTCCATAATGAAACTACTTCTGTGAAAAGGATTGTCTCATCAAAGGTTCCTAATGAGTTTTTAATTGAAAACCCTCGTATGAATTTGGACCCGTTTTTGAAATGGTTTTGGAAGTATAAAGCAGCTTTTCCAACCATGTACTTGCTGCTGAGCGCTGGCTTAACTGTAGGATTTTCGACAACCACATGCGAAGCAAGCTTCTCCAGTTTGGTGAGTATACTCACACCTTATCGCAGGTGCATGGCGTAACGAGGTTAGACAGCGCCCGGGGCAAGAAGCAAGTTTGGCGCCACCATGTTCGAATTTGAGGTCTTCAGGAAGAAAATGTGCTGTATTGAAGAAAGTACTTGTGACATCGTTTGGACTTTTTGGCGCCCTCGCAGTCATTCGGCGTTCCCCGAAGTGATTTGGCGCCTGGGGAATTATGCCCACCTTTCCTCCTTCGTTAGGCCCCTGCGACCGTATAAATGTCAGCTGGTTTTGTTAGGTTTTGAAAAAAATGAAGCAGCTGCTGTGGCAAACGCAGACATCGTTTCTTTTCAACCAAAACTCGACGACTGCATGTTTAAAGTGTTCTCTTGACACTGCACGTGCCTCCAAGGATACTCATCTATTATGCAATGTAGCAGGTGTCAGAACTGCAGCTTTTGTGACAGTTTATGCTCAAATTTCTTTTCTTGTTTTTTTCATATTTTCGATTTTCGTTGTGCCAAAAGACGTTTCAAAAACTGTGAGTGTTGATAAAAGGTAGAACGTCTCCATGCTAGAGTACATGGTTCAGAGGTTTAGTGGGGCGGGAACACGTGGGAAGGGCGTTCTCACACCTTTTTCACGTTTCGTTTTAAAATGGGTTTGAAGCTGTTTCAAAATGGCTATTTTTTGGATGCGTTTTCAACACATTTTTGTTAGCACTACACCTCTGACATGGTTTGATTTCCAGCTTTTAACGGTAAAGATGGATTGATTGTTTCGGTGACCAATAGAATGTATGCACTTATTATATATAATCTCGTGGATTGTTGTGACTCTTGTGAGAAACTAGACGGAGTTTCTTTCCTACCAGTGTCTTCACCTTAAATGCTGATACGAATAAAATTGCTTCAGTTTTGTTGTTTAGGACAAAAATATTGTTACTTTTTGAAAAAAGTTAACAGTGCATTAGGCAAACATAGAACAACGTTTTTACTGAATCAAACGCGACAAACAGGCATGAAGTACTGGCGCGTAGGCAGGAAATTTTAGGGGCCTTTGCCCCCTAGTGACGGGCCTGCTTGCAGCATCGCCGAATTGTTTTCATGTTGTTTTTCTTTGTTGTTTCCGGAGAAAAGCGCATAACTAAACAAATGCTCTTAGCTTTGTGTGGATACTTTTTCTAGAAAAAGACAAAATTTTTGAAAATTTGAGAAAGGCGCTGCTTGATTACCCATGGCACGTAGCATACCGGTACAATGACAAATTTTATGTGATCAGACTGAAAACACACAACTGGCAATATGCCTCTCAGTTAATCGCTGAAAATTAATAACATAATTTCTTTTAAATATACCATAAAACAAAAATATTGCCCCCCTAAAAATGTATTGTTCCCCCCCAAACTTTAAAACCTGGCCACGGGCCTGCGACTGCGCAACTTGTTTTTCTTTTCCTCCTCATGCATGAAAACGCGTCATCAATTCACCGCACCACCTATTTTTCGGTCATTGATATTTTTCAGCTCTACACATAGAACCTAACAGCCCGAATTCTTAGCGAAGCCCGAATTCTGCGGCATTTGAAACAACAAACTTTCTGAGAAGACCGAACACCTGAGCTGTGGCGAAAATGTCATCTACGCATATCGAGCTCTTGGCCTTTATTGCCTTTAAAGCAACTTCACAAGAATCTGGTGTATAACAATATCGCTTTGGTACATACTCTTTGTGTGTAGTGAGTTCTTCAAATGACCTGTGGTTCAACTCAAGTTTCCCTCGTTGCGCTTTGCACTCCAAACGAGACAAAGGTAAATCCAAATTCTCGCAATCATTCTGCGAATGTGTTGTTTCAAGAAATTGAATACAGTCAAAGACAAATTTCAAAGCAAAGATGTTTAAATGTTTGAATTCGGGGCAAATAGCTGTTCTTCGAAAATAGTTACCGTTGCATATGCTGTTCTATACTCTATACCAGTGGTTCTCAAAGTGGGCGGAATCTCCCCCAAGGGGGCGAAAAAAACAAACTGGACGATAGGAGGGAAAAACAACACAAAATGGCAAAAACGCTCAAACCACTACCACTAATCGAAGTTAACTTCAGTAACCTACTATTATGACATGTTAGTTTCTTGCAAAGTTTAATTTACTATGATAATCGGAGGTTGTTGCTAAAGCAATTTATCAGTTAATTTTCTATTCTGGATCGTCTAGGCGAAGAGTTTCTGAGAGGAGTTCAAAATGTCCAATAATTTCAAGGTATGTCTAGCACATTTTTCCAGGGGGGTACGAAAAATTTTGCAGGGGTGTTTCGGCCCCCTGCAGCTACCCTGGTTACGGTCCTGCCGCCACGTACAGTATATATGCTCGTATTCATGCATTTGTGTGTTCCTTGTTACTGCGATGCATGTTGAAAGTCTAGCGCGTTGCGTGTCGGCGTGAAAACCTTACACAATACAATAGCATCATCAGTGAAGAGGGAGAGACCATTTTGGGGGGAAAAGACGTCCGGTTTACTGTTGAGATCGGAAAGCTCGAGGGGCAACTGCACAAAGCTTCACACTGCGGCAGCAAGCAACAATAGAGATCATGCGCCGCGATCACTCTTCGCGCGCACGCTAGTCATTTTGTTCAATCGTTCACAAGCTAGTATCGGCAGAGATTACACGCCGAAAGGTTGCAACACCGCCAACATCCTTTCCCTCCTGTGTATTCTCTCGTTGTCTCCAGGCTAAGAGCGCACGCTTTCAGATACACAGGCTGCGTGCGCCGTAGGGTGGATGTAAACGAAATATTTGTTATTTTCAATCTTAAATGCCGCAGGCATTTTAAAATGTTGTTGTGTTTATCATTGGGCACGTCTGGACAAGTTCAGTTGAATTCAGTTGGTTTGCTTTATCGCCTGGCCCTTTCTTGTTTCCTTGTTACGTGTCAGGTTGCTTGCACGTTCTGTTATTTTCATATGCTGCAGACGTATGCCTTGTGGAGACTCTTGCAAGACAGACAGTTACATGTCACACTGTTCGCGCGTTATCGAGCGCAAACACTGCTGGTTGCTGCGTTCAGGTTTTTGCAGCAGAGAATATTATTTTTTGCAACATGGGCGTCGGAAGGTATGGCACGGGGAGCCTTTCTCCACCTCTGGAATTTTTAAATTTGATACTTTACTATTAACGTTTCACTAGAAAAATGTTTTTCTCTTAGTTTCGAGTTGGTAAAATGACATTTTATCACTGTTGGCCACCCACTAAAATATCTACTATTGCCCCTTTCCCTCTGGAAAGAATCCTTCCGAAGCTCATGCTTTGCAATATTTTAATCGCAAGGCAGAAGTAAGGATAAGCAAGGGCGAAGAACTTGATATTTCAAATATAATGCAGACATGTCTGTACCAGCGCAACTAACTGGTTGAACGTTTGATTATGAATACTTTTCAAGTGCAGTACAACTGTCCATGAAGCAAGATGACAAAATGCGTTTCATCAAGGGGCAAAGTCATTGCAAAAATAATCTAACAGCGCTTGCAAGAACCACTTTCCAAACTTTCGCATTGCGCATCAACCGACGAGCAGATCCAAGAACACCTTTTTTAGTTGGCTGTTATCCGATCGTAGCTGCCGAATTTGTCGTTTCACTCCAGTCAGCATTCAGAAAGACTGAAGCTTCTTGGCATCGTGCAACGTCTACCTCTGGCAAAAACAGAGACAATTGTCGCATTCGCAAAAGACAGACTGCAAATAAAATTTTCACCCGAAGTCTTCAGTTGTTCCTGTTTATTTTTTGCAGCGTGTCGCAATGGTGTGACATAATTTCTGCAGAAGCGTATAGTAGTTAAACTACTTCGGTGCAATGACCGGCATTCTCTCAACAGCAGCCGGTTAAATATTAGGGAGTGCTGCTGGAGTTCTGCTAGTTCAGGCGATGAAGCCAGGACCTTCCGAAGAAAAATGTGCTGGTTCGGGACCTGTTTTGGGACACCTTTCAAATTATACATCATACCTGATTAAGAGAACTGCATTGTCTTTTTGATGTTATGACTAGCAATAATATACTTTGTTTGATATTTCACATTATAACCGACTTTATTAGTTCATTTCATTCAAAATTCATTTAATTAGTTTATCAACTTTATTAGTTCATTTCAAAATATCTCAGGTTGATCTCAAAGAATGCACATAAAACAGTTGTTTTGCGAATTTCACAACTCTACATAAAATTTAACATTAATAGTAAGTCTGCAGAAATTCTCACTAGCAAAGCAAATTTAATAATTGTATGAACCTATTACAATAATTGAAGGACAACAACTTAGTAAAAAATCCTTGTATTTTTGCTTCTTGGCTTAATAATGAACATGAAAATGTGCAAGGATTTCATACATGACAATGGAAAAAAATTAAAATCAAATTTCTCTTTAAATTATAATTTCTAGTACCGGTAAACCTACTTACAGTATATATTAACCAAAAAAGGCCATATACATAGGTATGCATTTCAATCACAATTCGGACTTAATGCATGTCCAACCGGGATATTAGACAGTTTTTCACAAATTAATGACGTGCACGATGGTGCTCGCTTCAAAATGGAAGTAGAAACTAACAGTGCGTTTATTGAACGTTGCGAATGTGGTATTATTATTCGAACATATCGGAAGCCATAGGCGTAGCCACGGGGTGGCCAAAGGGGCCGTGTCCACCCAACATGTTTGGAAAACATAGTCATTTTGTGTTTTGAGACGCATTTTTCCAAACAAAATAGTGTTATTCGCCTAAAATCAAACGTTTTGCCCCCCCTAATTTCTGGGCTGGCTACGCCACTGTCGGAAGCCCACGCGTGCACGTGTTTGCAGCAGTTGATCGAGTTTCGTTCCGTGGAAGTATAAAAGACATCTCGTAAATTCGGTTTTGATCGAACCTACGCAATGGCCAGCTGTTGCAAAAATATGCACGAAGATTTCCAACGTATTAAAACTCTGCTTATGTACAACATTTTTCCTGCAAAGTTTCTGGATGGTTGTTTACGTAATTTTACACAGACTATATACAAACACCAAAAACTCAGTTTCATGAAGGCTAAAGTCTACAGAAAACATAAAAAAATTAGTAAACGTATAGTAAATAGGCTTATTTAATTGAAACAGGGTTGTCTTGCGTGCCTTCTTCTTGGCAAAACTACGACTTACAGTGTCATACAGTAGCCTATGTGCTTTGCTATGTCAGACTCAATACTGAGCCTGGCCTGGTTGTTCAGGCGATCCTGGCCCATGGTGGACCTGAGGTAATTTTTGATGATTTATCGACTTCACTTTTTTAGACAAAAGACACGGGGCAAGATCCTGTGAGAATATTCCTCCGCAATCAATTCCCTTCTCAAATCTGGAATGACTTTTCCTTCAATTACATCAATGTATTTGTCTGAATTCATCATACACTCAATTGGGATAAGTACATCTACTCCAGAAAAGCTTCCCCAGGGCATCTTCTTTTGGGGATATTTTACTACTTCAGTGAAATCGGCAGGACTTAACTGCTCACCCTTCCTGATCCTGACAAATCTGCTGTGCTTTCCTTGAACGAAAAAATGACTTTCATCTGAAAACAGCACTTTTTTCCAATCTTCTACAATCTAACATTTATGTTTTCACCCATTCTGATCTTTCCTGCTTCATTTTTTGAGTACGAAGCTGCTTTCAACAGTTTACTAGCCGGCGTCACACACGCTTTATACTTGATCTTACGTGAACTCCAGCAATGCTGGAGTACAGCATGCATCAAAGCCATCTGTAAATCAAGACGCGTCTTCCTTGGATACTTTATGCAATTTGCAATGGCTGCGTAAGTATAGTCTCAGTTGTTACCGAAAGCGTAACAACGCAACGCCGCTTCCCAGGTGTGATATCTGCTATTAAAAATCACAGAAATTACACCATTCATGGCTCTCAATTAGTTTATACACAACAGAAAACTGGCTTCATTCTATAAGACTGTGAACACCGCTCAGGTAGCCTGATCATATGAGTGACACTTGGCAAAAAGACCATTAACATTTTAAGAGCACAGGCGCATTTTTCTGCAAATCAGCACTTATTTTCATGTTCATCTGACCCGAGAAAGCAAACTTGTTGTAATTCGAAATACAGTATATATTTTTTTCAAAGACAAACATGTTTTCCTTCCACAAATCTGTGAGGCACGCAAGGTGACTCCTTCCAAAATGGCACGATTGTTTTCACAAGAGCAAACGCGGTTAAATTTGAACCACCCGTTAAAGGTGGCCGCACTGGCCGGAGTCACATTTTCAGACTCTGACTCCGCTCCTGTTCAAAAGTGTTTGAATCCGGGGCCGGATCCGGGTCCGAAATTTCTTAAAACTTGAGAATCCTGCTCCGGTTCAGACTCCGCCAATCATCGACCGAGATTCAGCAGTGTTTGTGCTTATGACGTTTACAAAGACCATGAAGACTTCTGCTACTGTCGAAATTTAAAACTGACACCGGATGCGGGTCCGAAAGAAACGCAGAATCTTGTCGGAATCGACTCCAGCACTCCGGATCCGTGGCCACCTCTTCCACCCGCGTCGACGAAGCTTGTCTTATCAGCGAACTCCCTCAAGGGACGCAGTTACGAAGCTTCCTCGTCCAGCAAAACGCCAGATTTCTTTATGAAAAAATGGCATTGCAGACCGCACTCACAGCTGTTGTTATCAAACATTAGGCACTGCATCGCACGTGGCCGTCACAAGAATCGTGTGCCATCTTAAGACAACGAGTTGAAGACCCTTTATCGCTCCTTCCTCCGAGCCCAAGTGGGGACCGACTCTCATAGAGCCGCTTCGTCCCAAGCGGGCTATCGATACGGGAGGTCGACGGTAGATCGGGTTTTCTTGCTGACACAGAAAATCGAGGATAGCTTTTCGGCTAAGACGAAGACTGTATTTGTCGATCTCACAGCAACCTAAGACACTGTGCAGCATTGTGGCCTCACCTGCAGCTACTGCGATTACTACCTGTCAGACACATGGTCCGCATGATCAAGGAGATGGTTGGCAATCGCAGCTTCACCTTACCACCGTCAACGGCAAATGGAACAGGTTACGGCGCTTCAATAACGGCGNCCCACAGTGATCCTAGCAATCATGCATCTCACAATGATCCTAGCAAAAAGACCTAGCAGTCATGCATGCTGGTGGAGACCGGCANGCAGTGGAAGGGGTTCTGAGTAAAGACATGGCAACTGTAAGTGAATACCTCCAGACCTGGAAGCTAAAGCTCAGCACTACACAAATGGTGTCGGCAGTCTTCCACCTCAACAACAAGGAAGCTAAACGTGAGCTGAAAGTCAGCCACAACAAATAGGTCGCTCACGTATTGCTGACACCTCGAGTCACGTCGGAAAAGGTTGATGTCACGCATCGCACACGTGAGGCGGTTTGCTAGCTCTGGATGGGGCTCTGGAGCAACAACGTTGCGAACAGACACCGTAGCCCTGGTCCATTCGACTGCAGAGCACTGCGCTCTTGCCGGGTGCCGCTGTGTACACAACCGCCTCATTGATTCTGGCAACAACGACGCCTTGCGAATTGTGACAGGATGTCTACGCCCTACACCAGTGGACAACCTTCCTATCCTCGCAAGCATCCAAACTGCTGAGCTTCGTCGCAAAAGAGAAACACTGTCTCTAGCACGCCGTGCCATGGAACCTGGGCATCTGCTCCACTCAGCGCTCACCTGCCTACCTTGCGGGAACACACGGCGTCTCGAATTCAGACACCCATTTGTACCCGCTGCACAACTCATCAGTTCGTCTGACCAGAACCGTCGCCAAAGAGCCTTCAATAGGGGGTCTTTACGTTTGTACAGGTGGTTTTGANACTCTAAAAATTGACNAAACTCAACTGGTTTATAGTGTTCCTTATTTCAATTTGGGGGGCTTGGAGCTCTGTTTGAGAGGGATAAGTCCCACAAAGCCCCGTGGCGTCGGGACTGCATCTGGCCATTACAACAGACGAGCGGCGCTTTGGGTAGATCACTGATGGAATTCGCTGTGGATGGAGAGCAACACGAGACTCCGTGCTTTCGTCCCTGACACCGGCACCAATTCTCCTGGAATCGCCCTTTCAAGAACAGCGTGGGTACGGATTAACCGGCTTCGCAGCGATGTCGGACGTTCCCGCTTCTATTTACACAAATGGGGCATGGCTTCCTCTGCGGCTTGTGAGCGTTACGCAGAAGAACAAAACGCCGGCTATGTGGTCCTTCAATGTCCAATCCATGGACCTCCCCATGAACCGCACGGCATGATGGTTCTTGATGATGAGAAAATCGAATGGCTACTCAACATCTGCCCCGAGATCTAGTGCGGCGAAGCAGGTGATAGTAAAAAGTGGCTCAAACGACAAAGATGAAGACATGCACTGCCATCTTGGCACTATGCCCCCACCTTACTCAAAACGTACAAAACTTGTGCATATTTCGATAAGAATGCTCTACACAACGCTTGGAAAAAATCAGCTCAAAAGCAATCTGGTTAGTAAGTGTGTTCTAAATCTTTTTAAAACTGAGTTGAAAACTGAGTTACGCATATTGTCCACAATCACCTCAGCAGGGGCATGTGTGACGTCATAAGACATTTCTCGACTTTCCCGATACGTCACGCAGTACTTAGTGCATTGGCCGAACAATGAAACAGCATCAGTTGAGATATTCCCAAATGTACACGAACAGAATTTGCAATACATTGCATAACGACGGCAACAGAAACTTTAGACACATATAATTTTCACACGACAGTATAAATAAAACTATAACAGTAAAACTTTATGCACAACTGGCCACTTCAATTTTTTAATTTGACGTTCATGGACCCCCTAGAGTAGACACTCATGGGTCCTGAATCCTTTTAGCGTGGCCTGGCTAACGCCGAAGCAGCTGAAACCGAAGATATGGAATTAGCAGACTTTTCGTCGGCACCTGTAAAAGATCAACGCACTCCTCTTTTGCCCAAAACGCAGTAAATTAGCTACATTGGTACTTATAGCGACAACAGGTCAATGCAACCGAATTACCTGATCATCATTGCGAAACATGTGGTGCCAGCAGGTCCGTAGCCAGGTTTTAAGGTTTGTTGGAGGAAATATAATTTTAGGGGTAAAGATATTGTTTTCATAATATGATTAAAATATTTTTACTGGGCACAACAAAATTTGGGAGACCAAAAAAATAGGAGATAGCGTTGCCCCCGAATGCCCCACAGTGTCTACGGGTCTGCGTGCCATTACCCCCGTACACGCTCCAGTCAGAAATATGTTTCAAGACTGACCAGTGCGAACCTATAACTGGCAAGGACATCAATAGCAAGCCACTAATGTATGGATAACGTAACAATACGGCAAAATTGAATTGACACCAAGAAGACTAATTTTGTTTCCTAATCATCATCGATTCGGATCAGTTTCCAAAACGACAATACGTAAACGAGCGTGCAGTGGTGGCCTACATGTATTTTCAGAATATTCCATCCGTATAGCAGTAGTTGTGTGCGCCCTAAAATTGCGCCAAGATTGTATGCGATGGAAATGATATTGCTCGTTACCGTCGCAACCGATCAGTTCTACGCACTACTTGTGAAGAATCGCCAATGTAGCCTCCTACAAAGCCTATGTGTGCGATCTTCATCTGCCGAACGTGATACCCCTTTTATGCCTGTAGTGCGGCCACGAGTGCTGCAAGTCTCTAGGCTGAATTACGCCGAATGCCCACCGAGAATTATAAAAACCTCGAAGCGTTTTCGAGATTACGAGATAATGTAACCGTTGTTGAGAAAAGGAATGTTGCTAGACCAGTACTCTTGGGTATAAATCATGGATGTTAGCGCTGCGCCTGTGTTAATCATATGCCGGAGTAAATAAGAAGATCAGGTGGTCTGACGGCAAGCGAGTTCACTGCTTCTTTGCGTTTGCTTTATTTTGTCGTTATGTTGTCGTTACTCATCAGTTATTATAAGTTTCTGTACCATAATATGACTTGCCTGTTTTTCTATGTTCTGCAAAAAGACAGAAGCGTTTCTTCGTTCGTCTGAAAAGTTTAACAGCCAGTGAGCAAAAAGTTTAACAGGCAGCCCATTTCTATTGCAAATATCTTGTTGTGTATCCACAAGCTTTCCATAGTTTAAGCAAAGCTTTTTGTTTGTGTGGTGGTAATAAAGAGAAACCATCGTGTATTAATTTTGCAGAAACAATTGTCCACATTTTATGCTAAGAAATTCAAGGTATATGCAAAATCATTGTAATTTCTTTTGTTTGCTCTATTTTTTGTTCAATAGAAGATTAATGTAATTCTGTTCAGTAAACATTGTATTTCAACGCTTTCAGAACAAAACAAGCTAGAAACGTCCTGCTTATCAACAACGTTTGAATATGAAACGTGTTAATTCAAACTTCTGCTTATTTTTAATTATAATCACCCACATATCAATTTTTGTTCCAATGGGAATGAATGCAACGGCTTTAAATCCTTTAACTCCGACTCTTGAAGTTTTCATCAATT
>JGI24158J21664_10010631_pt1 | contig 12274 bp, 6 predicted proteins | sample Ectturendosymbi3_FD_21664 | JGI IMG/M metagenome (IMG submission 21664) | reverse complement strand
ATCTTGACCAGCTCGGCCTCGATCCAGCCGCAATTGAACCCCTCGCGCAGGACCGTGATAAATGGCGGGCTCTCGTGAATCTGGTTGGCTCAACGCACGACGCGCCGTACACGAGACACGATGATGAATAGTAGGTTCACCTGAAGTAGGTTTCGTTGTGAAACGTTCTACAAGCGCATGCAGTGAATTAGCCAGGATCGTTTATTGGAGGGGATACGAACATTGGGGACTTGTTGTTCCTGATCAAAGGGCAAAATTATCAAAAATTTCGCAATTAATTTTTCATTGAAAAGACGTGAAGGGCGAAAAAATACGTTGCTTACTGCTTTCACCGAAACGCGTCGGCATTTAAGATAGTAGCGTAGCCAGCGCAAAAATTGGGGGGGCAAAATGTTTGATTTTAGGCGAACAACACTACTGTATTTTGTTTGGGATACCGCCTCTCAAAGCACAAAATGACTATATGTTCTAAAACTTTGGGGGGCATGGCCCTCTAGGCCTCCCCGTGGCTACGCCTTTGATTTAAGACAAACCAACCTCTTCTTTCCGTATTTTATTAAACTTTTGCCTTGAAAACAGAGGACAGCCGTGGCCCCCATGCCTTCGCTCTATGCATATGGCTGCACGGGAACTTGCGCGAACATACACAGCGTAAACTCGAAAGTTAGGAAAAGAAACAACAGTAGACAAAAAGTTTATAAACAAAAGTAACAAAATTAAACTAGCACCTCGGAATATGCAAAAGCTTTTTTCACAACAGTTAATTTTGTCATGCGCTTTCGACGTGACGCAACTCAACGTCACAATTTAGTGTGATGTAGGGCGTGGCGGCAGGCGGCGAAGATCTTCAGCAAGGAATTTACTTCATCAGCAGCGAGCCTTCGGCGGCAGAGCTTGGTCCTCACACGGCGCCAACTTTGTTCGCATTGATGTTGGTTATGACACAGCACGCACATATGATGTCCAACAGCTGCACAGCAAGCGCCGTGGCAGTTACGGCACCGACCGCAACGGAATACTCACTGACAACCCTCAGGAGTTCGGGGTAACATCCCTGAAACAAGTAAAACTGATACAACATTTGAATAAAACCTTCCTCCATTTGGTTACTACACAGTGAAGGTTTAACGGAATTATTGCTAGTCTTGATTGAAGGAGAAAGCCAATAGTCGCAGTCAAATAGCACTGGATTTCTCTTTGTCTCCACAAACAAGTTTTGCCTGTTCCACTAAAACCTTTAAACAGTGCCGTGGCAAGGCAGCCCCGTACCCCTCGGTCGGGGGGGGAGACCATTCGTAGGAGGCCCCACGATATATATTGTATTGGTAAGTTAGAGCCGTCTCTCTACCCTTGACGTTTAGTCTTCTGGTTTTTGCCCTCAATGTAGAGCCGGCAGATTAAGCATGTGATATCATGATTCGTTAATATCGAAAAAGAATTGCGGACGTGTGGACACCATAGCAGTTTTTGTAAAGTTGTGGTTACGTCAGAATAAGGCCAATTGTCATAAAGTGTTGACCTTCCCCACTTGAATTCGCTTTCTTCCCCCTTGTGCGTTGAAATTCTCGGGGAAATTTACGTCATAATGAATGTGCTGTGGAGTGTTGTGCAATCGCTTTGTAGTTGCGTACAGACAGAGAGAGAGAGACTAGGTTTCTAGTTCAACGTTAAAAACGTTTTCTTGAAATCTGCTTAAGACAGATTATGTATAATTGAAACGAAGGAAGGCTGTTATGTCAGTGTATTATACATACGTCTGTGAAGACTGTGTTAAGACAGTCTAATTTAAAGTTTCGACCAGAAAACAGGGGATATTCTCGATAAGTTTGACGCTCGCTTGCTCGATCTTAAAAAGCCTCTTCAGGTTTAATCTCACTTGCTATATGTCATGATGAAGATGGATGGCAGTGGCGTAGCCAGCCCAACATTTTTGGGGGGCGAAAATGTTTGACTTTAGGCGAATAGCACTATTTTGTTTAGAAACACGCCTCTCAAAGCACAAAATGACAATATTTTCTAAAAATTTTGGGGGAATGGCCCCTTTGGCCCCCCCTGGATACGCCTATACAGATGGTGTCAGATTCCAATAAATTCGCTCTTATTAGAAGTGAAAGCAGAGTGAGTGTTGGGAAGCAGTTAGTTCTGCCCACTGCTTCCTCCTATCAGCTTTTGGTGAAAGCACCAAGTTGATTACAGTGAGACTGGCTATTAAAATGACGAGGCTGCACGACCACCAGGTGCTCTGTGATTGTCGGGATGCAAATCACAAGCATTAATGAGACCGCCAGTTTCACATATTGTCGTATACCACGGGGGTGCAACCTTTATTACTGAAGGGCCAAACGCAGCTAAACAGATTAGACTGCGGGCCACGCCTTTGTTTCACACAGGCTGTCTTGTACTAGTGACCGCCATAAAAATCCACTTTTTGTATTGCATTTGGCCCGCGGGCTGCAGGTTGCACACCCCTGTCGTATAATATGGTTGGTGCAAGCAGTCCCATCGCCATCGGGGGAGGCTTTGGTGGGCTTAGCCCCTCCAAACAAAGCTCCAAGCCCCCCAAATTGAAATATGAAACACTATAAGTTAGTGGAATTTTTGTCAGATTTGAATGTCAAGCCATCCCCGCACGAATGTAAAGCCCCTCTGCACAAACGTAAAGCCCCCCTATTGACTGGCGACGGTTCTGTATGCAAGTGCGGCGACTACATCAAACAGGTAAATTACATCATAAATAATTTCCTATCACATCACAAGAAGAGATATTTGTTTCGCTTTATTGATGATAACAACTAACAAGCGATAAAGCTAGTTTTCACTTCTTTTGCATTGGCAGTTCATTAAAGTTATTTTCTCCTAAGTTGTACATTGTTAGTTTAGCTTGGTTAGATTTTGACACAGCGCTGCTAAAGGGGCTAATTTGCAACTGGCTCGAAAAAGCACGCCTCTGCCTAAATGCTTGCTGATATCAAAGGACCCGATCTGGATTTTCTGAGGGGGCCCCAACAGCCTTTCACATGGCTCTGCCTTCAAACATTGCAAAAATGGGACTTCCCCACAGAATGATGATTGCGGTGGTTTTCGAAGCTTTTTCATGGCTGGAAACAGCGGAAAATTTTGGTGGTGACAAAATGTTAAGCGCCAAACTCAGACTTTTGTCTTTGTCGGCATCTTAGAGCAGCGGTTACCAATTGGGGGTGCTCACACCCCCCGGGGGTGCGAGAAGGGACTTCTTGGGGTGCGAACTTCCCTGAATATACAAAAAACAATACATTGAATGGTACAAGGGGTGCAAAAATAATTTTTTCTTCCGGACGGGGTGTGGGCTTCAAAATGAATTGAGAACCGCTGGTTTAGAGCATCATCTGATCAGCAAGCGTATGTGCTGCTCCTCTGTTTCTGCGAGTGAAGTAAAAACAACAGGTAAAGTTGGTGAGCGACCACCCAAACTGAGCTTTTGTGAAACTTCTTAATTCCTTATTAAATTACAAGTGGCTCTTAAATCCAATAATGAACTGTCAGGTAGCATCAATTCCAATACTTCTTCGAACAGTTGTTACCAACCTTTTTCTCATTGGGGATTCCTGTATCACTTTTCGCCGCTGTCCTTCAGCCGCAAATTCGCTTAGTTAGAAAAAAACGCGTGAGAACTCTCGATAACTTGACGTGATAGGAAAATTCTTGTACCAGATTTAAAATCATCCAACTGGAACCATCCCAATACAGCAACTGTTTCTGACCCTACACCAAAGTGTTGGCCAATGTAATCATGTGGGAGGAGGCTGTAACTCGATGATCCCAAATTGTAAGCCGACATTTTTTAGGATTTTTAACATACTGTTGGCGCAGTATAGACATAGCATGCTACATCGGTTGGGGAGAACCTTAATACAAGGACTCGGTTTATATTAAAAGTTCATCGTCAAGCTGAAGCTGTTATTCGAACAAAGTCATAAGTTGGCCTCGTTGGCTAATGCTGCGTTCTGGTGTAGGCTAATTCTACAAACAAGAGTTTTTTCTACTTTACCATCTGTGAGTCTTTTACCATTCATGGAATTTTGAGCTTCGGTTTCGGCCTTGAAATGTAAGAGTCTCGTGCGTCATGTCTCGAGACTTGCTTGTTTGAAGTTGACATTTTCAAGAAATATTTCATCAAAACTACAGGTTTGGAAAAACGCTCGTTTAAACACAACACCTCTAGTACCCAAACCTGTTCGCTGTAACGTTGGTGGCATGTTGCATAAAAGCAAAGAGTGAACTTGGTTACGCAGTCTTTTCCTCAAGAGAAAAATAACCAAAAAATATTTGCGAAGCACATAGGCATGGAAGCAGTTCCTAATTCTCACAGTTCTCATGTTTTAAGTTTGCGCCTTGATCTTAGAGGTTGAGGCCTCGGTCACAAGCTTCCTTAGGCATTTTGGGAAGAGGCCCCATTTGATGCAAATCTCGGTCTGGACCGCATGATAATTTTCTGCCACAAAAGTTCCAGCAGTGCATAAAGTGTTGATTTTCAACATCCGAGTCTCACACTGGCAGACCTACAAGTCATGCCCATACTTGCATAGCAGGGCCATTGAGCTAAAAGAGCAAAACGAAGAATGTGTTGCAAGCATGGCGGCTTTTCTCTTTGCTGCAAAATAGTAGGCCCATCTTAATCTTGGAGCTTCACAAGGATCTGTTTTGAAGAAACCTTGCAGTCAAGCACTGGTGTAGGCGGCAGGTGTGCAGGGGATGCGAGCGCACTTTTGATTCGGTGAAAATCCGCGGAAATCTGGGCAAAATCTCTGAAAACTTTCACAAAATCCCTGAAAATATGAGCAAACTCTCGTAAATACGAGCAAAAATGACGCCCGACATACTTTGATTGGAAAAAAATGGCGGCCAAAATGACAGGAGATTTTTTTGGAGGTCACTTTTTTTGGAGTTTTTCCTGGCAAGTTTGGGAGAATTCGGGCAAAAATCCTTCGCACCCCCAAAAATTTGCCTGCTCCTACACCCATGCAGTCAAGCATAAGCCAAGACGAAATGACAGGCAGGGTTTGCGTGCAGCTGGTTGAGAGGACATCCTGCTGCATCCTGTGCATATGCTTATGTGAATGCTCAATCAATAGGTTGTCGCTTAATTCGCTCAATTTGAAATGTTTGTGCTTTGTTAAGTAACTTGGATAAAAATTTGAAGGGTTTGTGCTTTTCGTTAGATAATAATTTGAAGTGTTTGTGTGTTGGTAATAGAATCTTTTTGTGGAAAGGAGGTACAAAGGAAAGCAACTTGTTGAAATTGCATTTTTTACGAGCAGGCAACAAATCACACACAGTTACCTCACTTCTAATCGCCTGGTTTAAGCGCAAATGCTCCAGTTTAAGTGAACAAAACGCTGAAAAAATTCAATTGATGCCATAACAATCTATACAACTATACAGTACATGCTACAAAGCAGGCGTTTTTCGTATGGAGTTTTGTTTGTATTGCAGGCTGATTGCACCTATTTTTTTCTGTAGCTAGCTACGCAGGCGTTAAATAAAATATATTGTGAATTATAATCATTTCCTTTGCAGTCTGCTGTAGCAAAACAAATTTTCTTTAATTTCGCCTAATATCTGCGGTACCAGTGGAGTGAAACCTGTAAGTAGTTCAGTGCGGCAATTCTTCACAAAAAAAACTGAGTGTCCTTGCAAGCATTCGCCATAGATTTTACTTCGGAAACAAGCGAAAGTAGCACAACCGTTAGAAACACACCATGAAACCAAAACAACGAACAAAAACGCGACAGTTGATAGCAAACGTGACCGAGTTACCGTTAGAGCGAAAGTGTGCCTCGATTCGACTGTCGCGGACTGGAGGCAAGATGTTCCATTCACATAAGCCTCCGAACCGGGCATTCGCTTGCAACAGGACGATGGCCAGGGTTGGGTGGTGGACGTGGCGAGGTCGAATGGGGTGTTTTTGTAGTCGGTACCGTTGTTAAACCCACAGCACTGAAACTTAAGCGTAAACAGTCGATTACAAGAAAGGCTATTGGGTTTAACCTTCAAGCAGGCAGCAGTTTAAATTCCAAAAAGTTACCGTGGTCTGCACGTAATCCCAAGCCACGGTAACAGCCTTGCTCTTTTCGTATGAAAGAATTGAAGACATTGCAGCCTTGCGGATGATGATCTCAACCGAAGAAGTGAATTTGAAGGCTAAAATCAGAGCAGTGACTTCGCTGATCAGGACGGAGACGAGAAAGTTGACAAACTAAATACAAAAAATAACAGCAGTCTGTTCATACTTTGCTTATCCTCGTTTTTGTGGCCCACCCGAAGCAAACACAAGATAGGTTGTTTCATCACTTCAACATATTATTTGATGTCAAAATTACGACCGTTACAGTGATAAGCGTGACACGAGTCAAAGACTCGACTCGAGTCACGTTTTCTACCGAATGGCTCGACTCCATTCGAGTCACAATCAGTGACTCGAGTCAGAGTTAGGCATACCATGTTTTTGTAACGAGCCTTATCAGATGAATGTGATGCCTATCTTACTTGAAGTATGTAGTTATATCGGATTCCCACAGTTAAGACACCAACAAATACTAAAACAATGCATTTTACTAAAAAACGAAACAATGTTCAAAACCCATTCGCCCAATCATATTTTTCCGTAGACAATACTTTCTTCAATAAATCTTTGCTCGATTTTATTTTCTCGTAAAAATCACAGCAGCAAAAGTCAGTATTAATTTTACAGATGATAAGGGGTTTCTGACATTCTGCTTCTAATGTCAGACCACATGTTATGCATGATAGAAAAACATCTTTCAACAGGTGCTGATGTACCAGGTGTAGCACTATATACTGGATGACTGATGCCTAACCGGGACGTTTTGGTAGACTGACCGGGATGCCGGGACAAAGCCTTCAAACCGGGATTGTCCCGGCCTAAACTGGACGTATGGTATGCCTAGTCAGAGTCATTTTTACAAAATCTCCAAACATCTGATTGACAAAACCAGTTCATTTGCACACAAAGAAATGAGCTTTTTTGATTCAGTGATGATCAATATTGGAGCAAATTTTCTGTTTTGACTATCTAGTCGTGCTGTGCCACATTTTAAGTATAAAGTGTTCCACCTACCACGGAGGTAGAGCTGAGACGTTGCTTTTCACGGAGGGGCCAGCAGTGCACAGTTCTTTAACAACATTATCGTGGTTTAATGTAGTATTTGCATACTGTAATCATGGCAGTTGGCCTCATACTTTTACTGTGGGTCTTTTCCCGAGACGAAGGGATTTATGTTTTTCAAATCCAATCCAACGATTATATTTCAAAATCTAATGCAAACCCGAAAACCAAGTCTTGTTTAAATCCAAATTCCTATGACTGTTACTAGGCTAGGCCCATACGTAATCTATCTCAAAGATTCAAAGTTAAATAAATAGTTCGGAAACTAATTTTAGTTAATTTATGCTCTATCTTTTGGCTCACAACATCATAACAATTGACACTGCAGAAACTTCAAAATAATCACTGTTAGCAGCAATGAGAAGCTAAGTAAAGTTCAGCAATAGCGTGTAAGTATCAAACCAGAAGACTAATAGGCATATACTATACAACAGAAACGACTCATTAGAAGTGGGCTACACATATAAACAATTGTGAACTGTGTTAAATGCTATGAGATATAGGTATTACGGTATGTATAACAATGATGAGTCAAGAAAAGGGACTATGTCAAGTCAGATTAATTCTGTAACTTTGATGACATGATACATAAAAGAGCAGATTTGGTTCGGTGGTCATAGACAAGGCTCAACATTTAGGCCTAAGCAAACACACTATGCAATCGCGACGGATTTGAGGAACTCAGCCGAACCAAACTATTAAATAAAGTAAGCTAATCTGCAGGTATTGAAGACCTTGTTCAAACGATACTAGATGTATCAAATCGTGCGCAAAAAGCAAACGGTTGATCCTTGCAACTTACGACAGTGACCCACATCGTCATCGACTTGGCCCTGATTGTCTATCCAATTCATAAAGACTATGAAGAGGGTTTGTGACAACTTACTCTTGTCCGGAGTCCAACACCTACGATGAACAGTGGTGATTTAACTCTGCCGACGCGGACACAAACTTCTGAGCAGGAATACAGTGACTTGGCGGCCATTAACAGGCGGCCGTCAACATCGTACTCCGGCAACACTCCCCGAAACTTTACACGTGGGACCCATTCAAATACTTTCTCAGGTCAACAAGACAAGAGTAGACGTCTTTGACATATTCCCAGGATTTCTCGAAAATTTGGTGGAGAGTGAAAATTGGCCTACAGTGCTATGGGCGGGACGAAAACTGCACTGGATAGCTTTCAGCTTTGTTTAATTATGTCCTGGCATCTTTTTTCAAGGCATAAGGCACACACTTTTCCAGGGAGGCTAAGGAGAGAGATGACCCGGTAGTTAGTGCATTCTCTCCGATCTCCCCTCTTGTGTATGGGATGATCACCACAGTTTGCCTACCTTCCGGGGCTCTTCAAGAACGCCAGGCCACTTAGCACACTCGAGTCAGCCAAAGAACTTTCCTGTTCAAGTCTTTAAACATTTCAGGTCGGATTGCATTATGACCTCCAGCCTCCCGTCTTTTGACCGCTAGCAAGACATGGATCGCAGTAATGGTATTTCTTTCACGAAATGCACTTCCTGTGCATCCGATGGTGTGCGAGTTACTCTTCTCAAAAGATCTTTGAAATTCTCTCTCAATCTGCCATGGATGTCCCCTTCATTGCTGAGTAAGCACCATCTCGGTTTTTAATGGATCTAGCAATATTAGATATTTTGGCGCGTAGACTTTTGGTGTTTTGTTAGAATGCCACTGTAGTGGCTTGCCAGTCGAGGAGCGGATGAAGCTACAGAGGTTTTGAACAGCGGATACTCTTCTTCTGCGTCCGCTGGACATTCGGGAAGATCTCGGAATTCGGTAGATACGCAAAGGTCTTACTTCCATCCTTGTCGACCAGGACCTCCCACTTTTCTCACCGTAGGACTTCCATGTCCCACACGTTCGCGTTGGCCCTGTTGTTTTTTCCAGACGTAAGTTGCAGACCAGGTGGTGATCAGTCGATGAGGAAACAAAATAAGAAAAGTGGATGTGAAAATGATAAAACCGTCAAAGAAAAATCTAGAAACAATCAACTCACCAGGGTCAGCAACATCTTGCTTTCTTTTATCGCTCCAATACAACCGACAAAAGCTATAATAGTGACGACAGCTCCAGCTGCAATAATAATATACGCCGCATTCTGAAACTCAATTCCAGCAGAGAGAACTCCCACAAGGGATTTGTAGTAGATAGAAACCCAAACACCGACTGCAATGAGAGCTAATCCTCCAAGCTGCGAAACAGAAATGGTACATCGCACATGGGAGCAAATTTGAGCATCTAAGACGTGCTAGGGATTCAATAAACAAGCGACTGATATGAGTTTTAGATCAAACGCAACAATTTTACTTCAAGTAAATTCAAAAATACTTTTAAGAAGAACGTTGCTTCTTCAATATAGTCAATGCCTGAAACTGCAAAGAATAGAAAAAGTTTTTTTGTAAGCAGAAATGATTGAAAAAATGATAAAATTTTAATGTTCAAAGCCGCTTTCTCTAAGGTTGTATTTTTGTTTCAAGCAATGAACCAATGGTTGAAAAGCTGCAAGACTTCATAATCTATGTGAAAGGCGTTTCAGTGTATGAATGCTTGGCATGCGCAAAGCGATTTTCACTACTCTTTGTTGTGGTCAAAACATAGGAAATGATGAAGATTTTCACGTATTTAGAGTAAAGTTTAATGGTGCAGCCTAATTCTAAGTCAGTCTATTTTAGCACGAGCTAATAAAAATCACAATTTTTCCGCCCAAACTGCTTGAGCTGCATACAGTTCGTGTTTCGTAAATGTGCGAGAAAAACTGATTCTTGGCAACAAACTCCAGATACCTGACAACATCCGGAAATTAATGTTTGTTACATCCAGCTTTTCACAAAAAATATGAAGCATTTCAGAATGAAAATGGTAACGTACAAAAAATATTATGCTAGAATTTGGAAACAAATAAGCCTATGTTTGTTTGATTTATTAAAACAAAAATGAGTTCCAAAAATTTCAAGGATTGAGTTATACCCTCTCCAGCCACGAACGAAAATTTGTGTCCATGGCAAGATGTTTTCCTCTATTTTTGTTTGACATTTTTAACCGTTTTCTGTGACGTGGCCTAAATACTGTGCAGCTGGATCTGCAACCCAGCTTTAGGTTGCAGTAATATGTCTTGTGTTGGGTTTTGGTATCCAGTACAGCTTATCGCTGCAGTTTTGTTGACCAACCAAACCGTTCGCATATCAGTGCATTGATCGGATTGGATCGAAGGCGAGATCCAACCTCCACTGTTTTTTGAGATCGGTTTTTGCCTGAATTCATTTGCCATGGTTGGGTCACGAAATGGATATTTGCAGTGTTTATGCATTTTCCTCCGTTGGTCACAGGCAAGACCAAGTCAAAACCGAGCTTGGTTTCTCCTGACCCACCTTTTTCAGTATTTGTTTGTAGGTTGAATCTATCACTGCCGAAGGACGTCGCAAGAGTAAGTTCTTATAAAAATCGACGCTGCGAAGAAGCACGTTGACAGACTTACCAAAAAAACAGTGTTGAATCCGATCATCAAAATCTTACAGGTTTTAGGTGAATCTTCATCCATTGCAGCTCTTTATCAAACTTCTGGATGATGTAGCTCAAACACTTTGCGTAAACTTCAGTGGTGTTGCGACGCGACTGAGCCCAGAGATAAAAACACCCTCACGGAGGACAGTGAAACAGCGTCTTGTCTCAGCGGAACCGAAATAAAAGCAAGACTTTATAATCTTCTATACCAGCTTAGGGGACCTATGTCGAGCAGCTAGCAAGTGGTACGCTGGAAAAAAAACAGATTGAAGCCCTTTGTGTTGATCTTTCACGATGTCATCATCAGATGTTGGGTGGGTCAGTTGAGCTCTCGAGCGTTGCGAACATTCGCAAACACTGGGCGGGTAAACGGCAAGGTGCAGATCAGTGATGGAGTCTCGAGACTTGGTCTCGAGACCGTTTTTTGGAGTCTCGGTCTCGAAGGATTTTGGTCTCGGTCTCGAGATCTTCGTCTCGAGACTTTGCATAGGTTATTTTTTATGAAGTTTTGCAAGAAGGAGTTCCTTAAAAAACGGTTTTAAAAAATTATTGTTCAAAATTTAGCCGTTCAAAGAGGTCAGTGGCTAAGCTTTCTTTGTTATTATGTTATTTGCGAGATGGAGAAAACAATTTGCCCTCTAGGCCTACCCCGTTTAAAATTTAAACTGAATTCGATAAAAAATGTGCATGTGCCAATTAAACCGCAGCGCATAATCTCTGCAACGAGATGATGGGAGTGCTTTGCGAAGGACTATCTTTGAACTGTTTTTTCCAAGAGTTTTGTTATGAAACCCATAGGCTTATTCAAAGGAGGTGGAAGAGTGCCAAAAAGTTTCTTTTTTGAGAACCCAAATAAAAGGATGTCCTTTTTTCAAAGTGCTTTTCAAAGCACTCTGTTAAAACACGCTGGTGAACTTTTTTTTGTTCTGCGTAATGCAGACTTTTTTACGTTCAAAAATGCCTCGGAACGCTCTTGAGGAAAAGTTTTGCTCATAAGAATTTTTAAACAGAGAGCAAATAATGCGTCATAGCTGATCGGTTACTTTGACGAACTGCTATAGGCTTTACGGCCTTTCTGCGTTTTCAAACCGACATGCGGTGTTGCGAAAACTCTTAAGTGTGGCAGCAAAAACGGAAATTTGGAACAGATGTGAATATCAGTATAACGTAAAAACATGGAAATTATGAAAAACTTGAAAATACAAACACTTGAAACAAAAAAATAGCAAATCTAGGAATTCTACGTTTGGCCATAAAATCTGGGGGAAGGCGCTACACCATTTCACTGCTAGTCAACTACACCGGTAATCTCGAACTTCTACAGCATGCTGTATTCCAACAATGCCTGTCGAAAACATTTAATACTTTCTTTCTATCAGAGATAGAAAAAATCTTAAATACGGAAGCAATGGTTACCTGCAAAGATCTGCCGCGGTTGTAAAAAAACTGACAAACTATAGCAGCACCTTGCTCCAAGCAAGACAAAAAACAACCCGAAGTTGCTTCAGGGCTTTATTAGCCCAGGTGCACTTTGTTTTTGCCATGGAAAACACATCGAATCCACTGTGCCAACTTATTCAAAAGTAATGACAA
>JGI24158J21664_10010630_pt1 | contig 12275 bp, 8 predicted proteins | sample Ectturendosymbi3_FD_21664 | JGI IMG/M metagenome (IMG submission 21664) | reverse complement strand
GGTGTAAGCAAGGAATCGATCAGCAAATTTTTAATAGGAAATCGATTTCACGTAAAATTACGCATCCTCAGTCCTGAAAATGGCAAGCAAAGCTTACGAGTGAAAAGTTGAAAGGCTGAAGTAACAGCAGAGAAAAAACAAACTCAAGACTACAATTAAAATTTTGTAACACAAGCTCATAAATCATAACATCTTAACAAACTGACTGACGTCAATAATACCATTGGCGACAAAAAAACTGTAACTCATGAAATAAGTGTTTACTAAAAAATTAAACAGACGTTTACTCAAATAAATAAATAAATGAAGCATCTAACTAGTTGATGCTAATGGCTGAAAATTTTCTCCTATGATTTTGAGTGTCGTTTTGTGAAGCAAACTGAAGAGATGACTAGATAAAGTTAAGGCAAAAGAATGTTCATGCAATCACTCATCATTTTCATAGATATCTTGGAAAGTTTGATTTCTTGCGGTTCTGAAAAACAGACTTCAGAAAACCTTTGCTGTTCAATCATCTAATCTTGTAATCTTTGCGTTTTTGTAGTTGTAGACAATGTCTCCAGAAAGACAAAGTGCTCTATGAGAATAGTTTTGGTTTTTGGGACCGCATTGAAACCAGATGTTTATCGTAATATAAAGTTTTAACTTTCATGAAACCGAAGGCTGTTAGAAGCTAACATAACTATTCTTTGCTTGACCCAGAATTCATTAATCATGTTTGGTGGTGCCACGGAAAACAATAACATCTTGAATGAGGTTTGGAAGTACAACATCACTTCTGCTCAGTGGTTGCTTCTCAACGTGAGTAGCCAGTTTGGAAACGAGGTCCCACCTTTGATTGGACATACAGCTCACGTGACAAAATCCAGTGATGGGAGGGATGTGATGTTGATCTTCTTTGGGTATCACCCGTTTTGGAAAATAAGCAGCTTTATTTTTGAACTGGACATCGGTAAGAAGTGTTTTATCTTTCATGAAGTAGGAGTGCGTGGTGATGATTAGAACACTTGCGCACAAATTTTGCCACAGATGATGTCTAATTTCAAACGTATAGTGAAATGTGAAAGCGTGTGACTGATGACAGTGTGCAAAACATGTAAATCGCTGGCTGGTGACAAACAATATTTTTTACAGATACCTTGACACTGACGTTGTTAAACACAAACCAATCGTTTGTCAGTGGATCTTATGGTCATGCTTCTGCGTTAGACAATGCAAATAACAAGGTTTATGTGCATGGAGGTTACGGGCTGGGCTTCGTTTCCTCATTAGCATCGTTTGACGTAGTCAGAGGCTCGTGGTAAGACGATGATTAACCGTTACTACAGAATTGACATTATCCAGATTTTTCTTTTACAGTAAGCGTTTGCATGCTTTTAGGACTATTTTGCCTCCGTCTCCGTTCCCTCGATTTCTGCATTCTATGGTGATTCTTGGAAATTCGCTGTATGTTTACGGTGGGATTTACAATTTTCCAGGATCTCAAGATTGCGAAACTTGCCCGCAATCTTCAACAATGTCTTACACAAAAGGTTTGTTTGAATTAGTTTTACAACTGCTGGAACACTGCTGTCAAAATCGTCTGTGGTAAGGATCTTACTGCTAATGTATTGGGCGCAGGTTGCTACCAGAAAGTTCAATTCGCTTTTCTATTTCATACAGGCATAAGTGAACTGTGTGGGAAATTTATACGTTCTTTGCTTGTCTTAGAAGAGCAAATGTGTTCGACGCAACTAGACCTCGGAGAGCTTTCACGTTTTCAAAATTAATGGGAAACCCAAAAGCAGACACATATTACTTGGAGAAGATGGGCATAAGATATGCCTGTAACTAACACGTTGGTGGTGCTACAACACAAACTTTAATATAAACCAAGAAAACAGTTATTGAGAGTTATAGACAAAGATTTTCCTTCAATCTAACTTGCTCACCAACTTTTGCAGATAGGTTCATTGAAAGTTGTATCTTTTCGCAAAAGGAATATAATCCCGTTTTCAGTGCAAATAAACTTTGAGAAATGCGCAAGAGTAAATTGTTGTATTATGAGCCAATCTATATTGTGCTATCTCAGTGAATTTACGGTTTGAAATATCATGTGCATGTTGTTTATCTACAGGGCTTGAACTGAGGTATATCTAGATTTTCATCAAGCTCGTACAGTGGCTCTCATTGATGCAAAAATTGTGAATTTAAAATGTTATGAAGCACTAAACTTCCGTGGCTCTTATCAAAAACAAGAGCGAATTCGGTTTGGCAGAATCCTCATGACTTTTATTAAAGCATCCGCGCTTGTCTGTTTATCTTCTGTAAAAATACCGGTGTTCCACTATCGCAGAGCTTTCCAGAACAACACATCGTTGAAACTGAAAGGTAGTACCAAGCTCAGCTATGATTAACCTTGAAAAAATAGCAGCAAAAAATGCATTTGCCTGATGAAATACAACAATACAAGGTCTTGCATTTGATTTCATTTAAGCTATTTTTTGCTGGAAAATGAACTTCTCGGCCTTTCTAACAATGCATTCGATTTTTTGATATTGCAAACCAAGTTGATCGAGGCAAAACGGATATCTTCTGCTGTACCAGTAAAAACTCTAGGTTTGGGGTGAGCTTTCGAGGAATCAGCCGAATGGGCTTTGCTTTCATGTTTTTGCGATGATTCAAACTTGCAAACGTCCATATTCAAGTAAATAGTCTCCACAATGGTGACAGATTTGAATCCACCATAACTTTTTTAATAGGAAATCGACTTCACGTAACACTACGCATCTTCAGTCTTGTAGTTTATTCAAATAAAATCTATGTGCAGTAGAGGTTTCCACATAATAAAAGGTTTGTATTTCTTTTACGCGTAATATTTTGGTCGTCGCAATAAATGGTTGAGAAGCACTGCGCCATAGCAACAATGAGAGATGACTATGTATGGAGTCTATATTTTGTTAAATGCTGACAGGGAGCTTCATCTAGACACTGACAATGTATTGCATAGATATTGCAGACAAAAGCATCACCTTACTACGGTTGTGCAATTGCAAATTTAAAGAATCTTTTTAATGTAAATAATTTCTTGCAAAAACTGATGAACGGTCTTGTACCACGATCACTGGGATAAGTCTTTTTCTCTGTTCGCCTTGAAGCGTTAACTGTGCTATAGGGGTTGTTCTTCCTAGCACATCACTATGCAGCACAAGTCTTTATGTTCAAGTGAGCATCTGCGTTGTGATAAAGTGTTGACTTATGATAACGAAATGAACTGCATGTGATGTTAAAATCACGTAAATACACATATAAAAACGTTTTCAAATTTTATAAAGGCATAACTGAGATCAATATGCAGGGTGTCTATAAAGTCTGTGTACATGGTACAAAGCACATACAGTAAAGTCTGGGACCATCCTTCTCATCCACATAACAGGACCAACTTGATTCGTTCTTTTTTGGACAGAGCCATCATCATTTAAACGAATGAACCTATGGGGAGGAAAAATAAACTACACAAATAAAATCAATAGTGAAAATCCCTATGTACCCAGACTGTGTGGGCACCCCATATATAGTGCACCCAAACGTTTGACTTTTTATAAATGTAAAAGTATAACAGGATTAATGACTACCCCCAATATCCATAAATCCTTTAATATCGCAGAGTTTTTCGTGACTCCAGCCTTTTCTCGAGCTGTGAGATGCTAAACATATTGACGTTTCTACTAATTCACACCGTAGATTTTCCGTGCATCTATAGTTCTGCACACTCACATTTCCGACAGAATTGCTTGCGGACTTTGGAAGGAAAGTACAAAACACACTTGTACGAGAATCAGACAAGCTTAAGTGGAGCAGCCATCAATCCCCAATTCTTGAAATATATAACAGAAAACAAAAATGAAATACAACATAAATGATACTGAGAATGCAACAAGTGCGTTTCAAATATACCAGCGCGTGTGAGCTGCTGTATTTACAGCAAAACCAAAGGCACAACTGCAAATCTGCTTAAAATGTCAACATTAGTTACAAGTCGGCCTTAATCCCCTGACTTCAAATAATATCAGGAAAACTAAGTCCGTCAACCTATTGAGAGTCCACAGTTCAGCTCTTCGAATTTCACGTATCTTCCGAAATATTCCGCTTAGAATGGCAGAACTTTAACGTAGGCTAACAATCAAAGCCAAAAACTTAATAACAATTGTTATGAGACCGAACAGCGCTATACCAAGTATTCGCATAAAGAAGCAGCACATCACGTTGCTTCAAATTATGATCGTTTGAAATGTCCTAAATGTTCTTCCGCCGTCAACATGAGCGCCTTTTGGGCCTGGCAGCGATGATGCGTGACACATTGAGGCGTGTTCGCCGGTGCTGGTCTCTAACAGAAGTAGTTTAACGCAAAATGTCTATTGAATTGGGCTTATAATAGTTTTCTTTGAACCAAGCCATTGTCGATTGTTGGATGACCAGAAAAAATCACAAGCCAAAATTATCTTGACTTGAAATAATTTTTCTGGGAAGCATCAGAAAATTTACGAAAACACTGAAAATATCAAACTTCTTTTGTAAAAGCTGACGATTCCTCCCCGGAGAGGGATGGGCTACTTGTTTTCTCATTCTACTGTAGTGACGGCAGTGAGCAGACGTAATTTGGTTCATTCGCTACATACAAAATATTTTAACAATAGATTGCATGGAATGGAAGACAGCTGCTGCCAACAGCTCTAATGCAAGTGGACGATATGGCCATTCTGCCTTTGAATTGAGTAACAAGTATGGCAATAATGACCGTACGCTTTGAACTTGCTTCTTGAATCATTTCCAATTTATTTTATTTGCGAATGATTGTCTTGCAATAACTTTGCGTTTTTTTGTTAGGATTCTGCAAAACACCTGACGATTCATATTTAATTTTTGTTTCGTCTTTAGCCCAGACGAAGATAGTTGCCTAAACTATCGAAACGTTGGCAAGTTTTTAATGTGTTTTTATGCTTTTGCCGTCAGTTCGGCCTGATTAAAGTTTTGATTCTAACTTATCCTTGAGCAAGCATTATGTTTTTAAAATTGTAATAATTGCTTCATGTGTGATCCGTCGTATGAAAATATTACAGTTGTTAAGAAGCAGAAATTAAATTGCACTTAAAAATTTGTATAGGCTATACAACCTTGCATTGCGCCGTGTCCCTGTGACCGTCTGCGCTTATTACGTAACAGTCGCGATTCAGATGATGATTGTTTTGTGACAGAACGATGTTTATTTACGGAGGATTCGATGGGACGATGTTGAGTGATGTGATCGCGCACATCGCAGGTATGTAATTATTAATCAATAGCCAACTAGAATCAATCAATGGTATCAGCGAAAACTCTTCGTTTTACCATAGATTCAACTAATTGTTGTAACACCACACTTGGCTTTTAACAGTAAAACACTTCGTTGAATTTCTTGTACAATCCTTTGTGTCCCGTCTTCTTATAATTACTGCAAACAAGGTATTTTTCGATTACTGGGGTTTTGCATTTCGTGGCGCAACAATTGCCATGGAAACGCGCGTAGCATTTACGGCATTGTCACATTTAATTTTTATATTGTCGTAAGTGAAATCACCTTGTTAGGCAAGGTTGACGATGACGCTTAAAATAATGTCAGTAAAGAAAGTTTTTTCTCCTTTGTTTTCAACCTTTAACGCCCACTCCTGCCCTGTACAGTGGCCGATAAATCTTTGATAAGTCATAACTCCTGAGCGGATCGGGCTAGAAAGCCAGTGAAAACATGGATCCACGCGACAGCAAGGAATCAAATGAGAATGACAAAAACATACCTTTGCATTTGACGTTTTTGAGAAAAATCTCTATTTGTACATTTCCCGTACTGAAATTTTAGCAAAATCCGGAGTAAATGCGAAAAACGCGTCCTGCATCCCGCCTAGCCGATCCGATCCGCTTTTTGCGCTTCGCCGGCGGTCGGAATACACGAAAACAGGATCCTTTCGAAAAAAGTCGATTTGGGCCGTTTCGGGGGGAATATTTGGGGATCCAAAAGCGTTGGTTGGAAAAAGTGACTTCAAAATCACAGTTTGAGGCCTAGAGAATCCCGCAGTGGCGTTAATGAGGTGCTGATTGGCTTAAAATATTCAGGGAGATATTTAGAAGTTTTAGAGACCTTGGAAAGACTGCTAGACTAAGGGGTTGGGACGTTATGGCCAAAAATAGAGACTAAAAACTGCTCGGCCACCTAGTGGATATTTTGATTTTCTTCCAAACTAAAATTTTCCTGTCAAAATATTTGGCTTGAAATTTGGTGGGATGTTGCAAAACACCGAAATACACCTTCCTGCAACTTTGGTGTGGTTGGTGGGTAGCGGCTGGCAGAAAAGTGGCTTGAACCTCAAATAGCGCCGAAATTCGGGGTTTTTGCTCTCTTTGCACCCCCAAGAAAGGAAGTGTCAACTTTTTTGATCATCACTGCAAAGGTAAGGTCTTCACAAACATATGTTATGTAGAAAGTTTGTTTACAACGTGTTTGGTTTAGACTCTGCAGGCTACTGAATGGACTCAACTAGGTTTTCTGGCCTACTCGAAAAACGCTGTTTTCCCGGAATTGACATCACAGTGACGTCACAGGTGGGCGCGACCTATCTCAAAATGTGCAGGCATGTCTTACGGATCCAATGATACCTTCGGTTACGTAGTTATAGGTTTACCGGCCACTATAGTAGTCGGCGCAGTCAAAGGTTCCTGTTCGCAAGGTGCCGGCCATCACCTTTGTGTAAACGCACATGTGTTGTTTGTAAAAGCATCTGAAACACTGGAAATAAAATTGGTCGTGATAGAAAATTTTGCAAATGTAGAACTTTTGAACGATAATTTGAGTGATTTTCCTTTGGCGCAGAAAAACATTCGGGATTTTACATTTCACTTCCTTCATATAATTTGGCGTACAACAGATAAAATGTCAACGCCTTAGCAAAAGAAGCGCCAAGCGACAGTAATTTACCAGGTTTGAAACTGTTTCCACTACTGTACCTAATAGCTGTTGTGGTAAAGGTGAAGTTACTTGAATTGTAAATCTCAAATGTCATCAGAAGCACATCTTACGAAGTCCACGAAGTTCACTTATTTACCGAATGAACGTTTGTTTATTTGTGAGAAATGTTCAAACGCTTTCATGAACNGATTACGTACATTTACCTACTTCGTATTTACGGGCAGTCGCCGGGCCACATACCAATGCGGCCATGGCGTCTATTGAATTTATCCGCTGTAATCTGTTTCTCTTGAAGTTTCATACATATAAGTACGAAAACAATGAACAGTAACAGTGGACATAACAAATCAAGCTCTTGTTCGGGCTCCAATTTCAAAGTGTTTTATGAAACTGCCGTAAACATGGAAAAATTTCAGAAACTTCAGTTAGTGCGGTAATGAAAAGGGAAACACGCCGTCGTTATTTAATTCTCCCACACGACTTTAAAGAAAATTTCCTAATTTCGTAGGAAACGAAAAAAATGGCTTGTATTGCAGTTTTTGATAACCGCAGCAAGTGCTTCGATTTATTTCTTTCATTCCTAAATTTGCTTGCCTTTGCTGCCCTTTAACACTTCAGCGTTTCACCAGCAAGCATTTCGTGGAGATTCCAGGACTAAGGATGCGTAATGTTACGGGAAATCGATTTCCTGTTGAAATAGTTTGTTGTTAAATTCGGCTACGTCGCGTTTTCGGGCACTAATTACTTAAAAATAGATACGTACTAGTCCGAATCAACGAAAAGTCATGAAAACAAAGCCCAGTCGGCGGATTCCTCGAAAATTTAGAGCATACCTAGGGCTTACAATTGTAGCAGGAAACGAGTTGTCTCTAAAGAGTTAACCTTTGTTTCATAAACCTGCACATGGTTCTTCAGGGCCAACCTAATCACGTTTGTCAGCAAATGCACTAGCCGGTGCTGGGAAGTTAAATTTAAAACCTTGAAAATTGTTTTGTTCATCCNAAATTTGATCATCTTGTAGAATTTCACTCCCAAACGCAACGTAGTAGACTTAAGCATGCATGGCGGTAACAAGAAACACACATNTGCATGAAACAACTCGAAGATAGATTGTGACGGTTATAGAAAAGCGTACGTTTGATGGTGCTAGCATAATTATTTCATGAAGTGCAAGCCTATATATGTGATAGTGCTATTAAAAGAGCACACGCGTGGATGGCGCCGACACAGTTATTATGACATATTGCTGCAATGACTTCCCAGTAGATCGATTTATAAGATGCATGGGGTAATGGGAGCCTGCGAAATATCAGGGATCGTTAGGCTACAGACCTTCATAGAGCAAAGCTACTAATATTGTGAAGGGAACAGCTTATAGCAGTAAGTAAAAGTCTTTGCTCTGAGGATAACGTTTAATATGCGCAAGGCGGTTTTATGATTTATGGAAGCAAAATGCGTTGCAGGCAAAGTCAAGTCATTAACGTTACCACAAAAAGCATAGGCTGTTTTCACATATATTTGTGTGAGATCAGTTGGCTTGTCCAGTTTTTCATTCATGTTTCTGCTGGCTTGCCAAAGTTCGTTGAAGGCTTCTTCGTTAGAAGTTATTTTTTTCCATTTAGCCTCGTTCATTCCTTTCTTCATGATGTGATGGATTTTTCAAACCTGTGCACCTTCAAAATTAGCAGATAGTTGTAGATTAATTGCTCATAAAACTGCAAGATATTACCTATACTAACCCCTGTCTCGTTCCAACAGAAAAATGATATTATCTTTTCGGAGTTTTAACTTATCAACCCCTAGAGTAAATACAGTCAATTGGTGGCACATTTTTGTCAATAGTAGATAGCTACCAAGAATTTTTTCTTACTTTCTTAGTCGTGCAACCTAACGACATTTAGGCAGAACGCGTCACATATAAAATGGCACCAGCGTTAAAATCTTAGGCTTTGGTTTTCTGCAAATCGCTCACCTGGTGTTGCGAAAGGCAGATGTATGTGGAACCCATTTTATATGCTTCGAATTTTTTTCTCTTTGCTGTAATTCTACATGTAACTTCGACGAAACGAGAAAATATTGCGTGCAGATGAATTGGACTCAATTTGTCCACAAACGAACAGTTCCATGTCCTTCAACGGTTCCAATTCATCTACGCCACTACAGGGAAGCTGTCTGAACAGGGAGATCTGCAAAGAAAGTATGTTCTAAAGTAATTTTCTCATGACGTAAAGATGTATGCTTACCGTTTCTCTCGTCATTAGAGCGTAATGGGATGACTGCCCGTCCTGTGCTTTATCCTGGGAACTAAAGTTCACTAACGATTTCGCAAATAAATGAACTGAACTCCTTTCTTAATATGAGCACTGTATTCTGCCCAGAATATGCAACTTACATTCATATATTACACAAAAATTCCAACTGCATATCAGCAAGTTCATCTCTGATATATTTCGGAAAACTTTTTTGGAGCAGGATCTGTCATTTTCAGATTTAGTTAGGGTAATACATAAACGAGCGTCCGGTATGCTATTGGTTGTTATTGGGCAATTTGGATTAGTTGGAACTTTTTCATTCTTTCGAAAACGTTTCAGAACATTAAAAAGCACTTATCATTTATTGCATCACTGTTGCTTCTACGCTGCTCTCGTTTATTCTTGGTGTTATTGTGCTTTACTGTTAATGACTTGAGCACGATGTGTAGCCCATTAACACAAAATACGGCAGGCCTTTCATGTTATTAAAGCAGTGTAAAGCAATGAATGCAAACTTACATTTGTTTGCCTTGTGTTTCTTCTTCCTGTGGATTATGCAAAATAGGCCTAATCATTGCAGCTCTTTATCACATTTCGTTAAAAACGTTATAGCTGAACGCAAACATTTGTTCCGTGGCTTGGACAATTGCTTTTTTGATTAAGAGCCGATTAAAAGTTATATTTATCTATTTATCGTTGGTTTATTGTTTTATGGAAATTTACCCGTTTCAAATGTCGTCACAAAATCATTTGTTTCGTTATTGCAAACATGTTTCTGTAATTACTCATCTCTTGTTCCAACGCCCGTGTTGAACAAAATATGCTTTGGCCGTATTTAACCAAAAAAACATGTTTTGGCCATACTGAATGAGAGAAATATTTTTTCGACAATGAGCACCTTACCTCAAATAAGTGTGTCTGATATCTGGTTTCACTTTGAGGAAAATGACAACTTATGTTTTGATTTCACATCAAGTAGTTATAGTTTTGGCAATAGTTATTATTTTTCAAAAAGCTCTCCACACAATAGTTAAAGTCAAAACAGTGACGATTAAGATCCTGCGACCCATAACGTAAACCAGAACGGACAAAGCGGTAGGAGAGTCTAACCAGTTTGAGAAACCACTCCTCTTTAGACAAAAAAGCTGGTGGTCGAAGCAGAATGAAATAAAAATACAAAGCATGAGTTACCTCCAGAAGAGCAAGTACGTCAATGACGTCTGAACGCGCATGCACATCAAACTTTATTTCTGTTTGATTACAGATAAAGAAAAAATTTGCACTGACCTTTGCCAATCAATGAACCGCCGTGAAATGTGTTTGTCAACCGGATGTGCTTGCTCATACGACGAGACACTGAGTGAGTGTTCCAGCAAACAGATTGCGTCGAATAATTTTGTAAGTACAGGAATTAAAACAGGTGTTAGGAATTAAAACAGGTGTTTTCAGAGGCACAAATAAGAAAAAAGTGTAATATTTGCATTCCTAGCGTACGTTAAAACTTAAGAAGTCGCATTAAGCATGCTATGATTTGCAATGCACTGATGATGATAACAGGAGTTATCGAAACGTTTGCAATCTGTCGTTGATATCGTTTTCATTGATCGTGATTTTCATTACAAGGCTATTTAGCACTTCCGCTTTTCGTGTACGAAATATGTTGGTTTCTGCCCTGCTCATGAGCTATCATAGGTGGTCCTGAATCTATGAAAAAGTTGAATTCAGCAACATGTTCCCTTCACCGTCGCACTTGCCGGATATTTTGACTTTGGGCAGTTTTTTCAAATGCATCGTTTGTCATTTTGTTTCAGGAAGCCGAAACTGTGCCTGTTGCAAGCAATGCTGAGCATGATTACTGCATTGAGCTTGCTGAGTGCAATGCTTGCCTTTCTGCAGGTTGTATGTGGGATTCCAAAAGCAACGTGTGTGCTAAAAACAACACGTTTCCTGCCGGTAAGTACACGACATTGTAAGAAGTCTTAAAACAATTTTGAAATTATGTTCTCCCACTGGCAACCTATGCAACGCTATCAGAAACATAGTCTACCGAAAATGTGTCAGCTTTCAGCACTTGAAGGTAGATTTTTTGTCACTTTATTGTAAACGACAATCTTCTTATTATATGTCAGCCTTCTGTGCTATTTTGTTTTCATTTTCGCATGTAAGGTTAGCTTCGGCATTTTTCTGGTGTGTTATAAGATTATCTATGTAACTACCAATTAGTGGTTATGAAATTTTACAGTAACATAGCCGATGTCATTTTATTCATTTTTCTGTTGTACAGAAGCTGATTTCACATGTCCTATGACTTGTACTCAAGCTTCCAGTTGTTCAGAGTGCTTGGTTATGGATGAATGCACGTGGTGCGAAACTACCAATACTTGCTTTCCATCAGAAAAGGATGTAGTATACTATCCATATCAAACCTGCATGCAATATTTGCACAGTAAAGACGAATGCAACGGTGTGTTACTGTTTGAAGCAGAAAAAATACAGATATTTAAACTGATTAGCGAAAAAAAACTCTTTCTTCCACAAAAAAAAACTCTTTCTTCAAGGTTCACGTTTGTTTGAAGTTCTACAATTCAAAATTGCAACGTCTTGAAAACCTTCATAGAAATTATTTTACTGGTATAAAAGCTGTTCTCTCACAAATAAATCAATGGGATGTCAACGTTTTTGAAAAAATGTAGTTGCTTTGTATTGACAGAGTTTTCTTTTACTGTGCTTTGAATTTTGAAAAGTTTGGTAAATTGGCAAATCCTCGTGAAATCGGAATTATTTTCAGTTGATCCATGCGCGGGACACCAGAATTGCAACGACTGTCTGCAAGATGACCGGTGCGGTTGGTGTGCTTTGGATTCAGCAACTGGTTTGGGTTCGTGTTTGATGGGCTCATTGAACGCATCGATGAGCAACGTTTTCACTTGTCCAAGTTATCAATGGAATTTTCTATCGTGTCCAGGTAAAATCAAGCTTTTTAAAGATGCTGATAGTCACGTTAGTGCAGTGGTTCTTAGCCGGGTGTACACGTATCCCTTGGAGGT
>JGI24158J21664_10010628_pt1 | contig 12276 bp, 8 predicted proteins | sample Ectturendosymbi3_FD_21664 | JGI IMG/M metagenome (IMG submission 21664) | reverse complement strand
TGTAGTATGACTAAAAAGTTGTGCGGCCCGCTTACTCAGCGGTAACTGACAAAGTGGCCCGCGATAGCAAATAGGTTCGTCACCCCTGGTTTAGGCGCATCCATCTATGCATATTAACCAGCTCTGCATTTACCAAGTCTTGCAGGATATGTAAATTTTTATGAGAAGAACATATATAAGTACCATCTGAATAAAGTACAGTTTAAAAGCAAAGCAATTTGGAAAGTCATTCACATATATTATAAACAAAAGAGGCCCTAAGACTCACCCTTGTGGTACCCCACAAGAAATAGTTGCTAACAGTGGTTTGGCAAGTGCGATACACAGAAAATTTTCATTGGGGGTTTCATTCAGTGGAATATGGTGGTCATTTGTATTTGGTGTGCGCTGTCTGTGACTTCACAATTTGACGTCATATTCATGTTTCCAAACCAACGTTTTGGTGAAGTTTGTTGACATAATATACATATTCTTCTTCACGAACTCCCCTTAATTTATGTGTCATTGAACTGAATATAAACTATCAGCGCTCCAGGTTAAGATATCGGAGGGAAATACACTCAACGCTACGACACAGTGGTTCATAACTGCAAAAATATCAGGCTGCGCCATAAAACAGCGGAGTAAAACACTCTCATCACAGCGTTAGCATAGGCGTAGCCAGGGGGGGGGCTACGGAGCCATGCCCCCCACTAATATTTAGAAAATATAGTCATTTTGTGCTTTGAGAGGCGTTTATCTAAACAAAATAGTGTTATTTGCCTAAAATCAAAAATTTTTGCCCTCCAAATTTTTTGGCCCCCCAAATTTTTGGGTTGGCTACGCCACTGTGCGTTAGAGCAATTTACAACTGCAAAATGAGGCTGCGCTTATGTCTTGTTGAATATGAACAGTCGAGCATAGAAAGTGTGCGGCTAGACTGTCTGACGTACAGTCCGGTTGTAAGATCGAATCTTGCTAAACTGCACAAGAATTGAGAACAGTGCGGTAGCAGCCCAACTCTGGACCCCCCCAAAATGGTGATTTATAAAAAAAGTGTTCGACGTTATGTTACATCTCGAGACCGAATGGCCTTCAAAACAAAATACCCGAATTGCAGACACAATTTTAGCAGAACCAGGTCCGTAGCCAGGTTTTAAGATTTGGAGTGGCAAAATACATTTTTAGGGGTAAATATTTTTGTTTTTGTTATGTGTGTAAAACAAACTTTTTTGAGCACAACAAAGTTTGGGGTGGCACAAAAAATGTTTGAGGTTAACTGCCCTCGAATGCCCCCTCGTGTCTGCGGGCCTGGTTAGAACCGTCGCCAGAAAGTCTACCACGGTGGGCCTTCATGTTTGGGCAGGGGGGCTAGACATTCTGAAAATATATATTTAATTCACAATAGGAACAGCATTTGTAGATGGTGCGAATTAATTATAAATACTTTACCGCAAATACCCATAACAGGCTTGTAGTTTCCTACTAAAATTTTTTTGAACGAACTTAACAAAAGGAATTGGGTCGTAAATCATTATCATTTAATTGAGGGGGATTATTTAGAGATGTCGTAATGAAATGCAAATGTAAAAAAAATTGCAGGAAATCAGAATCAATCCTATCGTTCAGTTATGAAAACATTATTACCAAAGGAGCTACCACGAGGCCGGTCAAAGCATGTGCGCCGCGATGAACGTTTTCTTTCATTAGCGCAAATTGATAAACTTTACCATGAGCTTAAGTGAAATATGCTCATAAAAGGTGCGCATTGGACTTTTTACTGGCCGAAATACGCATGCATAAACCTTGCTGATGTCTGGACTTGTTAATCTCCTGGTGCATGGCACATGTTTATATTAATAACATTTTGTATCTCTAATCGCCCATGAAGGTTAACAAATTTTGAAGTGATAAATTCATTGTTGGCTGAGTCATATGATACAATAAACCATTGTCCAATATAGACTAACGGCTACATGGACGTAACGGTTAATATCCACAATCCACTTACTGCACTACTCTGCTTTGGCACAACTTAGCAATGATTGCTATATAGACTCTTCTAACTACACAGTTAACTCCATCCGCCTGTTTGAACAACAGGCTGCGCAAATGTGTAACTTTGGTCGTAAGCACCAACGGTATCTTGCTGCTATGCAGTACAAAATAAGAGAAGACTACCTGGACTAGACATAGTACTTTTTTTACGACAATCACTACACAAAACACGTTTTGGATCGTTTTGCTTCGACCCTAGCTGTTCGGCCAAAGGAAGCTTCCGATGGTTTTCACACCATCGGGGATGTGATACCTTCGACTGCCTCTGCGCATGTAGTGGCTTGCGCCACTACACACGTTGATCAAGTGGAAGTCTGACTTCTGGACGTATACAACTAGTTATGTAGGCAGTGCCAGATAAATGAACGCGAGGCCCATAAGGACAAAGTCGTGGCCGCAAGGTCCCCGAAACGTTTAGCGCAACTGCGCAGTTCGCTCGTCCGATCCTTTGCCTGCAGAGGCAGGTTGCGAAACTTGCTAGAGGATTGTTGTGCTCTTGGTCTAATGCATAACAATAACACGGCAATAAATCTTCAAATGCTCACTTCAAGTTACTGTAGTAGGCGTTTTGCGGAATGTGACCAGGGCTCCCACTGAGTTTTTTTCACCTATGTTTTTAGTCGACCTGGGTGTTTAGGTTTAATTATGAAAAATCGTGTTAATTCTGTGTTTTTTGAAGTGATAAATTCATTAGCAACTTCAATGTGTTCAATATTATAGAGATAACTTTACATTACAGTTTTTACATGCGCACATCAAGTGAGAAAGTACGCATATCGGATGAAGCAGAACGTGTTCAATCGGTTTCATATTCTCATACAAGATCATTGTCAGGGTTATATAACTCTCCCCCCCTTTTTATGGGACCTCCTCACGGTATTTTGCGCGTAAATATTCCTCATTTTTGGTGGAAAAATTATTATCCGATCATATAATATTTTCTGAACCCCATCATAATTTAGTACTCTGCCTTCAAAGGGACCCTCAAGAGCAACTGCAATGTGTATGTGTAAGTAGACTACTCTGCTTTCAACGGGGCCCCAAAAAACAATTGTGTTGTGCAGGTACTCTGCTTTACGAGGGCGACTAACAGCAACTGCATTGTGTAAGTACTTTGCTTTCATAGGGACCACAATAGCAATGTGTAAGCCCTACACTTTCCGAGGCCTACAATAGCAAATGTAATGTGTAAGTAGGCTCACTACCCTTTCAAAGGGGCCCCCAATAGCAACTGTAATGTGTAAAGTACCTTGCTTTCAAAGGAACCCAACAGCAACTGTAATGTGTAAATACCTTGCTTTCAAAGGGGCCCAAAACAACTGCAATGTATAAGCACTTTTCTTTCAAAGGGCGCCCAACTTCACTAATTTCTACTGCTTCATATTTCAGTTTGGTGTCGAAGCTTTCTTTGGGGGGCTAAGTGGTGACGGGACTGGATTTCGGGCCCCTGTGACAGCGTGGGCCCCCCTCCAATTGGGGGTATGGAGTGCGGCTGATACGGCTCTGACTGAGAATGCGCATAAAGTACGCAAGAAAAGCAATTTTTTAGTTTTCCTTTTTCCTTGCTGAGACATTATCAAATGCCTAAATGCTTTTATTTCAACAACTGCTGTTTTCGAGCTCGTGCAACAGTTTCTATCGTACTACTGAAATTGGTAATGCAACCAGTGCGGTCAGCACTTGCTCTGCTCAGCCATAGCAGACAAAATAAAGACAAGTGTTTCGGATAAAGTGAACTATTGCGGAACACAATCTTAAACATGCGTAGTGGACGAAAGGTCTGCACAAAGTGGTGAGATGGTTTCTGGATGCAGACGATAACCCAGATTCCCACAAAAACCTAATTGTTACTTTATGGCCCATTTACAATGTTCCTTGAAAATTGCATGCAAATTCATTCCGTGGTATTTGCTTTAAGTAGAAAAATGAACAAGCAAAAAGTATGCGAAACCAAGTATTGTCCTTTGCGCAGGTAATAAAGTTTTCCAAAAATACCAATCCCAAGGGGTGTATTTAACCCCAACCCCCTTTGCATACGTCCTTGCATTGGCATCTTTAACTGTGGTATAACGCCAAAGATTTGAAATATAGGTAGAGAATAATTGCAGTGGGATTCCTCTTATACCAAAGCTAAAGTAAAAATTTCAAGTAGAATTTTGAAAACAGTATCAAAGGCAAGGACGCCGGAACGGGGATGCATTACGGGGGCACTTCCACCCCTGACCTTTGAAAGGGGGGACAACGGGGCACAGGTGACCTTACATAAAAATATCATACCGGTAAGTAATTTCATGATTTATCAAGATCGACTTGAAACAAATTTGTTGCAGCTATTCGCGCACAGATAAAGTTCAGAATAATTTTCTATAATTTCTGTTCTTAGTTTTGAGGTCAACATTGTTTCTGAACATTTAAATGCGAAATGAATGACTATTATGGGTGCGCTTTTACACTGAACTAAAGCAAACAGTTTTGAACTTGTGGTATGTCAAAAACATAGGCGTCCACAGGGGGTCAAAACGGGCATTTGCCCTGCCTGGAAATTGGGACTAAGATCCAAAATTTTCTAGAAAACTTGATGTCAGCAGCTCATTTCCGATTAATTGATTTATTTCTTGCAATGACAGTTTATTTGCCGGTACGACACTCACACTGCACAAGAGCTACTCTGTTGTCATGCAGTGATAAGATTGCAGTTCACTCATGTCCGCCCCTTTGCCTGCAGGGGCAGGTTGCCAAACTTGCCAGCGGATTGTTTGACTGTTAGTCTTTATTCTGTAACAATAAAATGGCAACAAATCTTCTAATGTTCACTTCAAGTTACGATATTAGGTGTTTCGCCACATGTGACTGTTGAACGCAGACGTTTTGGCAGGTAATGCAGCGAGACACTACAGTGAGTGTTAATAGCGCTTAGCAGGGACGCCGGAGAGCGGTGGCATTGCCCCTCTGACCTTTCAAAAGAGGGACAACGGGAGCAAAGGTGTCTTTTTCATAACAGCATCATAGGTAATTTTATGGTTTATCAAAATCATATTGCAACAAATTTTCTATAGTTTCTTTGATTATTTTTGAGGTCAACATTGTTGTTAAACAGTAGCAAGCATAATTGGTAAAGATCTTTTTGTTTTTCATAAGTTTCCATTGCCCTCAACTTTTTTACTGTCGTCCCTGCCCTAACGATGTTCCGGCGTCCCTGATCAAAGGCCTTCGATAAGTCATAGAATATAGAACAAGTACAAAGACCATTATAGCTGCTGTTCAAAAGAGCGGAATAAATGGTTTCAACTGCAATAGCAGTTGTAGATCTGAGTCTCCATCCATATTGATGTTTTGACAGTAAATGAAGTGGTACATCTCGGTTAATCCGGATTCCACTTGACCGATGATTTTATCCGGTTTAGGCGAAGATCCGGATTAACCGAAGATGGTTGTTTCTATCCTGACGTCATCTTGGTACTGAGATGTCGTTGAAAATCACTTAAAGTGAACACATTTAAGACCCAACATCAACCGCTTTTCTGCCGATTAGATAAGGAAATTGCAGCAGAAATCCGGCCAATGCTATTATTTTGTTGTTATATAATATATCTTTATCATATAATTTCTTTTAGTTGTTGTTTCACAGCAGTATCTCACAGTGGACCCCATAAAAATTGTCAGTAAGAGTGGGTCGCAAGCTAAAACAGGTTGGTAAGCACTGTTTTCTTGTGTACGCAGGAAAAAATATTTAAAAAACATATGCTATTAGCGAATGGTCAAATATTACGAATTGGAATATAGATAAGATTAAAGAACAAGATTATGAACAGGATGGCAAAAACTGCTAAAAACATGCAAAATCTTGAAGTTTTGAACTTGAAATTATTAGAACGGTTAACGAATATTCTTGCTTGGTTTTACTCCCATTGATCTTGATCATCACGTTATTCCGATAAAGAATGTACATCAATAAGCCGCACCTATAGGAGTATAACATTGGTGCAAGTTCCACCTTTGAAACAGACACAATGGGCTGATGAAGTTACGGTTGGTCGTATTTCAGATCATTGTGTTGCGGCCGGCAACCTGAAAAGAACAAGCTTTGTTCGCTTTTAGGTACTTTGCTTTCCTTTCCTCAAACCACTCTTTCTGCTTTACTGACGATCACAGCTGTAGAGGCTCAGGTTACACGTTTGCACGGTGTCGGGTAATAACGTCGTATGTCACATACGACATACTGCTGGTTTCTCAGGAAGATGCAGGTTGCATGGACCTGTTCCGTAGTGAACGTCTTTTAATACTCGTTTACATTATGAAATTATGAAAATAGACTGGCCCACATTAACTGTACGAAGAAGCTCATCAAAGTATACAGAAATGACATCTTAATTGATTTTTGAAATCATGCTACGTTGCTAAATAGAAAAGTACGAAGCACCCAAGTTCATTTTTGACGAACTTCATTTTTTGTTCGTTTATTTCATCCAGCTCGTGGCCTATATCAATTGAGCGAACACAGTGTACATATAACACTCGTGCAAAAACAACGAAAAACAAAAAGAACATGCAAGCTAGTTACATGATCAGAATCAATGATTACGCACACTTATTGGACTAACAAGAAACGTAGTATGTTGTGGCAGCTGCAACATGATGACCCCTTCAGTTTTCTTCCCACTGTTGGATTACTATTTGATGATGTGTGAATGCAGTTATAGTTGGTGTGCTGTTTCAGTGTTTCTCATTTCCCTAAGTTGTCTGTGCTTATCAATTAACATTTGCTCTATGCTGCGCTATTACTAACAATTTTTGTGTTATTCGAGTACCCTTGTGATATGGACCATGAGTCTGACGAAAAATTTAAAATTAGGTTAAATCTTGTGACTAGGGTTACCAGATACGTTTTGTAAAAATACCGGTCAGTTTGTCAACAGTGCCAGATCCAAGCTCTGTCGTAATTTTTAAACGGCACAGGGAAAAAGAGTATGTATTGTTTAAGTTATTTGCCCGTATTTTGGGTGGATCATTACATTGCGGTGTGTGTGTGGCGTGAAAATCACACCAAGGATTGCGTCAACAGCAGCAAATAAACCTCATTGAAGGAACTGTCCTGACAATATTCGCTACTAGAGTCATTAAAATTTGAGAAATTCTGCGTTAGTTGTTTTTAAAGTTGCGACAAATTATTTCTTTTCAAAATGCCGGCTTTGGGGACTGATTTTCAAAATACCGGCCTTTTACCGGCCTCGGCTAAATTAGCAGTAAAATACCGGTCAGGCCGGTGAAATACCGGCCAGGCCGGTGAAATACCGGCCATCTGGCAACACTACTTGTGACGTCCCCTTTCGGGAAATGCTCAAACAACTAAAAAACCTGGTGGATTTCTGGCAGAACCAAAAATGGTCAGTATTTTCCTATTTTCACATGCGCTCGGGATTCAGCGCACCCGGTTTTGGAGGGCGGTTGGTGCGGCCCTGTGTGGTGGTGTTGCTGTGCGACCAACGAAACCCGATACTTTGCGAAGTGATCTACACATAGCGATCAATGACTTGGGGGAATGGTGAGCTGAAGTGTCATCAGCTGTGGCAGTGCGATTCAGACAGAGTTATTCCAATGTGTGAGAAGAATTTATCAACCTCTGCAATAATTTTACTGTTGAACAACATTTCAACAATAATGTTTCTTTTATGGTCAACTTGCAACATAAATAAAGCGATAGTGAAACGTTTATCTTGCTTATCACCCTCATTACCATTTTGCATAGTATGTTGGGTTTGTGGAACTTCAAATTGATGTACTTCAACCCGTTTATATTAAAATAAAACGTACTGGCGTGTTTCTGCAAAAACGTCTTAATGACTTACTGACGTAGTGCGCTGAACACTACAAAACCTGATTTTGGATTCCAATCTTATAAGTACAAGTTTCTTGTAATAGCGATTTAGTGTGTGGTAGAACCGAAATAAAAAGAATAAGTTATGTTTAGTGAAGGTAACTTCAGCAGCTAACTTTGCGCTAATCCTAGATGAGCTTTTGTGATTAAGGAAAAGCAGAACTTAATGCGTAGACAACATCTAACAGTGAGTGGCGTTATGGTTCAATATGATACAGTGGTGTAGGAGTGCAAGCGCACCCCCAAAAGTTTTGATTTGTTGAAAATTTGGGTAAACCTTTGAAATTCTGGGCAAAATCACTGAAAATCTTTAAAAAAACTTAAATATCTAGGCAAAATCCCTGAAAACCTGGGAAAAAATGGCGCCCAACGTTTGCAGAAAAACAAGTGAAGACAATTTTTTGGAGGTCTCACCAAAAAATGGTCCGCAAAATTTGGAAGACAACTTTTTGGGCAGGTTTGGGAAAAAATCCTTTGCACTCCCAAAAATTTGCTTCCTCCTACACCTTGTCATTATTTTTGGATGGCGAAGGACTTTTGTCGATATTGAGCTAGCAGGCGTGGATCCATGGGGGGCAGTGATCCCCCTAAAACCTACCAGAACAACTTTATGCATCATGATTTCGCACAATTCAGAAAACATATCAAAACCAATTTCAAACAAGATTTTCGTCATGTTTGAACTGTCTGATTGTTGATGATATATTATGGACCCATTGCTTTGTCACAGCATGTTGTGAAGTAAACTTCATCTCTCTTGCAGTAGCGAAGCCGTTACGAGACTTGACTACCAAATATTGCTAAAATCGCCCCCCACCCCTCAACGTTGCTAGTCTTGCGATCAGAAAGCCCGAGCGGCAAGTGCCCAAAGCTTCACACTGTGGCAGCAAGCAACAGTCGAGATCACACGCCGTGCTCACTCTTCGCGTATGCTAGTTGTTACGTTCATGTTAGTATCAGCAGAGATTACACGCCACGATCACCCTGATTGCTTCTTCGCGACATGTATTTATGGGTGTTGTTCTTTGGGCGCATCCCGTTCGTGGTGAATCGCACATTCAATGCAACGCCAACGGTTGCAACACTAGCTGGAACCGTCCCTGTAATCTGGTTGCCTGTTGCTGTTCTACCGACTGTCCAAGATAAAAGGTACTTTCCGGCAGAAATGAAATCATAACTCCATTATGGGGGCGATACCAGAGGTATTTCCCATGCATGTTTGGTGTTGCCTTGTTTGATACGGGCACTGCGTTGTCACGCACAAACACACTTTGCAATACACTGGAGCGACATGCCTGATCTTACTATCCTCACGACTGTTCTGTTTGACTTTTCCGATAGCTTCAACCCTCTCGCTACGATCAGGCTCTTACATAAGGTGTATGCTGTGGGTGTCATCGGTGGACTAAGCATTTTGGTCTCTGCGCAAGATATATTTCACGGATTGTCGCGCGCAATAGAAAAGTGGGAACATTGTTTGCAAGCGCCAGTCTTAGGGATTAAGCCACCAAATGTAAATTCAACACCATCGTTTTACAAGGCATTACAGTAATTACCCTACAGTTTGATAAAGTTTGATTTTATTTTTGAGCCCAATAACTTGAAATCCTGTGGAAGACTTCTGCTGTGGACTGGTTTCGGTAGCAGTCTGCGCAGCATAAAATATCTAAACCACATTTACTCCGTCGTGGTATAAGATCAGAAGAAAGTGTTTAGGAATATGAATCTGTCAAAACTGACAATCAATCCCATGATCATTACGAGTGCGCTCACACTTGAAAACGCTGTCAATTGCACAAGTATGTAACGATACTTTCAAACGAATGTTGAAAAGCTAACGCAGGTAACTAAACTTAAATAGTGCCAATGACAGTAATTCACTAAAAACATTTATTTTCCAAATAGTGATACTCTTCATTTGTTTCAAAGGGCCCGGAATGTACCAACAGAGTTGCTGCGAGTAGCGCATTTCACGACGGTTTAAGGAGATTCACTGTTCAAGGAGACCTGCACACGTGACACTCACAGTCAGTCCCTAGCTGATAATTCGGAGAACCCGAAGCAAACCACGCACGTCCATTCCTGTTCTACGTCACTATGTACACAATTGGCGCAATACCAGTCAAGTTGCACCTGTGTTATCAGCTAAAGATGAACCACACACCTCACGAAATGACAGTGAAACAAACAGACTACGTTTATGTACACATAGAAAGGAAACACGCTAAACATCAATAATAATTAAATATTATTTGCAATTGCAGCGTGCGCCAAAAACAAGGAAATTCAAAACCTGAAATAGGAAGTGTACAATACAAAAGAAAGCATTAGATGGAATTAAAAGCAAGCAGATCATCATAGTCGCCATGGACATCAGAAGGAATTTTTCCAGGAGGCGGCAAAGGAGAGTTTCTAGATGGAGTCAAAAAGATTCTTTCCAGGGGGGTCAACACTGCGGTGAAATTCCATTTTACCTACTCGAGCAACCTTTTTGCTTGAAATTTCATTAGGAAAACACCAAATTTCAAAACGCAAAGGGGTCCAGGCCCCCTGTATCCCCCTTCTCACGACCAGGACGGTCGCCTCAACTGCGGAATCATTGCTAGTAAGAATTACGAGAAGTAGGAAGTGCAGAAATGGCGCTAGTGGGCGAAGGAGGTCATTCTCCGCAATGAAAACAAATCACACAAACGCNAGTTCTCAGCTCAACAGCGAGCGGTCCTCTGGGCGGAGCACGCGCGACAGAAGAAAAAACGTACGCCATTGACTTGAAGTCAGAAGAAANGCATGTCATTGTAGAACAGACACATCAATCTAAGAGCCAACAGCACAACAACGCCGCGCAACAGCCCATCAGGAAACAGTCCGTGTCGTCTTGCTTTCGTTGGTCGTGATGGTGCTGTTCGACAACAACTGCAAACGAGTTTTTCGTTTATTTGATTAAAGCATAATTTTAGCCATTAAAACGCAAGTGCGGATTACAGCAGTGGTTGTATACGTACACTTGCCAACGGGAAAACTCTACATAGCTCAAGTGCAATATGTCTCACCCAAATCAAAAAACAGTGGCCAAAAGTTAATATCTTTTCAAAGTTAATTATCGTATGCAACTTTTCTCATAACCCCCGGAATTTGCCGCCAAGTTCAGCCTGCGGTCTTTGAAAGGTAGATCCACTGGCGACTGTAAATCTCATTGTATCAAAGACTATCGCTTTGTGAAAAAGCACTTTTCTGGAAGCTTAGGTCGCCACTTAGCAACGTCTTGCTCGGCTCGTCCAAGGTTATTTCAAATGTACTCATGTATTTAAGTACACCACATCAAAATATCATATTAAAAACACTACAAAAATGTCATATAAAGCAGTACAGGAGTTATAATGATTGATTACAACGAAGCAAAGACATTCAAAATAAATTTACAAGGCGAATTTCCTACTGTTTTTGGATGTCTACGTCATAGGGTTGACAAAAAACGACTTGCTGATGACTGCCTGCTGCTTTTTCTATTTTAACAAAGAGAAAAATTTAAAGTGATGTGAACTATGAACCGCACATCCAGTAGAAGTGATCGACGCGTCAAAATGTAGCTATCTCTGGTTTGACACAACAAGGCTTGTGATCACGCTAATTTGCCACATTTACATCAGCTTTCCGCAATCAGACCGCTAAGCGTGAGAATCTAGGTGCCTCACGAGCGCGAATATGGGCAAATCCTAGGTCGCAACCCTACATTAAAACCCTAGGTCTCACATTAAAACCCTAGGTCTCATACAAAGTTAAAACAAAACTTTCTTACCAACATCAGGTTTGCCGTGTCTCTGACCGTGGGAAATATGTTGTCCCTGTGGNGGGTAATTCTGTTGTGGATAACCGGGTTGCGGATAACNGGGCTGGGGAGGGTAAGCTCCTTGCGGGGGGTAGCCAGGTTGGGGAGGGTATGGGTTTCCCTGGTAGTACGGAGCTTGCTGTTGGNATCCTGGTTGCGGAGGGTAAGGAGCCTGTTGCATTCCAGCATTAGCCATCGGAGGCTGGGGTGGGTACCCCGGGTTGGTTGGAGGAACTTTGCCAGGATCATTCATAGAGTAAGGTGGAGGCGCAGTAGCCATTTGTTAACTTAAATAGTTTCAACTTCAGCAGAATAAAGCTTTCACAAAATTCGTCTACGTTTCTGCACGCACAAATACATAACAGTTAGAATGGAACTATGCAATGCTTCATACAAAACTATTCCTGCTTTACATCCCCACGCAAAGGAACAATGCTCATGCGCTTGGAACGACACAAATACGGACAGTTACTGTGCATTAATTATAGGTGGTGTGGCTGAGCGTATTCGATTGGCCTTTCGCTGCAGCGGTAGGTAA
>JGI24158J21664_10010627_pt1 | contig 12276 bp, 11 predicted proteins | sample Ectturendosymbi3_FD_21664 | JGI IMG/M metagenome (IMG submission 21664) | reverse complement strand
AGGTGCAACCAAGATTTGAAGAAACAACGCCGGGCAGTGACAATAAATGTTTGTAGATCACGAAAACTTTACTTTTTCGAGAAAAGAAACCAATCTTGACGACTACTAAAGAGGACATTTAGCCTAAAGGTGACCGCTTCTTCTTTAGAAAGAAATATTTTTCCACACTATAGTTTTACACTGGTCGGAAAATGCTTGGAACCAATCAGATGACCCCCTCACAATCACTTCGGCGCCCGATTTTCACAACCTTGCGCCATAAGACAAAAAGCATCTAGCGCGTAAAATTATAAAACTAACGGCAGCCTGCCGCTAAGGCATGCATCGCCGCAAATACTGTTTTTTCATTATTTGAAATGACCCACTCGGGAATCGAACCCACTCCATGCCAGCAGCTGGAGAGGCAATGCCCAAGCAAAGCGTCAATCAACCGGCTTTAAAGGCAACCATTAATTTGAGCACACATAGCCCATCAACGAGACACCGGTTGTTTCCAATTTGTGCCGCAGAAAACATATGTCGTAAACGTGAATCTTGGAGTTTGGTAAACGTGTCAGCTTACAGAAAACCGGTGTTCTTCATTGGTTTTATAAACGATTCTTGTATAAGCCACTGTTTGACTCTGTCCAATCACAGCAGTGAGCTGCTTATTGATGAAAAGTTTAGGCTTGGATATGATTTGCATTACTTACTAAGCAACACAATCAAAATCGCATCGAGACTTTCGACGTATTCTGCGGCACAACACAAAATGACGTTAGCTGCAGCAATAGAAAAATCCTTGAAGCGGTGCGAGGTACTGTTGAATAATTACGGTTTGTCATGCTGAAATGTTTCAAAATAATATCCGATGAGCTTTGAAACGCGCAATTTGCACGAACGGTATATTGTCTGTTGCCGGACTCGAGATTGATTGTAATGATAGTTTTAAGTCGACGCCTCAAAAACGGCGTCCCACAGGGATCCATTCTAGCACGCTTTCTCTTCAACATCTACATCTCTGACCTGCCATCCACCGTCTCCAGAAAGCATACATATGCTGACGACCTAGCAATCACGCATGCTGATGTAGCCTGGAAGGCAGTGAAAGAGGTGCTTACCAAGGACATGGCAACAATAGATTAGTAACTCCAGACTTGGAAGCTAAAGCTCAGCACTATAAAAACGGTGTCGGTCGTCTTCCACCTCAACAACAAGGAAACCAAACATGAGCTAAAATTCAACCTTAAAACAAGACCTTGCCCTTCTGCTCCGAGCCCAAATACCTCGGAGTAACGTTTTACAGGTCGCTCGCGTATCGTTGACACCTCGAGTCATTTCGCAAAAAGTTTACATCACGCCTCGGACTCCTGAGACGGCTTGCTGGCTCTGGTTGGGGTGCTGGAGTAACCACGCTGCGGGAAGCCACCGTGGCCCTGGTCCGCTCAACGGCAGTGTACTGCGCTCCTGTCTGGTGCCGCAGTGTTCACACCCACCTCATTGACCCTGCCATCAATGACACCTTGCGAATTATGACTTGATGCCTGCGTCCCACACCACCGGACAGCCTTCCTAGGCATTCTTGAAGGCATCCAATCTGTTGAGCTTCGTTGCAATGGAGCCACACTTTCTCTAGCACGCCGTGCTATGGAGCCTGGACACCTGCTCCACTCAGCACTCACTTGTCCACCGAGTGCAAATGCACGGCGCCTCAAATCGAGACAGCCATTTGTACCAGCCGCACAACAACGTATCAGTTTATCTGACAACAACAACATACGTACGGCGCACTGGACGGATCACCACTGGAAGGCGGAGTGGTTGGACAACCTTACTAGACTCCGTACTTTCATCCCCGACGTCTGCACACACACCCTGGAATGACCCTCCTAAGAACAGCGTGTCTCCGGCTCAACCGCCTCCGCACCTGTGTCGGACGCTTCTTCTCCTGCTCGCACAAATGGGGTTTGGCCTCCTCTGCGGCCTGAAAGTGTGCCGCAGAAGAACAAACCGTCGACCATGTTGTCCTCCAATGTCCAATCCATCGACCTGTCCATGGACTGCACGGCCTGATGGTTCTGGACGATGAGACAACCGAATGTCTGCTCAACACCTGCCCCGAGATCTACTGCGGCCAAGCAGTGGTTTGAAGATCTGACTCAATCGACGGAGAATAAGTCTATTGCTCAGGAAGATGCAGCTGTGAGTCATTGCGACTTTTATTTGCTGCAACCGTTCGACTGTATTAAGTTACCTCCAATTATTTTTAAAGATTCTCTGTAGAATTTCACGCCAAGATGGGAATGTATACCTTACGAGTGCGTCTTCCATTACTGCAGTGATGTTGATCATTTCATCTATTGCGTTTTTGCTGCAATAGATAGGAGTGCTTTGTTCATCGAAAGTTATCACCAGTGAAGTCAAGTCAACAGCTTCGTTTTCGTCATCCAATGCTTTGCATCTGCTCAGAAACAGGATCAAGACATTAGATTTGTGTATGGCCTTCTTAAAATTGCCAGTCATTTTCCCTATGAACTTGCATAATGCCATATGAACGTCGCAGCTCGTTTTGCAATTCGTGCTACTAATATCAATTCTCAACCGCCATGTTTTTCAGCATTACCACGAGCTAATATCTTCGCTCTTGTCGCTGCTATAATAGAAAGAATATATAATCACTGCATGCTGAGTTGAATTCAGCTGCACAAAATCCGTAAGACATCTTGTAATGCACAAAGTAGAATAACGTGTTTGATTCGATATCTATTTTGTTTTCAAACACCCTTTTTCAACGAAATGTATCACAATACAACTTGTAGAATAGATCTTTCAATAAACTCCAACCTCTAGGGTAAAAGCACCCTTAAAGCTTTAGGTTTGTCCATGCTTTTAACTGTTGAAGATGACCGCGAAAATATTTATTCATACTACTTTTATGAGTAACAAAGACATGCTTGTAAAGCCTCTCGCGCCAAAAGATCTCTGGTATCTCTATCGTTTGAAAGCACTGCCAACAAACTTAGAGGCAAAACATATGGGGAAAGCCGCCATGTTGCACTCACCTCAGTTTGGCTTGCCAGTTATTGAACAACAGACAACCAGCGTTTTTCAAGTTCACCAGAGCCTTGGCGAGGTTTTCCACCAAGCTGAGGTTTTTTATAAATCGTTGCACATCTTTCAGGCCTTTGTCGGCGATCAACATCAAACGGGATTGAAGATCATGCACGTCTTTCAATGACATATCTGGTTAACACGAATATTTTTTTTCCTAAAATTTATTTTTGAAAATAGGTGGTTATCTAAAAAATCCTCAGGACAGAGGATGGTTCTTAATAAATTTATAGTTGGAAACAATAAAATCCGATTGATGTAACACCACACATGCGATCAGTTGTTGCGTGGCTTCTGAAAAAGTGAAACATTTTCCACTACAGATAGGTGACAGTCCTAGCTGATTGAGTAATTTTTCATGGTGCACACCTAAAAGTCTTTACTAAAGCCAGTAAATGTCTATGCACATAACCAAAAGAAGCAACGTGAAGGTTTGGCATGAAAATCTGTAGTTTCTTCAAGGTTGGTCAAATAAAGGTTGTTTTCATCGTTTATGACCGGAGAGTACCAGCGTCTGAATGGCAACTTCACATCCACAAACACACGACATGCAAAGAAACCGGCAACTTGACACCTCAGCAAAAGTTAGGCCTTAAACCACTATCAATTAGTTCAAAACACCCAACTGGGTCCTTGAAATGGCTGAAACAGCTGCTCAATTGCGGTACGTTTGCAAGAATATGAAGTGACTTCAGTGTGCACTTAGAGAAAAACTTTCAAGATAGAAAATTCCCAAAACTCACACTCACCTGGATCTTTTTCCAAGTACAACCTCACCGATGTTTCTAATGAAGTGGTTTCATTATCACAAGAGATAACATAAACTCCATGGGAATTGATTAGCTGGGCTCTTGAAAGTGACGACTTTTCAACAGAGCCATGAAAATCTTTAATTCCTTTCAACCACGTAAGAGCACGAGCAGTAGTTTCCTTAAGCATAAGCGAGCTTTGTCGTACAAAAATTTGGTACTGTATAATAGCCAAAGTACTCACACATTGCATCTAACCAAATGTAACAAAATATCGACAACGCAAAATTTGAGTTTCGGCTGCACATTTTCCTTTTCTCAGATGTTTGGTCAATAGGACTATGGCTTCTTTTTCAAATGACATGGAGAAATTAAATTTTGAAAGAAATGGTTGTATGCTAAATTGAAAACCATAGCGGTAATTTTGTAGCACCTTCCCGTAGTTCACAACTTCAAAACGTTTTGCTAATCACATGTCAGAATCGCGATAGTTGGGTTTTGAATCGTCTTGTAACCCCTCGATACCTGGAAGACAAAACGCAAAATCGCCTACCCATTTTTCAGGAAGCTCCGGGTCTCTATCCCTGTGCTCTTGGACGCTTTTCAAAGCGCGCAAAACGTCATCTAAACCCGACGTTTTCTTCAGATCGAAAAGAAAAGGAGCGAAGCCCATCACGGCGCTGTTGAAGCATGCGACTTTGTCCAATTCCATCGGAGTATCGCCGGCAGAGATCATGGCAAGATCGCTCAACACCTTAACTTCGCCGCGATCTGAGAAAAACAGACAGTATCTACAAATGCGAGGCACTGACCATGGAAAGATAAAATTGCTGAACACCTTTAGCTATTAGTTATAAGCAACAAGGTTTATTGGTTTTCCGCAAGCACAGAAGTGACTTACCAGTCACGAAACACCTTCGTATAGCTTAACATTCGAAACATGTAAATGTTTTCAGAAAAGCAGATCTTTTTAACGCAACGTTCATCATGCGTTACATGCCCCCACGCCAGACAACCTGAAGCAAGACGGTAGTCAACGGGGTTGTCGTCGAGAACCAGAAAGTTTGATGTTTGAATCCAGTGGTGATTCAACTCCTTTGCACCCTGGATTTCAATGTTTTAACGGCGACACGCTTGAAAAGCCTGGTCTTACATGAACTTGTGACTTTGCAAAAGCACCACCAACGCACAAAATAAATGCACGATTTTCAAGATCTTTTTTATTCGATTTATTTTTCTAATAAATCTCAGTGCAAAGCACTGCATACCATATATGCTTTCCATATAAAATCGTATTGCAATACCTTAAGATTTGCAATAGTTGTTTTTTGCACAAACTCATTGTGGGATTAGCTTTTTGGCTCCTCAAAAAAATTCGGTAGGACTTCATGGAGTTCTAACTTTTGATAAACAGTTTGGTTCAGTGTGAAAAGAAGGTTCTTAAACAATTACACAATTTTAACAAAAACAAAAATTAGTTCGTACGAAGCGGTTGCTAAACAATAGTTTTGCTTAGTGCCTCTGCATTGGGTTGGGGTAATTGCTTTAAGTTTAAGCAAAAAATTGTGTCGTTGTCTTTATACTAACATCCAAAACATGGCCAAGATCTTACTTATGAGGAAGTGTTGTTATTTCGGTAGACAAAAAGTAAATCAACTAGTCTTCATGAGAAATCCAAGCGTATTGAGCTTTTACGAAATGAAACATTTTGTAAGACAAGTCGGGAGATTGCAGTTTATTTTTAAAGCACGTTTTACAGTCAGACGGTTTGTGTGCTTTTAGATTTATCACAATACTTTTTTTGAAGTAGTTTCCTTTTGGCTAAATTTAATTACGCTCACAATAGGAACTTGCCAGATCAGTTTTTGCATAACGTATATCGCCTCCCGAACAATTCGATCCCAGACCTAGCTCTGCGAAATTCTAAAGACAGCTATGACCTGAGCGATATGCACAACAAGTCAGCAAATGTTCCAACATTGACGTCCACTGTTTTGCAGCTAGAACATGTTGTTTCATAATGAAGGATCACTATACACTGTACCTTTCATATTCTTTCGCAGCCAAGCAACAAGTTCTCTCTCTTTTGAAAAATTCTGTATGAATTGACCATACTCCTCGGAAATGTTTGAAAAGCTTTTTCCCATTTTTATGACATTCGACGTGATTGAATTCAAAGGTTTTTCTGCTGAGATTTTACTTTTATCCTATACAAAAAACCTCTTGTTCAAAAGGTGAACATGAAAACGATTTTCTTCACAATTTTTATCCACCTAACGACCAAACGAATGTCAAAGTTAATTGATACAGATAGGAAAGCTATCGTTTTCAAAAAATACTTTGGTAATGCAGAAAAACAGCAAAAACTTATGCATTGTTTATGTTCCGTGTGGCTCTATCTTTTTCTAATTAGAAGTTTAATATCACCTTAAAAACATCCGGCAGGTCTATTTTCGAAAATATTCGCATAATCTTCATCAGAAATCAATCTCGACACGTCAATTAAGACTGCAACACTTTAGAGGAAAACATAACGGACTTCAATGTGTGCTGCTGAGATTCGATGATGCATTGGACAAAAATAAAATTGTTTGTCAGCAGACCTTGGTCAGAAACAGGGCTCCAACCAACTGATATTTCGGGGGGAAGCAAATCGATTCTAACTTGTTGTTCATCAAAAACTAAACATGTTTTTGCAAATTTCGGGGGACAATTCCCCAAGGTTGGCCCCCCACTTTTGCAGGCCTGGTCAGAAATGTGTGTTTTGCATTGGTTCCACAAAATAACAAACTTGCCTTCAAAATATCAAGGTATCCGAATTCGCCTTGCAAACATAGACATTCCTTCAAATCGTAGAGGACATCCACGTTTTCTTGCTGTTGTTTAAGCATGAAATAGGTATAAATTTGCTCAACTCTAAAATGCTCACGGTCTATTGGATTTTCAAGTGTTTCAGTCTCAACCACGCTAGCAGTGGGAATGCTAGATACTACTGACTGACCATCAGTGGATGACGATTCGATCTGACTCTGGTCTGCATTTTCTCCAACAACTTCACCCTCTGCAGATTCCAAGAAAACAACCTCACCATGGTCATTTTCAGCGACACTTTCCCATTCGATAGAATTGTCCGCAGTCGAGGTTATATTTGCTTTTTCAGAAACGCTGGCACTGACGTCTTTTTCACTATAATTGTCCGTCTCTCTGTCTTCTCCAAGCTGAGGTTCCAAGAGTTGGCTTGATTCCTGAGTATTGGTTTCTTCCAGTATAGGCGTAGGACTATCATTCACTTTGAAGTTTGGAAAACGAAACACAGCTTTTACCAGTCTTTCGATCTCCATCTTTTCAAGAACATTCACATGGGCATACCTGAAGTCTTTTTCCAATTGGCCCAGTAGAATTTCACCTGCAAAAAATTGACGCATGTAGCAGGAAATGCACAAGTCAAGAAGTGTATGCGTATGCGCTCGTAAATGGGAAGTTAAAATTACGCCTTCAGACTGACGGAAACACAATTTGGAAAAGGACAATTGAATTAATTGAATGGCAGAACTATTTTTCCCGTTGCATCGAAAAAATATCCGAGAAAACAGGAGCGCATCAGCGTTTTTTTTTTCGGTCACCGTTCGTATAATAGGCAAACAAGAAATAGCACAGTTTATTAGTCTGTGCAGGCTTTTGTGGAGAAGATCTTTAAGATTCTAAACATGCGACACAGTAGGCCTATTGTAGTGCACAGCTTTGCACAACCAGAACTCGCCAGCTCATAAGTCAGAGAGCTGTTCAAACCCTCTTAAAGATGCGGGACGTCTTATAGTTAAGAAAGATTTGGATGTAGTTTTTTTTGTGGGTGACGTCTAACGGGGGTAGGTTTACGCATTTTTTGCCACCTTCACCGGGCGCTGGGCGCCAACACCCAGAGCCAATTTTTTGACTCCAGCTTTTATGCGAAACTAAATATTATGGCCAAAAAAACAAAATTTTGGTAAAAAATCCAAAATTACATTTTTACCAAAAGTTTGTTTTTTTGCCATAATTTTTGAGGCATAAACGCCAGAAAACCAATCAAGGGTTCTAAAGACTCGTATTATAGCCTAGCTTCGAATAAAAATTGAGTCAAAAATTGGCTCTAGGCGTTGGCGCCATGGGCCCGGTGAAGCTGGCCAAAAATGTACAAACCTACACCCATTATGAAGTCACCCACAAAAACCCACAATCCAAAACTTCAACTTTTTTATCTAAACTACAAGACTTTCCGCATCTTTAGAGGATTTGAACAGCTCCTCAACTCAATCGACTGGCGAGTTATGTTTGTGTAAACTTCAACAAGAAAAGTGGCGCACGCGGGTTTTAAAATGAAGGGTCGTACATTTAATATTTTAGACCCGAGCGCTCAGTAATTCAATTCAATTTGGGTTGATCAGGACACATGGAACCTACATCAAACTCATGAGGTGAACAGCAAACAAAAATTCGCTCAACCTCGCCAGGGCTGCACATGATGCCAAGAACCGTAGTTGAGATTCTACTTCGTTTTCGCGGAAGTTTCTAAATGTATTAAAGAGTCAAAGACAACAAAGAGAAAAGTATCTCACGTAATTTCAAATGGGTTGCTTTCAACTAGTTCCGCACATAGTTTTTTCAAACGTTTCTATTTATTGCGCATCATCATAGAACTCGGGAATTCAATATGTCACCGTTTTGAAAAAATATAGCAGACCTAGCAGGTTATCCACCAGCAGTACAGCTCACAAAATAGTGCGTGAAATCCCAACCAGAGAAACAAAACGATTAATCGAATGCAGCAACGTGGCGGACCTCGTCGTCAACAAACACAATTTTTCCCATAAACTAACATGCAAAGATGCCCACAATCCAGTTTTCGTCAATTTACAAANGTAACACTATANCAAATCTTTACGCAGCGATTACCTCTGTCTAGATTTGCTTTCAATCCACTAACTGCGTCTTTCATTCTCAACCAGACGAATGTCAGGACGTCCTTAAGGGTCCAGATTGGTTCACCTTTGTCATTGCGCTGAACATCGTTGATAGCCTCAGCGGAATATACGTTCCACAAACTAATCAAAAACTGATGACCATCAACCTGCAAACATTTAAGCTCCTTTTGAGTCACCGAGGAAACCGGGTGCAAAAAACGTGAATCAACCTACGGCGTTTTGTGCCTTAGCTTAAAAAATTACCGCTGCCAAGAAAATACACATGATGTCTGGATTTTTCACAAACGAGGAACCAGGCCTCGTGTCTGTTGTGAATGAAGAATTTTTTGCAATTACCTCAACTGACGTGGAAATATGCGAAACAGTTTAATTTGTGAAATTACATTTGGCGAAAAAGTCAGAAAAAATAAAAAAAATCTCAGCGAAACGGGTTGACACTACGATTAGGGAGTAGGAGTAATGTCGTTGTATCTATCACAGTGTTTCTCAACCTTTTCAAGACACGGACTCTTTTCGGACCAGTATAAATCTTTGCTGTCTCAAGAGAGACTACAAGAATAATGGAAACACTGACTTCAGCAAATGTGGTTTATTTATCGCCCACATTCGCAAATTTAAATGAGAACCTTGTCCCTGAGTTGTTTCACAAGTTTATCGCAATTAGAGTATATGGTCGTCAGTGCACATCTGACGTCGTCTGATCAAAGTTGTTTTTGGTACCTGGCCTTAACCACACTTACTGTTCACAAGCTAGCTTCAGGAAGGCATGCAGTTAGGAAAGGGAAAGGTACTTCTTCACCTTACGACACAGATCAGAGAAAATTGGTTCCATTGAGTAAACGTTCAGAAAAAATTGAGTAAGAGAAGCATTTTTATTTTGTATATCCACAGCTGTCGACTTTGCAATTCATTCACCTATTCCGCAAATGCAGTCAAGTCACAATGAACACATAGTGCTGGCACCTCAAAAGGACTTCGCAACCAGTGAAATATTTTGCTGTAGTTGTTAAAATGGATATGTGCATCCAGCTTGGATGGAAATGTAGTAGGATGTTCAGGAAAGATTGGGCGAATGCAGCGCAAATCAATTTCTAACTCTTCACCAATTTTACCGCTGTACGTTGCCACAGGAGTAAGCTACTCTCCCCAAGTAACTGGACCATCAAAACGTCTTCGTACCTGATGCTTTCGTCAATGCATTTTACATGTTTTGATAAAAGATGCCGACTTACAGTAGCTTAGCTTCTTGAGGAAGCTGTGAGCTAAGGCTTACACACTGTGACCGGACTTCACTGTTTACCTCAACTAAAGTAAATCGAAGTTTCAAGTAGTTGTTTTATGCAAACTCCAGCTATCGTTTAGCCATGATAAACTAGTGTTTGAGGGTACTAAAATCAAATTGTTTGCAATGGTCAATGTGCTTGCGGACTCACCCACAGTCCTCCACGGACTCATTTTACTCCGCGGGCTCGGGTTGGAAAACACTGATCTATCACTTAATACGTCACAATGCGATCATTTTCAGGTCTTCGAATATAGCTGGCGCGTTTTATACGTACTTACTTTGCTGTCAAATATTTCCTTGATATGTAACTTTTGCTTGTCGTCCAGGTTCAGTAATTTTACTTCAACCATTCCTTCTTCGTCTGTGCAAGCAACATCCTTCCATGCCAATTTCGGCAAGTCAGGTATCATTGAATGTAAGTTTTCTGCAAAAAACATAGCTCCTTATTGGAATGGTTCACGTTGAGAAACCAAATTTGGTTTCACGCCGCACATAGATGTAACAACAGGAATAATCAATTCACCAGCAAGACGCATGTAAAACCCTAGCTGAAAATATTTTCCCAATCTGCGATAACGAGCGGTTAAAATTCACGGTTGCCAGAGGAAAGTGTATAAGCAAATTACTTCAACCAGGCCTTCTTGAAAACAATGACGCACAGGTCGTTTGTTACTGACAACATACATGAGCACTTTCAGAGATTAATTGACACTTCATCAGGTTTGCTTAAATTTGATCAGATTAAAACAAACAAAAAGGGTTTGCAGTTCTTAAAGCTATTCCCATGAAACACTTCTACAATTGATCTACAATTGGACTATCTTGATTTCTTTCGTGTGATAGGGGCCGGGAAAATATAAGTCTGTGGTATATTGGAAAATACAGGTTGTTGGCTGAGGAAGGCATACGCTTTCCTGAAGTGCAACGAATGTATAACCGTCGGGCGACTATTACGTCTTTATATTTTGGCAGATGGCTACCAGGTTTGAACAAGGAAAAAGTTTAACCCAATTCTTGTTTTTGTTTTCATTCCGAGGTAGCCTGTGTCCTGCATGTTGGTAGGCGATGCAACGAAACTGCGGCGCCGTGAAGCAGGGTCCAGCCGATCGTGAAATACATTAAGCTTGCAATAAAGATCCCCTGCTCTATGCATTCATTCGTGTTGTTTCTATATATTTCCATGTCTAAACGCAAGTTTCACATGTGGAAACATTTGCCAAACGTGCGTTCAACCATGATCACGACATAAGTTGCATTCAATCCACTATTGCCTGGGAAGAGCAGCTTCATGTCATCTCACAGCCAATATCGATTGTTTTGAATCGCGATATGAGACGTTTCAATACTTATGAAATTGCGACTCGTAACGCAAGTAGCATTTATGAAATGCACAAGTTTTACAACTTAATGGTATTTACAATCTTGAAGCGTACAAATTCATGTATAAATACAATAATTCTCATCTACCGCCTACATTTAACAATTATTTCAGAGGTATTACTGGTGTTCATTCGTATAATACGACACAAATTAAAACTCCGCAATTTGCATTACCAAAATCACGTTCAAGCTCAGGTGCCAAAATGCTGAGGTAGAGTGCAATATAAATCTGGTCAGAAATTCTTTTAGAAATGAAAGATGAACCGCGTATGACTTTTGTTTACAGCGGAATATAAAAAAGGTGCTACTCGGGTACTAGAAACATTATTGGAATTCCTTTTCTTGCTGCTGCATAATTAACAAAGTGCATTGATTAACGCTGTTAATATGAAAATAGTTGTTTCATGAGGGTATTGCTGTTTTTTATTTCACTCAGTTGGGTTTGCTTGCGTTCACAAAAATTGGTCGCATTAAACGCTCGCGTAAAGCAGTGGGACGCTTTTAGTTTCTAAATGGCATTAAGAGTCATGTATCTGCCAGCAATAAACGAATTACCGCTCCTCTGGGTGAATCATACATCGACCGAAAATGCGTTTCCCAAACATTTGTTTGGACGCTTTGTTCTCAGTCTGATCAAATTTTGTGACATATGTTGCAGCGCTACACTAGTCCATAACTGTCGTAACGCATTTCTATCTTTAGCTATTGTGAATGTATAAAACACATGTGAAAACTGAAAAGTTTTTTTGTGGCGTAATTAATCCAATGTCATCTTGCGGCTTGAACGTACTTACAACGCATTTAATCATGT
>JGI24158J21664_10010625_pt1 | contig 12278 bp, 9 predicted proteins | sample Ectturendosymbi3_FD_21664 | JGI IMG/M metagenome (IMG submission 21664) | reverse complement strand
TATTGTCTGTTTTTTCAACCTGCGTTCTGCAGAGTGTGTGTGTTCATACTATGGACTTCGTGTCTGCTATAAACAAACAAATAAAAATAAATAAATATTCTTTTGTTATCTTGACACAATTATTTTGCAAACTTCTATTTGTGGTGAACTACGCGATCAGACCTTCCGTCATTTTTCTTTTTGACCTTTCATGATTAACCTTCGCCGATATCCTCAAACGTAATGTAGTTTGTGGTGAAACAGTGTTATTTTCAGACGACTTGTGGTGATTCGCTCTGGGGAGCTCGCTTACTACCGGATTGATGAGGAGGAACATGCCGCTGCCCTCAATATCATCCATCTTTCACCGATGAGCATCGCCATCAACGCGGAAGATAGCACCACGTTTACTGTGGCCACCACTAAAGAAAGCCACAGGTGTGCTCGCTACTAACTGCTGCATCACGTTAGAAATATTCGCTTCAAGATGAAAGCGTCTATGACAATAACTCTTGACGATTTAAAAGCGAAATGTGTTTTGGCGATGTCTGAAATACAAAAGTGTTATATTACTTCTTTTCGAGCATGGCGATTTCTAACAAAGTGCAAATCTACTGTTGAATCTTATGTTCTGTCGTTAACGTCGGTACTGCTGATTTCATGTTGGGGAATTGATCGCAGTACGTATTTCTACTTTACAAATGCTCAGATAGTAAGTATTTTTGTTAGGTCAGGGTTTTCGGCCCAAAAGTCTCAATTATTTTGAAAAGCGCGACACGCAATATTTACTGTACTTTCTACGTTTTTTTGCGTTTGCATAATATTTCCTCAAGGAATTCGTTCAAAGTACCTTCAGTGTCTGTACCGATCTGGCGATATTTTGCTCTTGATAAATTTGAAAGGTCTACCTTTAGGCCTACGTTCGTCAATCTAGTTTGAGACATTCCAAGTGCTTGAAGCTGTTTAGTAAAATATAACCTTGCTTTGATAGCCTTGCCAGGTGCGAGAAAAACTCTGCAAAATTCCTATGGCATCGCTGTAGAAGCAGCAACAACTGTTTATTTCATTACCCTTCTCGAAAACAGACCCAACGTCCAACCACTAGCAACATATTTTCCATATACGAGGCTTGGGTCTTAGTCTTCAGTTTTTCTGCCTCTCATAATTCTTACGGTCGAACACATATCTTACAGCACCTTGCAATTAATGTTTCTCGTATTTTAGCACTTTTTTTGTAAAATAATTTATTTTCTAGGTTTCGTATCCCTGACAACGGAGGTCTTGACTTCAACCTTGAGCGCATGAGGGACGAGTGGATTGACGCGCTTAAGAGGGGATGCAAGAGACATTACCAAGATGAGTCTTCTGACGAGGAAGACGATGAAGATGAGGAAGAAGAAGAAGAAAATGATGAAGTTGATGCTGTCAGTGACATTTCAAAAGAAAGTTTTGATATCATTTTCAAGGTATGAATGTTGTAGTAACTTCAACTAAGAAAACCATTTCGCGATGTTTTATACAGTTAATTAGAAACTTGCAGCTTCGGTTCCATTTTACGCAATTAAATTCTCCAAATTGGAGTATTACATATACGTCTAAATAAAGAAATATAGATGGAACCATTATTATCAAGAATACAGTAGTATGAACATTGCTGCATTTTTTTGAAAGGGATGCACAAGTAAGTTCTGATATCACCAAACATCAGTCCAATATCGATGGCTTGTTAAAATATAGCTTCTAGCAAGGTTAGCGGTTTTAGAAAAGGTTTATATTATGAGAAAGCTAGCAAAGAATATCTCCTATGGTGAACAATAATCACGTTTTAACAGGAAATTCAAAAATTGAAGGAGGGCTTTGGAAATACAAAAGAAAACAGCAAGTCCTCGGGCATTTGCGAAAGTCTGGATGCTTTGCAAAAACTGCTCAGCGAACTGCGCAACAATGTAGAGTGCTCACCGCTGGTCTCTGACCGCACGGGGTCGCAGTCGAGTTCAGTGAGCTCGAAAACAAGCCGGAGCGGATCAACCATCGCTTCTCAACAAGGAAGCAGAAAAAACTCTAAAAATGACAGAGACAAGTCTACTCTCCCTAAAATTTCGTCTGATTCTGTTACCGAGCATAGAGCTGAAACCGAACTCTCTGCAATTGTGGCGGTGAATGCGCATGCACCCTGCAGAGAGCCAAAAGTGCCTGCTGGTATACCCTTGATGGCATCAGAGGGCGTTGGGCTGCATACCCCCCAACTTCCAAACGGTGTTCAAACAATTCCACGGAGTTCCGCCGTAACAAGTGACAGTGTTGATGGTGCGTTATTCATGTCTGAGCCTCCTCCTCCACCAGGAGTACCTAAATCGTTTTTCAACGAAGCCAGTCCTGGTCGACGTATTTCAACTACCAGTGACTCGCTTCCTGCCAGTGAGAACATAAGTGAAGAGCAAAAGCTACAAACTAAGCTTTTCTCAAACAGAATTGTCAACTCGTCGGTAGATGAAAAGTGTGATTTCGACAATGAAAGACAAGATATTCCTCCACCACCGCCCCCTCTGTCTTCAGCTATTCCTCCACCACCGCCCCCTCTGTCTTCAGATATTCCTCCACCACCGCCGCTTCTGTTGTCAAATATTCCTCCACCGCCATCTTTAGCAATCCCTCCTCCGCCACCATGCGTAGGCCTCCCTCCTCCCCCGCCACCTCTTCCATTGAATGCTCCGACGCAAAAGAATAATGGCGTTCAAATGAGGCCTTTTCACTGGACAGTCGTACCAAAAAACCTGGTAAAAGAATTTTGTTCTTTCTGCTTTTATTTTTGTTTAAAACACCAACTATTGGTGGTCAGTGATTATATCTGATGCGGCTTTTAAGAAAGCGTAATTATGCCACCATGACAATTTCTTCTCTTGTACCTTTCACGAATTTGTGTTTCAATTTACCAAACGCTTTGTTTGTAAATACTGTATGTTCGTTAAATTTTCCAAATTCGGTTTGTAACGGAACTCATTGTCCATCTTTTGTCTGACAACACCTGTAGTTAAAACCGTCCCTAAGCCTAAAGGCTCGCAAGAAATAAGTTATGTTTCGATTTACACGTTTCGGTGAGCTCCTGAAGGTTTTTAAAGAGACCGTCACGACGCGACACGAATTATCTAACTCTGTCATCGCAAAGTCTTCAATCAAGACCTGCAACATTTTATTAAGATTCCGTTAGCAGTACTTTGAAAAAACCATATACTTTTATTAAGAAGCCAAACTTAAAGCACTGACTTCAAAGTTAAAGGAAAAAATAAAAGCTCGGGTAGACTGGAAGCGTTCTCATTGTTACTAAGTTAAAGAAGGGGAGAATTGGGTGGCGATAGCTCGGCGGTAGAGCCCGCCTCTCAGTTGGAAGGTTGGGTGTTCGACCCAAGGTCACTGAGTGAATCGCCCTAGCGCTTCTTGGGTAAGAACGTTCATCTCAACCGCCCGGAAAAAAGCAAATTTCACGCCTCGCCGTGCCGCCAATTGCCGTCACCAAAATCAAATTTGAAAAGGGGGAGAATAAGCAGTAGAGGTGCAAATTTTATACAGAACGCCATACGAGGGCAGCACATGGTTGTAACGGCTACCAGGAAATTCATGGACTTGCCCGTTGTAAACAAGCCGAGTATATGCCTAATAGGGTCAGCAATTCAACACCGCGCACTCTTTCAAGAACAGAGGGGGCCGTTTTCTAGCGAGTGAAGATTGTGTTGAATATAAACATCAACGCGAAATTAGCTTTTTCAGACTGCAAGTTAGCGTGCCTAGCTTCAAATGCGTTTCCAACTTCGGCTAGTAGTCACATAAATCTTTGCAGTTGCGAATATAGCGTTATCACGTCACCCGGAAAGTCAAAATAAGCGACTTAAACCGGTTTCATGCGATCTCCACAACCAGTGTTCCCTCTTAGAGAAAAAGTTACACTGCGCAAATGTTTGTTTTAGTGAGCATTAATATTTTAAGGCTGAGTTAGCAGAGTTCTGAATAAGTTGCAAACTTTGTGAATTACTAGAATAAGTACAAAAATCTTGTGAAAATACGAATAAAGCACACGTTTATTTCAAATAATTTTTCCTTGTTATCGTGCTTTTCCAACGTTTTGCAATGTTGCAACTGCGCGAGAGCGAGTCTTGTGTACTGCGCAGTTGGGCACCTTAGAGGGAACATTGTCCACAACCCCACGGTACTGACTTTTTATAACGTATGAAGACTGCTTCATATCTTCATTCCACCCGTAATCTGTGCACAACTGAATATTCATGAAAACCACTTTTTTTCTTGCAGAAAAGGTATTATTTACACGTGCTTATAAAAGACTTATTATTGTTTGCCTTTTGGACATCCATAACTGCATTTGTTTCCACAAATATGTGGATCTTTTATCTTCCAACTGAAGTCTTTAAGTGTTACTAAGTTTGCTATGGACGCGGTGGTGCATTCACATATTTTGAGGCTTAAAAGTTCGTACAGTCGAAAAATGAGTTGAAGCAAATGGGAATCGCTTCGACCCGATTCTTCACGCCTTTCAAACATTTCTGTTGTCAGATCGCTAAAAGCATTTGGAAGAATGCAGAAGACTACAGCTCGCAAATAGATCTCGATGAACTGCAAGGTTTGTTTAAAGTTACCAGCGAGAGGAAACAGAACCAAGTGACCGAGTCAATACCAGGAAGAGGTGATGGTGCAGTAAACATGATGCGTCTGCACTGAAAGAAGTGCTAAACTCATTAGTCTTGGAAGTTGTATAAGAAATGAAAAATCAAAACCATTGACAAAAATGAAACCACCTACAAAAATCAATTCCTGTTACAAGTTTAGAATCAGCGAACATACAATTCACGTTATCAATTGTGAAAGATCCACATTTCAACTAGATAGCAGTATGATGGTGCGAATGATTACTGCGACAGCGCTATCGCATCAAGTACTAGTAATAGGACCAACCGAAACCTATTGAAAGCATGGAGGGACAAGTTATGGCCAAAAACTCGATAATTATTTAATTAATTCCCGATGAACCCATCCAAAAAAAACAAACCTGCCCCAATTGTGACGTTGCCTACAAAAACGTTCAAATCCAAAACTTCCCAATTTTATTTAATCGAAAGTACAAGACGTTCCGCATCTTTAAAGGGTTGGAACAGCTCTCTATCTCAATCGCCTGGCGAGTTATGGCCGAACAAATACTTGCCCAAATGGGACAAATCCGCGGACTGAAAGGGTTAAAAGGTCCGTGGATATTTGAAGACCTACGATACAATGCTAATCTACCGCAGGCTTCCCTGAAGGAACATACGTTTCCGAATCGATGGCTGAAGACCAAAATCCACATTCATCAAAACATGTTGCTAACAATGATGAACCAGATTGTTCAGTTTCCGGTCGTATCATGCACTTAATTTTACCTTTTAGTGTATGTCGCAATGCCTGTGTGTTCGTAGTTCGAACGTCTTTCCCTTCATTCACTGAAATTTTGATAATACATCAGTTAGCCTCAATCAAATCTGTGGTGTTTGCTGTGAGCTTGGCAAAGTTGCTGTGTGTTTTTACCGCTTTCTGCCCAGTATATGACCGCATGGGAACAATATATTCTGTGTCTCAAGGATGTTCAAAGCACAACATGTAACCGCTATCTTTTTTCATATTTGTAATACCAATTATTTACTAGTTGCAAAATGCAAAATCGCGACGTGGATTTTTTTCTCTGTCGATATCCTTAGACTGACGTTTGTTTGCAGCAAAGTATGTCGCCTCTTGACCTACAATTTTACCAATCTTAAACTTACTGCAGTATTACTGGGAAGTATTCTACGGTAATATCTAAGTTTTTTTATATTCATTTTCAGTGCTGGTTTTACCAGTAGAACCGCCAAAGAAGAAAGCTGCTGAAAGCTTCCTAGATCATAAAACAGCTCAAAATCTGGGAATTTTCATGTCTGGATTCAAACTACGAGGTCCAGAACTGATTCAGAAATTACTAATACTTAAAGAAGAGGATGGAGGAATTTGCACTGAGCACTTGGTTGGTTTGCAGAAGTAAGCAGTTCTATGACTTTCTAAACACTGTCTTTTCATTGTTTACAGTAATGTGTAAGAATTTCGATTAAATAATAAACACTTGGGCGCATCTGAAAAATCTCCTTACCATATAGGGCAAACATTCGCATTTGCCAACTTTTTAAGCATTTAAAAGCATTCTGCCCTATCAGGTCCATGCAACGTTTTTATTGCAACAGGAAGAATGCAAGTTGAAGAAGATTTTTTGTTTCTCAGCTGATACGCGTCGTGAATTAGACCAACTGCTTAGCGAGTCGATGGTTGTGCAGCACGCTGAGCCATTATGTTTTGTGCAAAAAATCCTGCAATGGATAATTTTCTTCTGTTTCTTTTTGTTGCTTGTAAGGGTGTGCCCCGAACCGGAAATGAAGCAAATTTACGAAAAGTTTGCCGGAAGGGAGGAAGAATTGGCGAAGGAGGATCGATTCATGTCGGAGGTGCAGATGTTATTTTGCGAATAGCTCAAAGATCACTTAACAATCAGACACCTGTATTGGTCAGATACTACGTCAATGCGTTGTTTGCGCATGTACATGTAGTGTTATGTCTTATCCAGTTAGGTGATGTTAAATGCTTTCATATGTATCTTCACGAAATTGCGGAAAGATCCACGATTTACAATTGCCAAAACCCTACCCTAAACAAATAATATATCATTAAAATAAATTTGGAGGAAATGGTTTGTTCTGCCAATTATTTTGCAAGTTGTGTTTTTTCAGCTTTGCAACATACCCAGATTGGGAACGCGTCTTGAAATCTTGACAACGCTTCGTGAGCTTCCGCAAGAAGTCGAAACTCTCAGACCGGTGAGCGTGACGCTTTTTTCACGTGACGACACATAAACGTCAGCGAGGATGCAACTGCTGTCGGGAAGTTACGCAAAAGCAAATTTGCGCGTGTGGCTCGTGCAGAATGAACACTGAAGCAATAAGTTCCGTTAACCTTGATTGACGCGGCTGTTAATAATTGCGGAGGCGTCCTGCAAGCTTAACAGCAAAACAAAAAATGTCACGTCATGCTAGTGTTTGTGGCACTTCACAAAACCAGCGTTGATTTGATGCTTTAATTTCCAGGTAGCAACAGTAATTTGCTTGGGATTTGCAAACTTGCGAGTTTTTTCTTTATAGAACTTCACAGTAAAAAAAAACAATCGTTTGTTCTTTTGCGGTTTGTCAGGAGATTCAACAGGTGCTCAATGCGTGCGAAGAGCTATTAGGAAGTAAGAAGTTCGAAACCATCCTCGCCTACGTACTTGCAGTTTCCAACTGCATCAACGTGACAAACACGAAAGGAACCACAAAAGGCCTGAGGATTTCCAGCTTGCAAAAGGTAAGCGAAGGTTAAGTTGCGATCATGCCAACCCAACTATTTCCTATAAATTGCCAGCACCTACATCTTTCAACATTGCCTTCTACGTGCACCAGGAACTCAGCAAGGATTCGCCACAGTGTGAAACGCAATATGCAGCCTAAACAAATACGCAATCAATCTGCTATGAGTTGACTTCATGTCCTTTATGGCATTGTTGTTGCGCTACACAAGTACTATGCAACTTAGGTTTCGTTTTAATAACGTAATGGTACTTCATAAACCATGAGTTTTTAACCTGGGGTGCGTGAATGTGATTTGAAAGGTTAATAGGCTTTACAGACATTTCCATTACTGCCACAACGGTTGAAACCTAATTTTGTAAAATTAACTTGCAACGTTTCTCCTGAAGGGATCCGTATCTTTTATTAGGGGTCGGTGACACACAAATGTTGAAAAAACGCAGGTCAAGATTTGAAGTGTAACGATCTATTGCAGGGCAGTCGATTATTTTGCACTGGGCACTGACGTATCTTTCTGAAATTGCGACGTCATCTGCACTGGAAAAAAAGAATGAAGGAGAAAGAATCTACTTTGTTTCATTTGAAATGACATTACTTCATCGAAAGCGCTCTGGCGAAAAATGTCCTTAAAATTGTTACTTTTGTTGGAAGATGGTGGAATACTCGCTCCAGAGTACAAAATGTAAAGGCGGCGCAACGGGGGTCCGTGGTCCGGACTAGCCACTATTTTTCAAGAGTGTCCGAGATCATAAGCCTGCCAGTAATTCACTGCGCTTTTGGTTTTTCGTTGAATTTTTTGAGTGCCTGACCTTGTCCATACTGCAAGCTTGTTTTCAACTCAAGTTTGTATCGTCGTACAGCGTGCGCGTCGCTTGAGAGACTAATTTAAAATATTTATAATACGGAATAAGTAATCCTTGGCGCAAAGCGTCAACTGGTAATGCACGGTAACTGCGTGGAAACACATTCCGGCGCTATTAACCTGAACCAAGATAGCAGGGCACATCAATCACTAACATAGTCAGTTTCAATTTAGTTCTTTGTTGTGTATTTCGTTCAAACGCATGTTAAAATATGCGTGACAGAATTTGTTCAATGCCTTTTAATTTGTCGGATAATTTTCATGTTGTCAAACATATAGCACGCCTCCAGGTGTTCTCATACGTACCATGCGTACACTCGGTATCGCTGTTCTCATACACTTAGGGCTTTTCATCTGATTCAATGTGGAGCAACTTTGTTGTTGCTGGTGTTTACACGTTCAGGATTTGGTCGTATGCTAACAGTCAAAGTTCAGCCTACGGTTACTGTACAGAGATTCGTCACATAGCAGCTTGTTTTATACTTACAGTATACCAAAAGTTTTGATGATGCTGGCAACTTTCGATAACTTTGTTTCCAATCGTATAAAACAAGTCAAAGGAAAGCTATATTTCCCAAAAATATAGATATTTTTACCTCACACTCTAAATTTTCCAGATTAGGTTTAGAGGTATGTTTATGTGGAGCATTGTATTAGCAGTATAATGTTCAACAGATAATGGAAAAGTTTTCTCTGTGATTTTTGTGTGTTCATATCGTGTCCTAAGTAGTATTTATATTGTGTAGAACGAAACTGAGTGAAGTTATCAGTACTAAAGGTTATTTTGGCGACAATTTGAAGTCGTAAAATCTATACCAGTGGTTCTCAAAGTTTTTTCACATCCCCCCCTTACAAACCAAAACACTGTCAATTCCTCCCCAACAAAGATCACAAATGATAATTGCAAAAATTTCGCGCTACCTGCTGTGAAGAAACAATAGACGATTATGAACCAAACAGACTCTTTTATAACATCAGTCACTGCAGTTAAAGCAGCTTGCACCTGCAAGTTACTGCGATTGCTACTTGACAGGCGCATGATCCGCTTTGGTTGGTAATCGCAACTTCACCCTTACAAACGGAGTAGGTTACGACGCCTCAAGAATGGCGTCCCACAGGGATCCATCATGGCACCCCTTCTCTTCAACATCCACACCTCTGACATGCCAGCTACTGTCTCCAGTAAGTATTTAAGCATACGCCAAGGACCTAGAAGTCACGCATGCTGATGGAGACTGACAAACAGTGAAAAGTGTTCTAAGCAAAGACATGGCAACTGTAGGTGAATACTTCCAGACCTGGTAGTTAAAGCTCAGTTCTACAAAAGCAGTGTTCGCAGTCTTCCACCTCAAAAAAACAAGGAAGCTAAACGTGAGTTGAAAGTTAACCACAACAAAGAAACACTGCCCTTTTTTCTGAGCCCACATACTTCGGAGTAACGTTGGGCAGAACACCCACGTATCGCCGACACCTTAAGTCACTTAACAAAAAGTTGACATCGCGAGTTGCACCCTTGAGGCGGCTTGCTGGTTCGGACTGGGGTGCTGCAGCAACAACGTTGCGAACAGCCACCTGAGCCCTGGTCCATTCAACAACAGAGTACTGCGCTGCTGTCTGGTGCCGCAGTGTTTATACCCGCCTCATTGACACTACCATCAACGACGCCTTGCGAATTATGACTGGATGCCTGCATCCTACACCATCGGACCTTCCTATTCTCGCAGGCATCCAACCTGCTGAGTTTCGTGGCAGAGGAGTCACACTGTCCATGGCACGTCGTGCCATGGAGGCTGGACATCTCCACCACTCAGTGCTGTCGATCAAGTGAGAATGCACGGCATCTCAACTCGACTCAACCATTTGTACCCGATGCACAACAACTCATCAGTTCATCTAACCACAATAACAGAAGTGCAGCGCTCTAGGTGGATCACCGATGGAGTGCGGAAAGGTTGGAGAGCACTACGAGCCTCCGCACTTTCATCCCGCCGACCCACTCTCCTGGAATGGCCCTGCCAAGAACAGCGTACTGGGTCGGCTCACCACCTCCGCACTGGTGTCAGACGTTTCCACTCCTTCTTGCACACATGGGCGTCGGAAGGGGGGTAGGGGTAAAATTCTTTTTAAGCCACCCGAAACTAAGAAAACGACCTTTTTTTGCGAAAAATTTAATCTGAAATTTTACATTTTCGTATTACATTTTTAGCAAAAAAGGTCGTTTTCTTAATTTCGTATAGGTTAAATAGAATTTTACCACTTTTGGCTCCCCTAGAAAATCTTTTTTGCTACCCCTGGAAATATCCACGCTATTAACCTCCCCCTTGAAAAAATCCTTTCGACGCCCATGTTTGCACAAATGGATATGGCCGCTTCTGCGGCTTGTAAGTGTGGCGCAGGAGATCAAACCGTTGACCACGTTGTCTTCCAATGTCCAATCCATCGACATCCCTATTGATTGCACGGCCTGTTCTGGATGATGAGAAAATCGTTTGGTTGCTCAACACCAGCCCGAGATGTAGTGCGGCCAAGCAGTGGACTGAACAAATTGAGTCAAACGATGATAATAAGCAGCTTCTGCTTGCGTACTGTAGACATTCCCATCTAAACCAAGCTCGCCGTGCATGTTTTTGTGTGTTGAATCAACTAATAATAAAAACTTAAGGTCTTTTCATCCACAGCTTTTCCTCCCTGGAACAAATTTCCTCCCAGGTGTCAAGCTAAATTTCTGACTTCATGCCATGTGCGCATGCACAGAGTGATAATCTACATATCGAATACGCTGAGAAAACTGATGATTAGGGCTCGGGGTTTAGTGTTTAGGTAAGTGTGTCGGGTTAGTGTTTGGTTAGGGTTAAAAAAAGATTTTTCAGTCTTTATAGTTATTCCCGTACTGTAGCTTGTTGTGGGTATCCGTCATCTAACCAAAAAGTTTTAATTTGCACAACACACATCAAAAAAGTAAACGCCAAGCTTTATTCCTTTACTCTGAGAAGCAAAATGACTGACAAACAAAAAAAGATCAGGAATTTCGCAGAGGTCAGAAATTTCGCTTGACACCGGGATTAAAAATTCCTCCCTCGGTGAGAACCACTGATCCGTTGAGAACCACTGATCAATACGTTGTAGTTCAGAAATTGTACCAAACCTGTTTACATGTTTACCTCATAGAGACCCATGTATCTTTCCAAGCTACTGGTATTGACAAATAAGCGAGTGTAGGTGCGTTTTCGCATCTCAACCTTTCAGAGATTGTGTAAAAAAGTCCTTCCTAGTTTGAATGGTCTTTGACGTCACAAAATCAATCATTCATGGTGTAAGTCGTACGCCTACGTCATGGTATGCAGGTGTCAACAGCAAAATAATGTCACACAAAGGTCAGCAGCTTACTAATGTTGGCAAATGTTTGGCTTTTTACAGACTTGGGTGATGAGAACTAACGACAGAACCCAGACTTTCTTACAAGTTGTGCTCAAAATAGTCAAGAAGAACCGACCTGAAGCATTGCAGCTCCGTGAGGAGATGGCATCACTTTCAAAAAACCAGTCGTGTAAGTTTAATAGCAGTCTCACTGTCCAGCAGGCTATAAAATGTGAAAACTGCACCAGTTTTGAACATGAAACCTTCTTCGGTGCCGTGAGTAGTGCTTCCAACCAGGGCCGGATTAAGGGGGGGACAACGGGGGCAATTGCCCCGGGCCCCCCGCTGTAAGGGGGCCCCCCGTGATGAAATGTATTTGTTTCAAATAAAATCCTCGTTTAAAAAATTCGTAATTCAGAAGCGATACAAGAATACAACTTTATATTATATTCCTATAGGTTGCGTTAAGTATCAAGGGGACAAGGGCCCCCAACAGCAACTGATTAATCTTCAAATTTGACTGTCTCCCTGTTTTAGTAATCGCTATTGAATAGCCTGTAAGTATTTTCGGTTTTGCTGAATGCAAATATATTTGATTTCACTGGTGACTTTTTCTAATAATCGTTCTTACGGCATGGGTATGACTCTCTACTCGTGCATCACGCCTATTGCAC
>JGI24158J21664_10010624_pt1 | contig 12279 bp, 10 predicted proteins | sample Ectturendosymbi3_FD_21664 | JGI IMG/M metagenome (IMG submission 21664) | reverse complement strand
CTGTGACTGTTTCTTAGTTTCGAAATGAGTGTTTAAACACTACGACCACTGTCTGACTAACTTTCACGCAGGATCCGAGCAACTACTGGTATGTGTCGTCACAAACAACTCTAGTTACCCGACCATATGAAACAATAAACCATTACCATTACCGTCAAAAACAACAGTACAGCTTATCATGCATTTGGAAAACATTGAATGCAGGCTAGAGGGTTCCTAAATTATCGTTTAAAATATTGCTGACCGAAAGTTATCTACTGCATGTATCTAGGGTTGTCAGATGGCCGGTATTTCACCGGCCTTGCCGGTATTTTACTGCTAATTTAGCAGAGACCGGTATTTTGAAAATCAGTGTCTGAAGTCGGTATTGTGAAAAAAATAATTTGCCGTAACTTCAAAAAGAACTAACGCAGAATTTCTCAAATGATAATGACTCTTGTAGCGAATCTTGTCAGGACAGTTTCTTCAGCGAAGTTTGTTTGCTGCTGTTGTCTCAATCCTTGGTGCGATTGTCACGTCACATACACACCGAAATGTAACGAATCAGCCAAAAAAATACAAATTATTAATTGTGGCGTAACAATACTGATTGTCTCTGTTTTCCTTGTGCCGCTTACAAATTACGACACAGCTGGCGCTGTTGACAAAATGGCCGGTATGTTTACACAATGCATTTGACAACCCTACATATGTCAACCAAACGAACTTATACGGGAAATTAAGAAAAAAACTGGGGGGGCCAAGCAAAAATCTGGGGGGGCCATGACTCACCCAGGCCCCTCCTTAGAATCGCCACTGTAGGCACTAGGCACCGCAAGAGCATATAAGCTTCTAAACAACGTTGTTACGGTTGAGTATAACTTGCTGGTCTTTGACCTAAAACCAGCTCTGAAATTTCTAGATATTTTGGAAGCAATGCAGGGTCACGTTCACTGCAGAACTAAGTTTTATAATGCGGTAAGTGCAATAAAATTTATTAGAGTAGTCACCTTGTTAAACACGTTGTGTGGCGCCGTAGTTATTGTTCAAAGGCTTTCTGAATGCAACTGTCCGAAAATTGCCAGGTTAATCGTTGCGAGATAACCTTCGCATAACATAACATACGTTCCGCGGGCATCGGTTCGCAAGAACTGATGATGTCATATGTGTGGCGGATTAACGAGTTAACAGGGTTTCGTTTCCTGTGCAACGGAACAAAACTCGACCTTTTTGAGTGAAGGCCTGTAAGTGTGGGTTCCTGTATTAGAATCAGTGAAGCTGGTGGGTGATTCCTCTATAAAGACATCAAGATACTGGAGGCAATCATTGATTTCTAACTCTTTGGCAAAAACAATTCTACTGCGAACAGAGTTAATGTCCATAAAAACCGGTCAGGAGAATCTTGGCTAGGAAATAGCGGTAAAGCAGATCTGGTCGATAGTTCTGCTGTGTTACCGCCAAGGCCTGTTGTACTACATAGTTCGCGCATACGTCTGCAGCGAGTGGTGCTATTGCCAGGCGAAACTAGGAGGGGGATGCAGGGGGGAAAAGCCGTCTGGAAATTTTTTTGCCACCCCTAGAAAAATATGTTGGAAATAGTTTAAAACTAATGGAGATGGTTTTAAAAATTTGGGCCCCTCTCAGACAACTCTTCGCCCCCCCCTGGTGTCCCAAGATGGCTACGAGCCTGGCTATTGCTGTATGTATACAGGGTGTACCAGAAGTCGCGCACCATGCAGATTTTTATGAAAATACATATAAATAGCAATTTTATAGATCACAATCATAACAGATGTTCAAATTGTTCACCCTCTGCATTAAAACATAAAAAAACAAACAAATTATTATATGGCGAAAATCAACCCACTTATGTTGCTACTCAGTGAAAAAAAAAATAAAAAAACAAAATTATTATATAGTGCGCGACTTCTGGGACACCCTGTATATTTGTGTAGAACCGCAAAGGGTGCGAACAAACTTTGCTTCTTTGTCGCAAGTTGGTTTTGTTTACTTTTTGGAAAGTTGCAGAAATAAGGTCGTGCGAACCTAACCTCGGTTCCGGTTGCTTGTAAGTTTGCAAGTTTAAATATTGATAGCAGAATTGCTGGTAATGTGAATGAAGAGTACATACCTTTTTATTAACTTACACCAACTCCAAACGCATACCACTCTGAAAATATTGTTTGCTAGTATATGTTTAATGTTCTTCATGCGTTACTTGAGTCGAAGAGAGCACGTTGCCAAAGGTCGCTTGTCCTTCAATATCATAATGCAGCTGCAGCACGTGCTTGGAGGTGCTGGCCACTTGGGTATACCGCATTCCACGAATAGTTTATGACGCCTGCAATGCGGACATTGTTGTCTCTAACCACGTATTCCAGCGCTGATCATGCGAGAAGCAGAAGCCGTCATGAGGGGTGCAGAGAAGGTGGTCCGCCCTGGGAGAATCCTTCAAGGGGCGGTATTCCGCATTGACTTCCTTGATTTGAAATATGCTTATTTCCCAAATAAAAATGGAAAATTTCGTGTTCTGTCGTCTCCTTCGCGGGCGAGAATAAATTCAACCCCGATGGTTAAACGCCCCACAAAAACTGTCAACTGTGTTTCGACAAATGGGTGTCAGGTCTGCCGATTGAACAATCAAGGTCTTTCCTGGATTATGACGTTTCGAAAGCCATTGAATCAGGTGTCCGTCAGTTATCGACAATCGCGCGTCAAAAGCACTAATAATGGTGACAGCAAACCCTGTAGAAAATGCCTGTCGAATATTATCTAACCTGTTTCGTTCTGTCAGCAAAGCAAACTATTTATCTAGGTCTCTAGCGATATTGATTAAATGAATTTCTTGTCAATTCTCAGAATGATTTTTAGTGAAGGGATTTTCCACCGGGCGGTTGCGATGCCAGCCTGACTGGACCAAAGCAGGCTGTTTCAAGCATGTTGCGTAGATTCGTTGGAGTTACCTGGCTGTTCATTTAGAAAAACCTCTTTTTGTTGCTTGACGTTGTTTCAAAAGCATGATTTTAACAGAAGCGAAAGGCGTGACAACCATCTCAGCAAATTAATTTGTGTTTTTAAATACAGCTTGACATTTTTGACTTATGCTTGGATTTCCTCAATTTTCACTTTTTCAAACTTTGTAAAGTCTGATTTTTTCCAAATTCTGCTAAAATCATGTTTGTGGCATCGAAAACGGTAATAGGCAGTTTGGGCTGCGGGTTCTCTAGGTCCGTGGTGCAATATTTTTAGGGCACATGGTAAACTAAAGAAACGCCTATGACAGTTGTAGCATTTTGGTGAACAACACTGCGTTTGTAGTCCGTGGGCATTTCACACTGTAACTTATTCCAAATTAACAACCAAGCTGTTCAATTTTTCCTGAGTTGATATTAAGCTGATTACTTTTCCGGACATGCCATTCGCTTCGATGTAGCAATCCTGTACAGTATGCAATGACAACGTGTCTGTGAAACTCGTTAAACACGTAGAAAACGAAAAAATTCACAAGCGTATATCTTTAGGACACACACATCCGTTTACACGTTTTTCTAGTAAAATATTGACAAAAACGGTTGTTTTTTAGATAAGACACCCCTCGGAATTAAATTAGTTGTTTAACTACTGTTTTATTTTTGTAACCTGGGAAGCTAAACCTGCCATCAGTAAAAATCGATTAAAGCACAAGTCTGGAAATGTAAGAGTGAGTGGTGTTGGTGTTGCCCTTCACTGAGTAAAACTGATTAATGTCAGTAAGAAACAAAATTTACTGTACAGCAATGTACATTCGTTTCTGACTTTTAAACACAAAACTTTGAAAATAAAGTAAGTTAACCTGATGCTAATTTGCAGCTGTCGACTCTGTCTTTGACGGACTTTGCTTCGCCAATTTTAGGCTGTGATCATCCATGTTTGTACGTACATCAGTATTTGGTTGGATAGGGTTAGATTCTGTCCGCGCAATCTTGGTTTAAAGATTGTTTTTTTTTCTTCTGAAAACGTAGTGGTGTTATATATTTGGAGAATAAATGTGATACGGCATTAATTATGTTCAAAACGTAGAATGAATTTGATCGTTTGCAACGTAAAACTTGAAGACAACCTTTCAGAAATGTCCCTGTAGTGAGTTTTTAAACTTATACATACGACACGAATTTGGATGAGAAAGACATACGCATTGATTTGTCAATCTCTTAACACGGAACAGGACTTTTCAGTCTGGCCGATTCGGTCTGGCCGTTTCGGTCTGAGCCGTTTCGGTCTGGGCAGTTTCGGTCACGGGACATTTCGGTCTGGCCGTTTCGGTCTGGGGACATTTCGGTCACGACATTTCTGTACATAAACAACTTATTACATTTGTTATTTCAATGATTATAAGCAGGCGAAATGTCGTTCTAGAGGGTGCTGTACCAACTCCCTTTGAGGAGTCATGATTGCGATTAGATCTGAATTGTAATTTTGACTTTGAAGAATTTGGATTAATTGCAAAATTTCGATAAAGATTTAATTTGCTTGATGATGATAATGAAAAGCGCATGTTGATGCTGATTAACTGTTGGATCTTGGATCATGTTTGTATTTTTTTTTAAATAAAACTTCTCGTCGGTTTAAGTATGTTTGCATTAAAATGTGAACATGTAAGATTTCTGCAAAATTTCATAGTCTGACCGAAATGTCCTCAGACCGAATCGGCCAGACCGAAAAGTTGCGTACCCCTCTCAATCTTCTATGCTTTTAATAATCGAGGACAGAGCTTTCAACGTCAGCTCCGGTCAACAATATAAAGTAGAACTAAATATTCTACCACTTCTGGCAACTAGACTAGAAGAGAAACATTACGCTTCTGAACGCTATCACTGCACACACTGTGAGAATGCATGAAGTATTTGGCAGAGTGTGATGCCAAGCAAGAGCAGTTCGCCGGTAGCGAATCGTTATGCAGAATTTAAGCTTTATTCACGTCTCAGTAATAATAACAATAAAATAAATGCATTTAGAGTAGATTTCCCTACTTTTACCTATGATTTCTCTGATTTTACCAGTAGATTTCTCTAATTTTACCAAAACAGCATTTGCCCGCACACCACCTTCTCACGCTATCTATTTTTGTTTTATGCTGTTTAGCAATTTTGTTTGGAAATGTCGGCCCAAAAATGGTTAACGGCAGCGTAACAGGCGATCAGGACTGGCTTACCACTTCACTTACTATTTGCTGTGATTATATAACCACGCCGTCCCTTATCAACTCACTTACGTTGCTACTCAGACTTAGTCAAATTGTGCGTACTGAATGAAGACAGACTGTAGCAATTGTCGAAATATAATTTGGCAAAAAGGCGTCTTAACTTTAGTGGCGTTGAAAAGCTGATATTCAGCTTTCGCCCAAACGCAGGCAGCGTGCAAGATGTACCCTTGACAGGGCACCTTGTTGAAACTCTTCAACATCTTTTCAGTGACGACTTTTACGACAATGGTGACAACGCAACCAACAGCACTTGGAGCAACACGTTCCCTCATCAAAACGATTCTCAAGGTGAGTGAAGATGTCCCGGAGCTGATTAACTTTGAAAAGCAACAACACACGAATCAAACGGTTTCTACTTTTGACTTAATTGCCATAAATTCTATTAAACATGGAATTGAGAAGTTTACAACAGGTTGTTTGTTTATTGTTCTGTTCCAATCAGCGTAAATACTAAACAGATTAATCAGGTTAGGATCAAAGCGCTGGGACATCGTAAAAAACCTGTTGACCAAGTTTTCTCGTCAAGCACCCCTCGAAATTTATGCGATTTTTTCTTATCATTTGGAGGGATGGCCGAATTGTAATTGAGTGTTGAATCTTGATGGAGCTGTAAATTTGAGTGTGGTTGGAGTCTGCCAGATGATCGACGGCTGTCGTCTTTGTTTTTCTCAAAAGGACATTCTCGCGTAAAACACGGGAAAAAACTGAAACAGAATGCATCGATATTCTTATTATTAACCATTCCAATCTTCATTTATTGGCAAAAAAAGGAAGAAAGCTTTGTTGTCACGACTGAAATTGATCGGTGCGGTTGAAGCAGACAGTTTTGAAAAAGCAAAGCATGCATCGGCAGCGTTTGTTTTCCTTATGATATATTTTAGCAGATACCATTCGCAATCTAGAGAGCGTTTTTCACGAGCAGTTGAAATGTCATTAGGAAAACGTTTCCACAAAGCTTGTTTACTCCTATTTTCACTTCACTACAAACCTTTTTCAACAAACGACCGTTTTTTTCCAGGTAGATTATGTAACAGACTTCTGTTAAGCAAAAATCAAAAGCAGTCAGGTTAGTTTTAATTCAAAACAATTTACGGTAGTGCAGTTCACGGTCATGTACGCCCAGGCTTATGGAAAACATTGATAGTGTCAAAATTTTATTTTACTATTGGTCTTTGTCTTACACATTTTGCAATTTTAAAAAACTTCTTTTCGCTGCTAACAAGCAACAGGGAACGTATTATCCTTTTACTGCTGAAAACGTTTGAAAGCTGTCATTGAATAAGTATTCTTTTACTTCGCTTACAATTTTAGAGAACACAAACCTTGCTTCTGAATTCCTTGGAATTCACAACGCTGCTGCTTGATTACAGTTAAATTTTAATTATGTAAAATTCTGGTGTGAGATCCTTAATGTGGAAATTCTGAACATGTTTACATTTCTTAAATGTCTTTTTTTTCTGGTCATAACAATTTGCCTAAATTATCTTAAAATAAAGCTCCAGTGTTTACAGTGTCTATATGATAATAGTTTTATGCACATATATACATATATATGCAGTGAAAAAAGTTCAGTTTCGTTTTTCACAATTTCTTTTTCTTGTTTAGCAATAACAAATTTTCAGATTAATTTGAGACAGTCGATGACTTCTTTATCTACTACAGTCCACCTCCCTGCCAGTTTGATTCGTAACTCTCACCTTGTTTAAAGTTATTTCAGAAATATTCATACAAAGTATAAATTAGCTTCATCAAGTTATTGAGCATATACAACCCTCGCCACGCAGTTCTATACCACATTCACAAGCAGCAAGGCCTCACTAGGTCGTTCACTCAACGACGCTTCGTGGTCCGTTTCATCAGGGCATTTACTCTGGACGTTAAGGTGCTTTGTTAGTGGCTTTCAGTCTTTAAGCAGAAACAAGCTGCTTCTCTGTACTCGCTGCGTTTGAGGCTTGTTTTATCCTCCAACTGCATTCATCGCATTGCACTTCGTGTCGATCGTCAGAATTCCAACGAGATACTTTCTACAGCATACTATGCACCACCCAACAGCGAAAGGAAAAGTTCAAAAAGACTGACTGATAGTGCAGGCAAGGCAGTGCTTTTCTCTGCACAATCTAGTAGTAAATAAGCACGAAGGGTTGAAGCGAGCGCTGCGTCCTTTGTGTCTTATTCCTGAAAGTGAAATATACTAAAAAACCATAAACTAAACCTTCGCGCAAAAAACATATGTTGCCTCACTCGGTTTTGTGTTTTCGTAAAAACCCTTAAGAAACGGATTTTGTAAGTTTGTTGTTGGCTCAAATTTTTTAACCGAAAACATAAAATTTTCGACCTGATCCAACGAATTGCGTCTTGCGGCGGAATTACTGTTTACAATTCACCAGACGGGTTGTGAAGTGTTTCAACTTTGATCACGGTCAAAATATATCAAAGCCCGGCTGATGAATCGCAACAATTGTTTTCCCCGCACACTTCGGAAGACAGTTAGATGTTTTGCTTAGTGGTTTGAACTGAACTAATTTTAGAAACCAAGAGAAATCCATTAACGCAACAACTTTGGCGTCGTGAAGACGTGCTAACGCGAAGCCCGAAATATATTCAAGCAAAATCAGGAAGCCGCGCAACTCGCCGATTGTTTTAAATCAGAAAATTTTGGTTTCAGAATGCGTGATCGACAGCCTGATGAGACCCGAGACAGGATTGCGTCCAAACTTTCCATTAAAAGGCCTTTCAGGATTGCATGGCAAGATCACGTCGCCGCAGCGACCTCCCTGAATGTAGACAGCGCCATCTGCCCAAGATTAGAGATACATCTCGCGTTGACCTTATCAGATTCCTGTGATGAAAAATTTTGACGAATATTTCCCTGAAATGACTTCGTTCGCAGGCGTTAATTTTTATCGAACAACTAATTGAATTCCTGCGTACGTAAGCACGCACTGAAAAAAGAACGATCGCAAAATATCAAAAATAAAAGCAAAAAAAACAACAAAGTAGAATCGTATCTAAAAGATTGTTATACTAGCTAAAATTTTGCTAAAATCTGATGGCATTGTGTTCTGCCAATTGGCTTTCTCGTGAAACCACATAGGATTGGTTTCGACATGTCCAAACTGGTTGTTAAGGGGTTTCTTAGATTTTCAAAAGACGCTATTTAAAAGAGTGTTCACCTTATCAGATAATCTTTCATCAACAACAGGAGCACTAGAAGCTTTTGACGACTCATGAAAAAACTCATTAAGCTTTAACAATTTAAAACAAAATATTGTACCTTTCTCTAGAGTAAAATACAGTAGCTTGAGCCAAAGGTCAGACGTATCCTTATTTACAGGCACAATTAAAACTTGAAGCTCTGACAAAAACTGGTAATTCGTACTGAATTTTACTAGCTATAGTGATTTGATATAAAGTAAAATTTCTGGTTGTTGGACCAAAAACGCAACGTTAATGCTTTTCACTTTTATTTGACAGATATGAACCAAACCAACTTTGACATTTTTGGTGAAGAAAACGCTGTTCAACCAGAAATCGCACAACCACCGCCGCCAAGTAATAAATTTCTTTGTTCACATGACGACCAATCAACGATGTACAAAGCTTGGATCGTCATAAACTCTGTCGTCGGTTTTCTTGTGCCATTTTCTATCATATGTAAGTCGTTTTATGCTGTCGAGGAATAACCGATTTAGACGAGCTAAGCTTGTCAAAGAGTGTTATATCATTTATATTTTTATTGGTATTAACTTACTTTACGAATTCCTGTACGGAAGTGTTGAACGCATAGAAAAATGGGTCAACTAGTATCTGTTTTATATACTGTGTTAACCATAACATGCAGTATATTGAGGTCAATTTTGAAAGTTCTATTGTTGAAAACACTTTTACTATGCGTAATCTTAAATTGTAAACTTTTGTATATACCTTTCTGCGTTTTTGGTTGTAGTTTATCATATAAATAACATAACTTTTATTTTTCTTTTAGATATGGTAAACTCCAATGTGTTATTTGCAGCTATCAGTTACATTCTCATCTTGAAGCACCTAAGAATGTCCGAGAACCGTGTGGCAAGCCTTGCTGTTAAGAAATCTGCCAGCATGAGAAAGAGGGTGACTCGCATGGTTGCCATTCTCGTTCTTTGCTTCATGATTTGCTGGCTACCATATAATATCTTCAATTTAATGAGGATTCCAGGTATATACCTGAAAATGAAAGCCTATGTCAACAACCAATTTGAGCAATTTCTTAAGTTGAACATATGCAAATAGTTTCTGAAATCTAATCAAATAGCATTTGCGTGTGTACTAACGTGGTCAAGTGAAACCTGTTAACCTGAAAATTCAGTGCAACTATATGTGCATTGATTCTTTAGATAGAGTGCACGATTGAGCAAAACACAGACAACACAAAAAACGTAAATACAATGCGAAGAAAGTCGTATATGCTTTACCCTGCCCGTCGATAGTGACTGGTCATAACTTTGCTCACGGTTCATTGTAAAGTGTGCTCAAAAGCACCAGGGCCCTTTCATATTATAATTATCATGGGTGCGAACCCTTGTTTGGATCGCCACGTGGAGAGGAAACTAAAAATCTGGCGGACACCAGGCCTAGTTGTGTACAATGCGTCTCTGGGGACAAGGAAGCCATGATTAATCTTGAGTCGATAGGCTGTTATTGGCTGTTGTTTTTGCTGTTTCGTGGATGTCCAGAAACTGGATGTCCAGAAACTGGATGTCCAGAAACTCTTTATTTCCTCGTTCCAAAAGGACAGGTCTACCAGTTTGAAAGCGAAGTTATTAACTTTGCAACCACAGCATGTCACTTCTGGAAAGTTATGCACCAATTGAGTGTAAAAGCAAAATGAGGCAATGGACAGCTTTATAGAAAATTTCATCAATGGACTCGTTTTCAATGGTCGTCAGAAATCCAGACAATCGGTAGTTATGTAAATTTGTTACTAGAAACGCAACTTTCAAACACTCCCGAACTTCGAGAGGATTATTTATGGTGCAGTTTATCCTTTGCAACAACAAGTTGAAATTCTTAGGAATTCACAAAATTTACAGTATGTTAGCTAACCCTGCAATAAACTGAAAATCTTTCAGATATTTTTTCAAAACATAATCTTTTCTGATGAATTTAACTTCTTAAGTATTCAGTTGAAAACAACCAAACATCGCATTCCATCATCGATCGCGCTCCTGTGGGGTAAACACAGGGTGGCCCAAGTCAAACTTTTCAAGTATTACCCAACATGCAAACATTCAGGGGAGATGTCTTGCTGTATTTTCAGTTTTACCTTTGACCTAGATTTTTGTATGAACCAAGAAACTCCCGCATACATGTTGCAGTTTTTAAAAGTCGATTAAAAAAATAAAAGCAATGGGCACTGATGGCGATTGCTGACGCAGCTTTTACACACGGACTGGAAACCCCGAACCTTTTCACCAAATTATATTTTCCAGTTTCATGAAGCTCTATTTACTGCACAAATAAGCATGCTTTGGCGCGATCAAATTGTCATAGCCTTTGTTGGTATTAGAACACAAGCTATATTTCGGTAGCATATTTGCATGCGTGATACCTATGAAGTGAACAGCGAGAAAACATTATATATACATTTTAGACTTTCTAATCAGTTCAAATGCATATAATAGCCTTTTTTGACATTGCGTGAATGCTTTTCACTTTGCCAAGGTATCGACGTATCGGCAACCGGTTGCTTTGGAACGGAACAGTTTTTGGTGGCACTGGGTTTTTCGAATTCCGCCATCAATCCGATCTTGTACAGTTTTCTCGGCCACAGTTTCCGCGCCAGATTAAGGGAGAGCATTACTGCCACCAGGCGTCGCTTGCGACGAAACAGTTCTCTTCCGACAGGTGTCGCCCAAGGGCATGGGGCAGGCACACACACCCACAGCGACCATACGGTAAGCGAAACAATTTAAATATTCAGCTTGTCTGCAAACAATTTGGGTCAGCTGCAAATCGCATGGTCTGTTATAACTATAATTTGAAACAGCAAACATTTGACAACGCCAGTACCGTCCCCACTTTAAGAGCTGAAGGAACCTTATTGAAGGAAATTTGTAGCATTTTATATAACGCATGTTGTTCCGCTAAATTCTTCACCTAATGCAGCAGTCTTTGCCCTGTAAAGAAAAAAATCCGTTGAAATTATTCTCAATACAAAGCAAAATCTGAAATCAAGGAACATTCTTTCATACATACTGCGGCATTGCGTATGTGATTGCAGGTTTGACATTTAAATGTTGAACGCTGGGAACAGAATTTAGGTGTGACACTAGTTTCTGTAAGCGATGTTACTTTTCCTTGCGTTGGTGATTGCTTTCAGCCATCATGAGTAGAAACCCTCGTTATGATGGACTTTCATTTGAACGCCAGTTTTGCAACATTGTTTTCGATTGCAGCTTTGAAAGCATTTTATTAGCAGTTTCTTATTTTGCTCGATGAATCAACCTAGAAACAAAGTCATTCTTGTGCTTTTTGGCGTAAGCATTTCTTCACAGAAAGCAATTATTGTCTTGTTGGCTGGCCCAAAAATTCTTTGAATTGGGCTGATGTGTCGTTGACAAAGGAGAAAGGCATCCTTTGCGCACGCAGGTTGCCACTTGTGCCCGTGTGGCTTAGAAGCGTTGTCAACTTGTTTGTTTTCTCTCCTCGTGCAAGGAGGTTGTGCCAAACAAGGCCGTCCGCCGTTCCTCCCTCTTCTTTGCTTCAACTAACCTCGAACAAAATTGCGTTGGGATAAAAGCTAACATGGACCTATTCCTGTTCGAAGCACACCTCGTTTAAGAAGAGACTGAGCAGCATTGTGGCCGCGCATCGCATTGGCCGAACAGGCTCCGTGAGCAAGGACAACGAACGGCACGGGTCTTCCTCCGGCCTCAGCACCATGGAGGGTCGGCGCCAGAGATGTTCCATTCCGCTGCTCGACATGAATAAAAAAAAAGTCGGATGGAACAGCGACAACCACGTGAGATAGGCGCAAAAAAAAAAAAAAAAAAGCTTAAAAAAAAATTTTAAGTGTTTTT
>JGI24158J21664_10010622_pt1 | contig 12280 bp, 4 predicted proteins | sample Ectturendosymbi3_FD_21664 | JGI IMG/M metagenome (IMG submission 21664) | reverse complement strand
AATATATAGAAAGGTTAACTATTTCCCTATGGCAATCTGGAAAGAGAAAAATGAATAAGGTCATCGATAAAGGTTTTAGAAGCTGCCGCTTTGTTTCAACACTTGTGAAACACCCTGTATGTGATTAGCTAAGTCCATTTTCCACGTAGCCTAACATTACAATTGTGGAATTTTGAAAAGTGTTTTGCCACATATATCATATCATTCTTGCGTTTCTGTTTACTCTAGGTGATGTTCCTTGTATTCCGGTTTGTGCTGATAATTATTTTCACACTGGACTAAAAAACACTGTGGAAGTTTTTAACATTCCAAGCACAACTGACCTTGTAAACTTCAGCAGTTTATATTTCTGGCTGCATTCAGATGAGTTGTGCTATCTCCAAGCCGAAATGTTATCAAACTGAGGGCCAGTAACACATTTTAATTTTATTCTATATTGATTAGCAAATCTGCCAAGTGAACCCAAGCTGCTCACTAATTGGTTATACAAACAATAAACAAAAAGTCCAATTACATCAGAATATTTCAATTGTTCTTTGCTGTAATGTTTTGTCATTTTGCTTAATTCTACGTTGAAAGATTGGAAGCAGCATAAAGAACCTTATTTTTTTCCACTGGGCGATTGGTGAAAACGTCCGTAGCCATTGGGGTAGTCGGGCACAACGCGCACACAAATATTTTTTGGAAAGAACATTTCTTATCATTGAAGTAGATATAAACGTGATTCAAACTCGACAAAACTAACAAATGTTGCAAATGTTCCTTTTCGATCTGTTCAGGCGTTGCGCCAAGTGGAAACACATGCCGCAAATTGCAAAATACCTCACCTCGTTGTTAGAAAATGAATTTCAGTAAGCAACTTTCACACTGGTAGTAATTTTGATCTATTATGTTACAGTTTGTTTCAAACATAGAATGGAATCAGGAATATTTCCCCATTAAATTTGTATTTTGTTCCCCCAAACCTTAAAACAAAGCTGCGGGCTTGTTAGTACAGCGCCATGGGGAGACATTAAAAAATGGCAGTAGTATCACATCTGAGCAGTTGCATTATACCATTGTTCCATTTATCGGTACATGATGTTTATACGATATGTACATTTTGTAATTGACATTAATGGGTTGAAGAAGCGTTAACATACGAGGTTGTTCAGATCAGATTAACAGCATGGTCCAAAAGTTCTGAATGATCAAAAGTACGCAGTCTCCATTGCGTTTTCAACGTAAAATTGCACATTTTATAAGCAACGAAGAACAGCATTTCTATAAATTACGATGATAATTGAACATCAATATGCACGTTTCACAAATATTGTGCGGCATCCGAAATTTGCAAATATCGTTAACAAATAAATCTTCTGCAAACGTGTTCTATTTAGCACGCAAGGTGATTTCACAAATTTGAAATAAGGTAGGCCATAAATGGCAAATATTAGACGATTTACAGTAATCGTCATAATTTAATAAACACGGCATTAATAATAATAACAAACTTTCATAGTTTCAAAATCATATGTTGATGAATCATAGCAGCTAACGATAATTTATGGAAATGCATTAGATAGTACAAGAGAAAACCGCCAACCAAAATGACACTCCACATAACACTTCATCGTTTATCAGTTGCACCAATTCAAACGTCACTCACCAAATGTAATAAAAGACATCAGCACCAAAACAAACATGTGATGGCATCTGCTTGATGGGTCTCGGAAATCTCCACAAAAACTATCCGAGTGAGTGGCTGCCGACCCACCATCATCGTCACTGTTATGATGTTTGGTTAAAAGACGTTTTTGTTCAATTTCATCATCCATTCCGCAGGTATTTAAAAAATGTTTTAGACTGTTTCCTTAAGAACCTAAACAAAATTATTACAGAAAGCTGTTCTGTAAAAATTCACTTCAACCTGCAACAACAAAACAATCAGTAATAACATTTTTATATGATTAAAGATTCTATGGTTCCGGGCGAAATTAATGGAATGTGTTTCTGGGTGTTTTACTGACGAACATTATGGAAGGCGATTCTGCCGGTACTATGGGCCTCAGACCTGAATCTAGTGGCGTTACGAAAGGTTTGTGCCTGGGATAAACGTAGATGACGGTTGCCCATTAGACAACACTCAGAAAAATAAAATTAAGAAACGATAGTGTGTGTGAATGTGGTGGATCCTGTACCAGCTAAAACGGAAAACACAGCGAAAAATGCAAAAACCAACAACATCTACTGAAAACCAAAAGTAAACTAAATATCGAAATGTCTGCTAAAAGGACCAGTTTTTACAATAAACTTGTCAGGAAGCCGCTTGGAGCTTGTCCCTCCATCAGTTATGCCACTGCCTGTATCATGGCTTGTTGTGAAGTTTTCGCGGATTGTTTTTTCTTCAAATGATGTGATTTGTTTCCGTATTGCAAACGTGCTTTCGCCGCTGTGATTTTATGGCAGAAGTAGTAACGAATGGAGTGTTAGAAAGGGATTATTGGGTTGAAGTGGGTACGAAAAGGTGATCAGACGATCGTTTGAGTGACACCACGGTTCACAGACACATAGCAATTTGGGAGTGATAGCGTGACCCACGTCAATGTCTCGAGTCGATTCAACATTTCAGGTGATTCCAATCAACTCGAGTCTCTTTGAGAAACGGTGTTGCGAAGACTCGAGTCACATTTTTTACCGAATGAATTACAATCAGTAACTAGAAACTCGAGTGAAGGTTTCTAATATTTGATTAACAAACCCAGTTTTGTTTGCACACAAACAATGAACTTTTTTCTTTAGTGACGCATGGTCAATATCAGCACAAATTTTCTGTATTCACTGTGAATCCTGCTTGTATGCTCTATTTTCAGTAGAAGTTTTTCCACTTAAAACTGAGAACTGAATTTTTGCATTTCACTGGGAGGCCAGCAGCACAAAACACAACGGACTCATTGTTGTGGTTTAATATAATTTTTACATATTGTGAGCATGATAGGAGGCCATATATTTACTATATGTTTTTCTTTCAGAGATAATAGGATTTGCATTTATGCGATCCGAGCACATTCGAACAATTTTGTTTCAAAATTCAACCCAAATCTGAAAAATAAACAAAAAAAAACAAACTTCTGTCACTGTTATTAGGTTAGTCCTATATGTGATCAAATTTAAAGATTCAAAGACCAACCAATTGTTTGGAAAATAATTCAAATTAACCTATGCTCCACATTTCTCTCACAACATCAAAAAAATGCCTCTGCGAAAAATTCAAAGTGATCATAATTGGCAGAAATCCAGTGAAAACCTCTGTAAGATCAGGAATAGCGTGTATAGGTTGAAACCAGAATATTTACAGGTACAAAACACAAGGACTATTTAGCACTAGCCTGCACATGAAAATTATGATAAACTGTGCCAGATGTTGTGAGGTGTAATGTTTGCTCTATTTATAACAAATGAGGCACGAAAAAGGACAGGATCAGTCAAATCCAAACCAGTTCCATGTATTCTCTAACGTTGACGACATGAACCATAAGACAGCAGACTTGTATCGCTGGTAATATTCAAGGCCCATCATAACAAAACACAACGTACAATCCCGATGTATTTGAGAAACTCACTGGTCAAAATTCTCAATACAGTAGTCTGAAATCCCGAATCTGAACCGAACATTTTCAAAGAAGTAAAAAAATATGATGCAATTTATGAAACTGTAGTTAGCATTGAGCTCAAAAAATAATCTCTGTGTTCATGCTAACAAATTATGTATTAATTATTCCAAACGTCATTTTCTGCCCATGAACCACTACAACAATATTCATTTTCAGGCTGCTATTAATCACAAACCAACATCAAACAAAGCAGCATAAGATATTCTTGCAGACCCTGTGGCTACGACCTTAACATACAAATGAATAAATCTGTTCTTTTCAAGTTTCGAATGTTTTCCAGTTTTGTTGTCGACTTCATTCTAAGGAGCTTACTATTCACACCAATTGAAATCGTTATTTTGTCGGGTTAAGAATGATTTTTCTCATTGTGATTTAATGTCGTCATTATGAGCCACAAAACTAAGACAATGACCATTACATTGCGAACTGCTTAAAGCCAAGTGACCTTGCGAAATCTTGTCACCGGTCAGAACAAACAAATATATAAACGCTCTAAGTTTTCCGTTGGCTTTAGACTCTTAGAGGAATCTACCCACTGGGCTTTGCTTTCGTCTTTTTGAGTTGATTCTGACTTGCAGATTCTATTTGAATGGGATGTAAAGACCGACAATGCGTAGTGTTACGTGAAATCGCCATCATGTTAAAATTTACGATTGATTCCTTGCATGTTTCACCTGTGGTATGAAGTCACCAGTAAAAACTTTCTGCTTTGATCACTTCCCAGTTGAAAAATAAAACTAATGCCAGAACAAACAGCATGTCAATTCGAAGACCGATTAACTGCCGAGTGTTCCTTATTCGAAGTCAGCGTTTTGAGAATATAACATATTTTGCACAGGAAGCGTTGTTTGAGGCTACGCACGCCTACATAGCACGTAGGTTCGCCGGAAACGTCTACTCCGTCAAACGAAGAATGTTGATATCATTAAGCATTCGCTGCTATTTACATCAGTCCAGGCTGTTGGTAACATCGCCCAGTAAGGTATTATAAATTATGTCTCTGCAGCAAAATAACATTCCCCTATTTTTAAAAATGTGATAAAGTGTTAATGTTGTTTAGTTCGATAAATGTTTCCTCAATACCGTTGACAAATATGAAAAAAAACAGTAGTGTAGGTCGGAAGTCAAACTTTTGCAATGTATGTTTTTAAATGGATGCAAAGCAGTATTTCTTGTACATGTCAAGAAAAATCAAATGTGAGTTCACTTCCCGAAATAACAGTGGTGAATTTCGCTTAAACTGCTCACGTACCTACAGTAGATGTGCAAAAAAGTCTTAGGGGTCACAGCAAAACAGCATTGTTATGTTGTCTGTGTTCGGTTCATATAACATGTTATGACATAATCTCGCAATCTCTTCACATTTTCAGGTTATGACGACTGCAACGTTATGTACTTGAAACATGTCGTTCAGCTTTCAAATTCCTTCGTCCATATTTGGACAAACGAGCTCCTTCAAATTTCATCTGCAACCTTGACACAGTAACAAAAAGCCATGGTTTTAATGGGAACCATCTGAGGTCAGTGTCTCAACACTGTTTCAACACTTTAAAGAAATACTTCAACCCAGCAATGTAAAATTTTCTCCGTTATTAAGTTACCTTCACCAAAATTGGTCACATCAAACTCTTGCATGTAATAGTGGTATTTCGTTAGTATCCAAGCACGAAGCTAATAATGTGCCTACCGAACTGCAAACTAATTATTTCTGTTCCCGTGCACGACTCACGACATCGATTGAAATTATTTCCATTTTACATGTTTGGACACCTTGTTCTCAACCTGCTTAAATGCCGTGACACCATTGCAGTGCAGCATTAGTCAAAAAATATTCTGCCGTTCCTCTCTAGTTTGTCAAACAACAGCAGTTATGCACAAGCATGCATTAATCTTGGGAAAACCAATTGTTTGACGCAAATTCATTCGCAGTTTCCGTTCCGCTTTGTTTCTCATGGCACGCATATTCATGTCACGGCGAATTCAATAATTCAGCCGTCAGTGACTGCAACCGGAGGAAAAACCACTTCTGGCGTTGAAATGTGTTGATAATTTGCAACGGAAACTGTACAAACATTTGTTGTTTGTTTTTGTTTGATTTTAGTTCGTCGCGTTCTGTAATGTTTACTTAGAGAACGTGTGTATGCGCAGACTAGGAAAATCGAATCAAGCGCAGGTCGAAAACGCTTTCAACCAATCTATCGCACTATCGTTGCAAGATTGATATGAAATATGTTCGAAATATGCATCATAACAGTGTAAGTTGCAATACAATATTCCGACTCGCAGCAACGCCACACGGGACCATCATTCTACATACCTTAATGCCTTTAGTTTGTCTTTACAAAAATTGTATCAACTGAAAACAAAATAACAAAGAGCGAGCAGCTCGCTAGCAGCGGAAAGAGTATAAACTGACATAACTTCTGGTGGGACGGAACTGACAACAACAAGTGAGTTCTAAGAAAGACAGAAGTCAGACTGGTATCAAAGCAATTTGCGTAAAAGTGATAGGAAAGCGCACAGATTAATCAGATATCTTTTAGCTGCAACTAGCCCTTCACTACTATCGTTCAAATTATGTCACACTAACCAAAACGTCGGGTGTAGTGAACGCCTTTTTCAAAAATCAAAAAATATACTTTCCTTCAACTAAAGTTTATCACAAAAACTACTCTGAAAATATGTCTCACTGAGCAGTTTGAGCAATAACAAAGTCACTTTGTACTCTGTCATCGTACGATTTTGGATGAAAAGGGGGAAGTGTTGATTTCATATACGTCTGAACTGAATTACACATAACAAAAAGATTTGGGGCTTGAAGAACTTCTTATATTCTATACTGCTAGCACGACCGTAGAATCATGCGCTGAGTGAGTTTCAGCGGTCGCTACGCTTCATACAGTAATACGGTCACTACAGTGTGAGCCAGGAATACACGGCCTGATCCACGCAGGCAGAGCCGCTCCGCTTGGTGAGTGACGAGCAAATGTAAAGAAACGCTGTTTGAGATGAACATCTTAGGTTATTTTGTGGGAAATGGTGCTTTCCTTGTCAGTCGAGATACTGACCTAGATTGGCTGCGGCCGTTACGTGAGCGTCCAGCTCCAGAAAACAAACGGGCCTTACACAGAATGCACAAATTCTTTGCCTGTTATGCGAAGTGGGCTTCCGACCCGAAATTAAGAGACATTGCGAATATTAAGAGTTCTACTGTCGTATGTAGGCATAAGACGGATTTGCTTCAACAAGATTGACCTCTTCCACCAGATCATCCTATTTACTGCTGCGGTTAAACGTGCGTAACAGTACAGGGCTTGGTGTAGCCCAGTGGTGGCCAACCATTTGACTCCATGCGCCAATTTTTTTCACGCTTAATTCAGATGCGCCACACAAACATTCACTTCTTTTGAGTCCCGTAAAACGTGTGGTAAAATGGACATATTTTGAATTTTCCTTAACATGTATTTATTTGAAAAATGTATGTTTATCCGATATAACAAATATATAAACAAGCGTTACCCAATTTATTTAATGATAGTGACAAATGTAGCACTTGTAGATGAAAAGATCTCACACAGCACTTTTTAAATTTCATTGATCATTTTATTTCAGAAAGTACTAATAGTAATATATGAACACAAATAGCAGTTTTTAATGAAAATAATTTTATACACAGACAAAATAAAAAAATGACTTTAATGTGACTTTTGTTTCCACTTTGCTTTCACCAAACCAGTGATATCACGAGTTAAACTCGTAACTGAAAGCAACAGACAGTTCTTTACGCTGGAGTCGGACTGTCGCGATCTCAGTTTGTTTTTGATTATTTTCATGAACGAATACGACTGCTCGCATCTGAACGCAGTTCCGAAGAGACTGGTAGTACTCTGGGCAAATTTTCTGATTTTTGGAAAATGGTCTCAAGATAATGATGGCCAAAACCAATCATTTCCGACGTAGTTGGCAATGAGGAAAGTTCATCAAACTTCACTTCTCATAGTGAATTTTCTTTTAATTCAATAAATTCCATTCGCATATTAAAAGGCAAGTTAGAATGTTATGCTAAGTGAAAATAGATTTACAGTATAAATGCAACCATGCAGTCTTCTTCAGAAAAGTCACTAAAACGGCAACAAAAGACCTCTTGTATTAACTTGATTTTTTCAATGTATTGTGCAAACTTGACACTATTTTCAACACATTCACCTTGTTCTTTTACATTCCTTTTTTAGTTGAGAAAGAAACAGATTCAACTTCACCTTGAATGCATTGATGCACTTAGTGGCGTACGCAGAAAAATTTCATGGGTGGTATTTCATTCAATGGCATACAGTAGTCATTTGCATTTGGTGTGCTCTGTTTGTGATGGTCACAATTTGACGTCATACTCATGTTTCCAAACCAACGTTTTGGCAAATTTTTTTGACATAACATGCATATTCTTCTGCACGTACTCCCCTTATTGTATAAGTCATTGCACTGATTATAAACTTTCGGCGCTCCAAGTTAGGATATCGGTGGAAAATAAACTCCACGCTACTACACAGCAGTTAATAACTGCAAAAATATCGGGATGCTTGTTAAAACAGGGGAGTGAAACACACTCATCACTGGGTCAGAACAATTTACAACTGCAAAATGAGACTGCGCTAATGTGTAGTTGAATACGAGCAGTCGAGTACAAAAAGTGTGCGGCTGGACTGGCTGTCGCACCCCGCCAGTTTGCAAGATCGAATCTTGCTAATCTACACAAGAATTGCAAATGTGCATTACGCAAGAACACTTCAAATTGTTTGTTATGCATACAAGTCCAGCAACTCTTAGTTTTCCGTATTCCCTGCTGATACATAGTCAAGAGCCTGAAAGCTTCCACTTTAACAACTGCTGATTTTGGGCTCGTGCAACAGTTCTATCATGCTACAGAAACTGCTGGTAATGTAGCCAATGCGGTCAGCGCTTGCCCTGATCAGCCACAGCAGACAAAATAAACATAATTGTTTCGGATAAAGTGAACTACCGCGTATCACAATCTTAAGCATGCGTAGCAGACGAAAGGTCATCAAACTAAATGTATTTGCGCCATCAAGCGTATACTCTCAACTACCGCCATGTATGTATCCTCGTCTTCCTTCATGTTTTTGTGTATTCCATGTTGCTACGATGCATGCTTAAATTCAAGCGCCGTGCGTGTGGGAGTGACGACGTTACTCAAAACAATACAACAGTAGGTCTGCAAAAGTGTTAAGATGGTTTCTGGATGCAGACGATAAACCAGATTCCTACGATAACTTATATTATTACTTTCTGGCCTATTTATAATGTTCCTTAAAAATTGCATGCAAATTTATTCCGTGGTGTTTGCATTACGTGGACAAAAAGCAAAAAGTATGCGAAAGAAATCAATCTCCTTTGAGAGGGTATGAAATGTTTAATGAATATCATGCAAGCCCAAGGGTTTTTTAAACCCAACCGACCTTGCGTACGCCCTTGAATGCACTGATATTATTTACTAAGCTAGGTAACAGCTTGTCTTTGGCCTGCAGTTTCTAATTGGGGTATTGCACATGGTTGATGGGATAACATCAACCAAAAATGCTAAATCTAACAACCACTTCTCATTACACAAAAGGGCCCTTTCTTTGGGGAGCTCATTTTTCACTTCTAGAAAATCATCCACAATATGTTTCGGTTTCCACAATCGTTTTAGAACTTTTCCCTCGAGAAAGCCAAGTTTTCCTCGTTAGAAAGGACATGCAAGAAAAATAAAATCACGAAAATTAATGAGTAGGAGTGGCTTACTTTCTGGTCATCAAAAGGATGTAATGCGCCACTTCTAAGCATCCAGTGCGCCACGTATAACGCATGCGGCACAGGTTGGCCATCCTTGGTGTAGCCATTCAATTTCACGAGCTACAAGCAAATTTTGGTGTATAGAAAAGAACTCGTTGATTGCAGAGCATCATTTAAAACCGCCTCCCAGTTAGTCACAGGCAAGTGTCAAGATTTCAACGGCAATTGGATTGACTTCCAAATTATTTTGTTACAGCTTTCTACGTAGGAGTTTCCTATCGAGTGATAAGGTCTTTTTATATCCATGCGTTGAGCAGCTCGAATCAATGATCGGCATTCAGGTAAATTAAATCGTTGCTCGAATGCGTAGACGCAACACTCTCAACACACTTCACGGACATCATCAGGTGAATGCAGTAAATTTTTACAACGCATAAAATGCAATAAACGAGCAACACCTGGATGACATAAATAAACCATCGTGAATCTCAATCAATTTGGATACGGTTGTGTTCGCACAAGAGGTGTTAGATGACACATCAGGCCTAACTTTCAATTCGCCAGGTCTATACCACGTGGAGTAACTGTACGCAGCCAATTTTAGCCGCCAGCACAAGAACTTTCTGTTTTTTTACCTTAGTTCGTTTGCGCGAGTCCAGCATAAGAGGGACTGAAGGTTAATCGATGATCAAAGCAAAATGTTGTCGATTAAGCAAATGTGACGACTTCTTCCCCACTGACTCGATGATTGAAAAGCCTTTTTTGTCTACTGCCGAATAGTTGAGTTTCTTGCCTGTAATGTTCGTGACATGTACGCGACCAGACTATAGCCTTGGTTCAGGGTTGCCGAAACCGCCATTGCTGAAGCATCGCACTCGACTACCTTCGTGTACGAAGGGCGTGGCATCGTCAATAGCGCGTAAGCTTGGAGCGTTCCATGTTTTGCTTAACATTATGTCTCTTAATTCCGAGTTGGGAACACACTTCGCACAATATGCAAATAATCTGAGCACTCTGTCATTGCCCGTTTGCTTTCTGGAGCTTGAAGTTCCCGTACCGGCCGAAGTCTTTCTAGGTCTGGATCTTGACGGACAAGGACAACACCATTTTCCACCCAGTAATCTAAGATGTTGATCTTAAACAGCGTTTCTTTAAATTTGCTCGTCACAAACTAAGCGGAGCGGCGCTGCCTGCGTGGACCAAGGCCTGCAGTCTTGCGTTGACACCCAAGTTTAATCGCAGCACTGAACAGGATTATCTGGTGGTCGATATTGAGCTGCAGTTCATGCAAGTCCGACGTATGCATACATCAGTTAAAAGGACGACAGAAAGAGCATGGTGGCTTGATAAGACTTGGCGCCGTGTTTGCGTTCGTAACAAACGTTTCTCAGCATGAACCACATCACATTAATTTGATACAAAGCGCCATCACCTCCAGTGGGATTAAGGCAACTATAATGGTTTGTGCATCGGAAGCGTTAGCGTTAATTTTCTCACGTTTATTCAATCAATTTCACAAAATCATTAGGCGCATATTAAAGAATGCGAACTTTCGTAGCTATCATTTTCGCTTCTTATCTGTAAATCACGCGGGTATGTTTTTGCTGCTGTTTTTTTTGGCTTCGTCAAGCTAAATATCTGACCGTTTCAGACTTGCTGAACGATTCCTGTATGTTAGTTATTTTGCTTTTCAGAGTAAAATAATAAAATTTGGCGATTAACTTTTGATTCTCTTTACGAAAATAGGAACTTTTCGCTATACGTCCAATAGTCCACAGAAAGCGAACAATTCAGAAGAAATAACAACTCAAAAATATTTGACCCAGCTTTAGACGTCGAATATTTATCTTCTTACCCTAAGCCCCAATCCTGAATCTTAACCCTCGACCCTAATACTAGCTCTGGTTTTGCGTTCCCAAACTTTTCTGATCATGTACCCCTTCGGCATATCGACACATGAGCATGTACACCTGAAAATTGTTATGAAAACAAAACAACAAAAATAATATACTGGATTTTTACAAAATTTCACATTTTTAAAGCTATGAAAGTAGACGTGCATGTCATGTCTCAAACTTAATTACTCTCGACCACAAAATAAATGCACCTCATCCGATAGGCATATACCCTTAGGGGTGCATATCCCTGTTTTGGAACCCTTGCTCTAAACCTTAATCATAAAGTCTAACCAATAATCACATATGTAATCATTCTATTTGAATAAGATACCCTGTCTCAAGATAAATAATCATTCTTTTTCAGTAAGATACCCTGTCTCAAGATAAATCTTGATTCTATTTGAATGAGACATCTGACGCTATAGACATTGAGTTCCTTTCTTAACTGTATGCATTTTTATCTGCTGCTGATCTGAAAATTGAGAAAAACTGATCTGAAACTTGATGCTGTTGAGAAGTATGGCTGCACCAGCAACTAAGGGCGATATCAAAACCATCTTTGAAAAGCTCGACAAGATTTCCCGATCTCTGGTAGACAACAGCTCCTCGCTAGCTCAACTCACTGAAGAGATACGGGAGCTGAAGAAGAGCCAGCAATTCTTGTCTGAGCAATATGAGGATATGAAGGAAAAACTAAAATGGACGGACAAAGAGGTGAAAGACTTGCAGGCTGAAAAACGCAGCCTGAAAGAACAAGTCCACAAGCTTGAGGTGCGGTCTAACCAAACTGAAGAGGACCTTAATGACTTGAACAATATGGTCGCCGTGAGTGCCTGGAATTCCAGGGGCTGGCCTGGAAAGAGAATGAGAACACTGATGACCTCCTTGTTGGTGTCTGCAAACTGTTGAATGTGGACTTGGATAGGAGGGACATTAGTG
>JGI24158J21664_10010617_pt1 | contig 12282 bp, 8 predicted proteins | sample Ectturendosymbi3_FD_21664 | JGI IMG/M metagenome (IMG submission 21664) | reverse complement strand
GAAATATGCTTTCCGACAGTAGAAAAAATATCATAGATCAAAACAAAACTCGGCTGAGACATGTAAACAAGTGTGTCGAGTTTTGTGGTCGTCAGCAAAGAATATCAAAGAAACAAGATGGCAGGTCAGTTGGAAGGACTCCCAGTTTTCGTGGTGAGTACAGTCAATTGTTTATCTACAAATTACTTGCTTTCCTTGACTATTCTAATTACAGGCAATTTTTCCTTTTCAAGGCTTTTGCTTCCATAACTTCAGCCCCCCACCCCCTTAGAAAAATCCTGGCTGCGCCCCTGCCTAGTGGTGTATTGGAATGGAAACGATATGCATAAAAAGATGTGTGCAGACAAAATTGCTATTTGTGAACGGTTCCGTGATAATGGTCTTTGTTGGTGATTTAAGAACCAAAGAGAATGTCTCCTAACAGATAAAATAACACAGCGCAAAATCAGTTGTTCTAAAATTTGCTAAACTCATTTAGTATAGTACATGGTGATAAATGACTGTGTTTGCGTATAAATATGCAGGAGGACAAAGTTCACGTAGACAGCAAAAAAATTACCGCTTGTGCACTTTTCTTCGAAGCAACTCTGTATCTCTATATCGTCTAATGATACTCGTAGGTATGTGTAAAAATATGATCCATACATGGATAATCTATAAAACGCTTTGTAAGTTGCATAGGAGGACATTGGTTATTTTCCGTTCAGATGATTTCCGTCAATGGAAATATGTTACTAAACTTGACCTTAAACAAACAAGCTGACACCTCAATTGCGATGTTTGATATTGACCACGCATGAGTTTTAATCANACTGTTTGCACCCGTGCCTTCTTTCACAATTGNGTTTCTGTTTACGAAATGNAAATTCTCGCTGTCCTTGCTCTTGTCCACTGGCCGATTTAGGGTTACACAAGAAAAATGACTTCGCTCTCACCTGAACGCTTCATTGTCCTTAATATCTTTTTGCGCCACCGAGAAACTTCCATCCTCGTCGTTCCTATATTGGAAAAGTTGGAAAACCATCGGTATGTCGTTAACGCAGTTATTGGGACACGATGCGGCGTCGAGCTCAGGTGACATTGTTTTGGGGTCGTCTTCGATGATTATCATGCCAGCCATTCCGCCCAGGTTCTGCAATTGTATGTAAAAACTACATAGAGACTGAAACTCGAAAACCCCTAGAATTACCTTCGAGGCCCCACAGGTCCAAAACCCCATTAAGAATCCAGGGGCCGGTCCGGCCAGTAAGTTTAGGGGGGGAGATTGCAGTGATATTTGATAATCAAGTCTCATTTGCGGGTTCACTGCTTTAAGAGAGATAAAGTATACTCCACAACACTGCTCGGATAAAACAATGGACGGCAAAATGGCCTTATATCGCAAATAATTTTTTCGGNATTGTACAAAATCATGGTGAATGAAGTTACTTTCGTAGTTTTTAGGGGGACAATCGCCCCAATCANCCCCTCCCCCTCTGGATCCAACCCTGTACGAATCGTTGATCTTAACTGATACTGCAAAAGCGCAAGGCACTCTCATTTGCATATTGTGCTCCCAGTTATAAGTAGAGAAAAACATTTTTAATCTTTCACGAGATCTCCTCCCGTTTCTTCTTTTGTCTCCCAACAACGAAAACTATAGTGACAACCAAGAGCTTTGTTTCATGACAAAGCAGTGAGACATTTTATCGAGGAAACGTCAACTAATTTTGCAGATTAATATTGCCCACATACGACATACGAACATTTCGTATTGGCTTGTTTTACTGCAAGGAGCCGAGTTCGAAACAATGAAGACAAATGCTCTTTGTACATTGCTGAAAGTATTCCCAAGACTACAGTTGGGAGACCAAATAAACCCTTAGGTTTCAAGCCGGTACAACAATTGGAAGGTATGCAAAAGAGGTTGAATATCAAGTAAGTTATTAAATGGCACTTAACACAAAAATTTGGTGTTAAACGACTTATCTTTAAGCAATTTATGTTTCAACTATGTTCAACATACAGCACGCTAGTCACACACATCCAATCTGAAAAGCAGCAATAGCACTTCAAAGAAGAATAGTAAAAACAGGCGAAAAGGCAAACTATGTTAACGTTATACTAGCAACATTTATCCATCTGAAAGAAACACGTAAAAAATATAATGAAAGGAGCAAGAAAAGCAAGAAAAACAAACAAATTAAAAGAACAAGCAAAATTTACGAAGGCAAAACAGCGATTCAGAAGATGCTTAGGAAGAAAATGTATTCTATTGAAAGATAACCATGTTGAAAAGGACATTTTTGAATTCCGGATTAACTTCTCACATCACTGCTCTTTTGTAAGATACTAATTTTTAGCAACATTTTTGTGGACTCAAGAACGAAAATAGTTTTGATTGCTAGCATATCATGCTATTGTAGCAATGAGCGTCCCAAAATGAATTCACCATTGGCGTCGCATTGCATCAATTTTTGCACTTCTGTCAACGCAAAAGTCACAACAGAAAATTTGTCACGAACAACTGTAAGGATGTTGAGTGGTTTTAGATCTTGACAAATACGCGTGCTGGTTCTTTGCATATCCACAAAGAAAATTAATAAAATTTGATCCTTTTTCTTAATTCTTTTCAAATTAAAATCCTTTTCATTAAAAAAATTTCATTCTTTGTGTATTATACTTGCCATGACACAGTCTCAAGCTATTCTAAAAACAAGTAATTATTGTCACAAAGCTGGCAACAAATGCAATAACCCTCTGCTGGCCTACGTCACAATGCCACACCATCTGCATGGAAAGCTGGATGGTGTTTCGAAGTTTCACAATTTAACAAGATAAAATAAAAAAAATAATCAAAATGACATGAACAAACCTAAGAGTTGAAGGCCAAAAAAAGCTAAATGATAACTGTTCAAACAATCAGCGTACACAAGCAGACTACAAATATATGCGGTAATGTTGTTTATTCAACGCAACAAACTGTACTGAATTATTCCTGAAAAGTGGGATGGTATCAAAACTGGTTTGCTTGTTGCGTAGGTGCAACCACGATATGTCTCTGTCCTATTACAGACTATAATAAGAGTAGAGAATTTAGAGATTCCCTGAAAAAGTTTCAGCTGCTTTGGCTGTACGCACTGGTGGCATTTTTTGAACCGTTTCAATAAAATCGTAGTAATGGTATTTTGGCGATGTGGCAGAGAGGCAATATTAACTAATCTCAACCATGGGTGCTGCATCAGTGGCGAGGAAGGGAGTTTGTATTTCTGTCAAAAAAATGAGTGAACTTCACTCCTTTAAACAAAAAGGTTTGGAAGCAACTCTAAATGTCCTTGAAAGAAGCAGTAATAAAAGAACCTTGCAAGCTTAAGGCGTTAGTGGCATGTACAAGGACGCGTTTGGTTCACTGGGATAACTGCATTAGGACGTAGGTCTTTAGGAGATATGTCAACGGCGTCGCAAAGTGATTATTGACAAATGTTTAAAATTTTATCACGCAACTTTGAGCCTGATCCTTGCTATAAGTCGTTTTAGACAGTGCATTATATAAAAGCCAGTGGCTTAATTCACAGCCCGATAATTCTGGGTGATGAATACCTGTAGACGGACACCAGAAATTGCTGAGTTCTCGTAATTATAATATTGGGCAGGTAAAAGCACGAGATTTACTAGACTCTTCGGTTCAACGCAACCGCCGCCCATTTCAAGCCTTCACAATAAAACATGTGTTAACCTGAAACGAACTACTTCCGTGGATGTGAGGATGGTAAAAATATGTTCCAGCCGGTTGTTCAGAATGTATTTGGTATTTATACTTGTAGTTGCTTCCTGGGCCAATTCTGATCAATACGTTATCTTGAGGTTCCTGCAAAAAAGCAACCAGTTATGAGAGATCATCAGCTTATGCTCATACGCCCTTCAGTATTAGTTAACAATTACGGTATCTGTTAACAGTAATTGTTGACAAGTTTTAGGTCACTTCGGGTTTCGATAAAATCAAACATTCGAAAATAAACAATGTCTATCAAAGGGATCCACTTCACAGCCAAGCCCCAGTCACTATATTCGAAACAGGATATATATATTTCACCTGCTGAGAGGTCATCTTAGTTCTTATTCAAATAGAATCTGCGGTGGTGTGGTCATGTGGCTAGAATTCTCCGTGAACAACCGATGGCCAAACCATCACCGCTGGCATTTCTATTTGCAGAAAAAAACTCCCTATTTCGGGCTTTATCAATTTCACAAGGGCACACTTTGTCAAATAGCGTCACGCCATGAACTTTTCGCAAAGTAAGCACTTGTGATAACACTCCTTTGTGTCATTACTCCAGAAATACGAAATAGAGATGGATCAGCACAAAGATTGATCGGAAAATTTAAAGCTTTGCAGTGGTTGAAAGCTCTCGTTTTTTGACAAAAAAAAACTAAAGCCCACGCTCCATTCCGTATGTTTTTCCGATCCTGGAGACAATCTCTTTGCTGTACTTTGCATCGTTGTTAAATGCCATCCTGCAGTAACTAAGTCTGCCTTCGTATACCCACAGATAGAGTAGACTTGGAATCATAGAAAGACTTAGAGCCTCGCACTTTTAATGTTTATTTTCATTCAAGCGTAATTCCACTCAACTGCAAAACAAGCAAGTAAATGTTGGAGGTGCTTCTGAGAGGAAACAAACAGAAACACTATCCGCGAAGAGAATTTTGTTTGTTCTGCTACTTCCAAAAGTGACTCACGCGTGGACCTGGTTAGGACTGCTTTTCCACGTCGCTGGGAGAAGTGTCGACAGAACTCACAATTACTGGAATCCGAAACACCTAACAAGGGTTTTGACTTAAAGCAGTCGATGCGGACACAAATACCTGAGGAGGAACATATTGAGATAGTGGAGAGAACCAGATAGTCATTAAGGCTAGATTAAATCTTTAAAGGAACCCAAAAAATTATTCATAAACAAGGAATCAATCAGATAATTTTTCAAAATAGGTAATCGGTTTCACGTAACACAACGCATCCTCAGTCCTAAAATCTGTAAGCAATGCTCACGGGTGAAACGTGAAAACTAACTGATGCCAATGATCGAGCAACGCAACAGACCTATTTATGCCTGAAACAACACGCCGTTGTGACTCGTAGTCATGGTAGGAATGCGTACGCAAGTTTGCATTCATAACGTTGGTAACCAACTTCAGAATGCGCCTTTAAGATTAAATTCTGAACGCTATGGTGGAAATACCGAGATATCTACCACACTGGGTTGTGAAGACCGTCAAAACATACTAGAGAACAGAGCAGAAACTAGCAAGAAATATTTCACACGGGGAAGGATCATGTTCTGAATTTTAATTTGTACGTCGAGTGGGTGATACCATTTATCTTTACAATCACAGATATCCAGAAAGTGAAAGCTGCTTCAAAAGGGACCCACCCATAAGCTTTTTCCCGGCTCTACAAAGACGGCTTAGACATCGTTCGGATATTCCTAAGACGTGAAAACTTGTTGGAAAATGGAAATTTGGTCTTTCGTGCTGCGCCGAGAACGTAAAGCGCTCTATGTATCTATAGTCAGGATTCAGCTGTCTTGCTGCACCTTCTCAGTTTGATGCCAACTTTTACGAGAAAGCCAAGTAGGAATAAGCTCCGGTAGATAGTGTATTCTTTCCTGACTCCCTTCTCGCTTCGAGAATGATCACCCCAGTTGGCGAATACGTTTGTGCATTCCACATCGCCAAGCTACTTGACGCATAAGAGTTTGCTTGAAGATTATTTCTCTGCTCAAAGGTTTAAGCGTTTTAGAAGCGTTTTAGAATTTCTGCAGCCTGCAGCTTTCCCAGCATTTGATGACTTGGCAGCTAGGTGAGAGAGTGAAACCATGACGTTTCTTTTGTGATATCTCTATCTTGCAAAATGCCATCAGTGTGAATGTCTTGATGCTCTGTTAGAGGGAGCGGACACATCAAAAATACATGTAAAATTCTACAATGCATTTAACAAGCAAGCAAATATTCAGAAAACAAACATACATTGTCTTTTTTTGTTCACCTGACTGCTGATGTGTAAACCATGGGTATGGATGTTTGTTGTGTTCGGCAATCTTAATGTGTTCATTTCACCGATGTAATCAGGTTCTTCAAGAGTATTTATCTGCGACAAAAAAATGTTTGCCAGTATTGCGATCAGGGCCTACGAGAGGGGGTACAACAGGTACATCATACCCGGGCCCGGTAGGTGCTGGGACCCGGGAGGATAAAAGTACGCACGCTAAGTTTTCTGTAATCAAGACCAAAAATGGTGGTCGCTTTCTCCAACAGCAGCGCCATTAGCTTGAAAGCAGAAAATATATATATTCTGATTAATATGGAAAAAAGCTGTACACGTTTTGACGAGGGCCCCATAAGCTAGGGGGGCTGATATCGCTCTTCGTACCCCTGGTTCAATTTCTCTCAGAGGCCCTGATTGCTTGCGATACACACAAAGCGCTATTCGCTACAAGGTAATTTTCTATGTAAAAATGTAACACTGCAGGAAAAGTTCTTAGTTAGCTGCATGTGTCGTCCAGTTGTTTTTAAAGGTTTACTACACAGTTTGAAAATCCAAATATTGCCCAGCATGTGCATAAACTCATAATCCATGGTAGTATCAACCGCAACACTGAAATCTAATTCATATACAACCCAACAGTTTCCATGAAATGTAGGCTTCTGATTTGCTCCCACTATCACTTGACAAGGTATTCAACTCACCATGCGTCTATCAACATGAGCGTTTTTATCGGGAACTGGCAAAACAGCAGGGAAAAACGAAACTTCAAAATCGTAACAAAGGCACAGCATGGTCTGGATACATTATAATTTACAAATAGCGAATAATTTCGTTCTGATATTTAGTTTCGGGTCACTAGTTTAGGACCACACATTAGAGGTCCTATTGGAAATCCGCTTCGATTAACCCAACTGGCGGAACAAAGACAAACTCAGCGGCCGCCAACTAATCACAGGCATAACGATAAAAACATTTGATGCCAAATAATCAAGCGAATTTCAAGAGTGATGTTTTTTCAGTTTCAGTTGCGAAGTGTGGAGCAAGTAACATGAAGCGCTTTCTTTACTGTAAAGATTTGTTAAATACAGCTCGTATAAATGATTTGTGCTATTATAATGAAAACTGAAAGAAACACGTTGCAACGTTGTAGGAGTAGCAATTACCAATTCAAAATCAACTACATCATTTGGTTTCCAATGAAATGTCGGTCCCGGATATCCTCCGTTGTACAATCGGCGAGTGACAGTCAACCAGTCTACAGTAAAATGACTGATTTCGACTGTTAGATTTGTTTGCAAGGTCCCGTTCAGCGATTTTTCTTCTTTAGGCTTTTGGAACGTTTCTCCGCCTTTGCGTAACAGAAAAACAACATCACAACTTTAGCAAAAATCGTGGACCTTTTTTGTCTTAGCGCAAAGCATTTGCCAAGCTGCATACACTGCCAAACACTTATCTCATAAAGGAAATGTTTCGACCATAAATTGTAAAAAATATTTGATGGTTTTAGTAAGCATTTGTAATTTACGTTAAATTTTTAGATAAACGAAACGCCTTGTGATTCCGTTCATTATTTCCGCGTTCTAATTCAAACTTTGGAAAGCATCAAGAATGGAAATAGCATTCCGCTGCGTCCGTTTGTGATACAACATGCTAAGAAAAAAGCAATGTTCTCCTCATCGGTATATTGTCAGTTCTGCTACACTTTGTAAATGTAAACTCATACATCCATAAACGCTGCGTATTGAATCGTTGCTGAATAAACCAATCTCTTTCGACAACTTAGAACACAAAAAATTAATGGTTGTGGGTGTTTGTTGTTTCCTGTTAGGTGTAAACTTGAAATTGTGAAATTGGGGGAGCACAGTAGTGGTTTGCAGTGCAAAGTAGTTTTCTGCTTTCAAGTAGAGGCGGTGGATTGAAAGCTTTTATCATCATCTGCGGAATGGGTTTACAATAAACAGCTTAAGTTATGTAAAGTGCACTGAGATCAGCATTAAATAATCGCATAAAGTACAGGGCATCTCAATGCACTACTGCACATACAACCAAGCACGGTAATTAATGACCGTCATAAAGCAGATAAAGCACTTTTGTTTAATTAAAATTTCGGTATTGGACATCTTCAACTACACGATGAAATGTGAAGAGCTGATTTGATAAGCTGATCTTTTATTCAAAATTTGAAGAAGTAGCGCTATTCAACAGTATTTATAAATTCCACAAATTTATTTCTTCATAAGAGCATCGTCCTTATATAAAACAAAAACCAAAGCTTTCTGCATATAGTTAGCACTTGAAAGTAAGGCAGTTAAAAACTAGGAAAAAATGTTGCAAAGATGTGAAAAAAAAGGCAAGGTTGCTCACTGTTGTTCGGAAACCCACTTCGATATACTAAGATATACGATCAAAAATGTGCAAAGAAACAGAAACGATAACCTCGAAACACGGGTCTACGCTCTGTTAGGTTTAAACGGTTAGATCACATCCGAATAGACTAAATTTCAAGTGATGCATCACTGCGAGTTACTTCACAGCAATTAAAATCATTTTCTTTGTGAAGAGTAGGAGTAATCACGCCGAGCAAAGAAAACTTCTCAGATGCTGGTAGGTTGATGCAGTACGCTGCCGTTTAGCTAGAGTAACTAGCGTAGGGACCAGTGTTGTCGCCATGGGGCGGCTTTGATGGGCTTAGCCCCCCAAACAAAGCACGCCCCCCAACTTGAAATATGAAAAACTACAAATCAGTAAAGATTTTATCAAATTTTCAATATCAAGCCCCACGGCACAAACGTAAAGCCCCCTTGTTGAAGACTTTCTGGCGACGGTTCTGGTAGGAACCAGTGTAAGAACCGAACCAATGTAGGGTTCTTAGTTGGTTTCGGTGCCGATTAGTCGGTGGATCACGACTCCACAGAGATCACTGCCAGTTGAGGGGTCAATCTAGTTGCTGCAGGAACACCGGTCAGTCTCCCAACCAGTGGCGTAGGAAGAAAATTTTCATGGGGGTTTCATTCAGTGGCATGTGGTGGTCATTTGTTCCTGGTGTGGTGTCTTTGTGACGTCACAATTTGACGTCATATTCATGTTTCCAAACCAACTCTTTGGCGAAATTTGTTGACATAATACGCATATTTTTTTACACGTCCCCCCACTTATTTTATGTTTCATTGCACTGAATATAAACTATCAGCGCTCCAAGTTAGGATATCGGAGGAGAATACACTCAATGCTGCGACACAGGAGTTCATAACTGCAAAATTTTGGCTGCGTGTTGAAAAAGAGGAGAAAAACACATTCATCACTGCGGCAGAGCAATTTACAACTTCAAAATGAGGCTGCGCTAATGTCTCGTCGAATACGAGCAGTCGAGCATAGGTGTGCGGTTTGACTGGCTGTCGCACATCCCGGTTTGCAAGATCGAATCTTGCTAAACTACACAACAGGCTTGCCAACCTGTCTTCACCAAAAAAAGCCAGACCTTGTCCCAAAAAAGCCAGAAAAAGCCAGATAGCAGTTTTGAGGCATATACACATAAAACGCGCACAACAACACACAAAATAGACATTAAAGCTCGTCAGAAACATCGATATAACACAAGTCCAGTCTTTAGAAGCATATTTTTCCCCCTAATTACACTGTCGTGCATTTGTTTTTTATCAATAACATAGATAATTTTTAGGGAAACAGAAAAATTTTTGCAATATTCTGTGCACCCTGCATGGTAATAGACCCTCGTCGCAAGAGATTTGTAATGAATATGTAGCTCACACAATGTTTTGCCAGAGCCAAGCCTATCCGACTGAAAATAAGCCAGAAAAAGCCAGATTTTTCTGACATTTTCATTTCCAAAAAAAGCCAAAGGTGTTCAAAAAAAGAAATACTTTCAAAATCTGGCTTCAAAAAAGCCAAATTGGCAACCCTGTTACACAAGAATTGAGAATGCGCATGAAGTACGCAAGAAAACTTTCAATTTTTTGTTGTGTATAGATGTCCAGAAAACTTAGTTTTCCTTTTCCCCTGCTAAGACATTATGAAATGCCTGAATGCTGCTCTGTTAAAAACTGCTGTTGTGAGCTTGTGCAACACTTCTATCATGCTACAGTATTTGGTAATGTAACCAATACGGTCAGCGCTTGCGCTGATCAGCTATAGCAGGCAAAACAAACACAATTATTTCGGATAAAGGGAACTAAGGCGGAACACAATCTTTAAACATGCCTAGTGGATAACAGGTCTGCAAAAAGTGGCGAGACGGTTTCTGGACGCAGATGATAACCCTGATTATCACCAAAACCTAATTATTACTTTTTGGCCCATTTACAATGTTCCTTGAAAGTTGCGTGCAAATTTATTCCGTGTTATTTGCATTAAGTCGACAAATTAACAAGCAAAAAGTATGCGAAAACATTTAATTTCCTTTACGCAGGTAATAAAAATTTTGTAAAATATCAAGCTCAATGGGGTTGTTTACCCCCCCCCTTGCGTACGCACTTGCTACAACTAAGCAACCTGATATCTTGAAGTTGACAAGTCAAACCAAGGCGAAGTCAAAGGCTCTCGCCACTTTATCCAACTATCCAGTAGCACTCTAAGTTGATTGCATCTTTCAATTATATTTAGATATACAACAAAACCTGTACTACACTTGTTGAGTGTGAAGTCAGAACAACGTAACGTTAAAGTTAAGCGGTTGGATGCAGAAGTACTGTAGAATGACGAAGAAAAAAAGTGTTGGACATTCGCATGCGCCACAGGAAACAGCGACCAACTGCGTTTATGCAGGCTTACGGGCTATCATGTCGACTGTTGGACTGTTCGCAAACAAGTACATCGCGTTGAATCACGAATGGAATATTACTGGGAATTACGCGGTAAGAATGCACAAAACATTAAAACACTAATAAATCCACTATACCAGCAAAAGACAGTTGGCCAACATGAGTCGGTGCGAAATAGCAGCGTCGTGTTTGAAAGTGGCGTGCTTATGTAAACAGCTTGTTCTGCAAATTCTGATTTCTAACTATTTTTACTTTGAAAAGTGGCCATTTCATTTTGTTTACATACTTTTCATAGGTTTTCCACTATATTGTACATATCGCAGCTTCCTAACAGTCCGTAAATCCATAATTTCGGCAATATAATTCCTGGTGCAAACCAATCGGTCCGTGCTGAGTAGACAACACTCGGGTACTTCCTACCTTAGCCTTGAGCTTTTCAACATCCCCGGGTCGCACCTCCCACATGAAAAAGGATCTGCTGTCTCCTGGTCTCTGTTGGTGTTATGATTGCGAAGAACAATGTGTTTGTAATAGGTTGCAAGATGGGTGGGCGTTGGTTGGGCATCATGTCGTAAGGCATGTGCTGCTCTTTTCAAGTGAGCTTGGCTAAAGCGGAAAAGCCCATTGTCCAAGAAACTTGTCTGGCAAGTTTAGGTTTATTGTTTTCTCTTAACTTTGCGACGGTGAGCCAAAACATTGCCACACTACTGCCAAATTTGGGGCATCGTAAGTTAGTTTTTTTGGAAAACTGAAAGCTAAACGCAATTTGAAACAAAAGGGTTAAAATATACATTTTTGTTTGAATACAGCTACCACTTACAAACCATTAAAAGGAACTACCATCGAAAACTCTACATTCAGTAGGGAACATGAAAACACAGTTGCACTAAAAATCCNGGGTTACGAAGACTGTACCAACTATGAACATGTCTTTCAGCAGTACGAGGTTTTACAATTCCCCGTGCTTTTAAAACCGGCATTNCGCGTNGTACATTGAAATAAACAACAACAAGAAGGGCGAATCCAGAGGGGGGCGATTGGGGCGATCGCCCCACAAAAAAACTACAAAAGTAACTTTTTTGAGCATGATTTTGTACAAATCGGAAAACCGCATTTGCGATATAAGGCCAGATTGCCTTCCATTGTTTTGTCACAGCAATGCTGTGAAGTATACCTCATCTCTCTTGAAGTAGTGAACCCGTTTGACTGCCAAATGTTACTGAAATCGCACTCCTAAACGTACTGTCTGGATCCCCCCTGACAAGAAGTTCCTTGCTCGCACAGGCACGTCCTATTGTTTGTTTTCTAGTGCGACCTTTCGCGATGCGAACGACCGCAGTAGCGCGCCTGCACTCTTCATAATCGGCCGTTCCGGTCTGCTGCAATGGTATTTCAACACTTCGCCTACGTTTAACATCAAATTCACCGCTTGTAAGCCTCGAGGCAGGGTTTAACTCAACTGAAAACGTTTGAGCAATT
>JGI24158J21664_10010615_pt1 | contig 12282 bp, 7 predicted proteins | sample Ectturendosymbi3_FD_21664 | JGI IMG/M metagenome (IMG submission 21664) | reverse complement strand
AACGCCACGGGCCTAGTGTCCGCCGCAAACGAGTGTTGCAAACAGGGGGGGGGGGTCAATCGGGCAATTGCACCCCTCCGAAAGTTTCATGAACATTTTTAGTTATTAGGTGCAACGAGACGTTACATCATTTTGCCCCCCTCCCAAAAGATCAGCTGGTTGCGGCCCGGGTTGCAAACATCATCATCCTCCCCCAGGCTGTGGAGCGACTTCGACAAAACGACATGTTAACGCGAGACAGTGGGCGAGTCTGCCCAGCAACAAAGATACTTTGCTGCATAAGTCTGTCTTTCGACCACGCTCAGAGCCGGCCAGGCTTCCATAGCATTAGAGCAGCTATGTCCAACCCGCGGCCCGCATGTGGCCCAGGCGAAGGCTTAGTGCGGCCCAGTTTTAGGTTTTCGCGGTAGTAAAAGTATCTTATATGCTGACAACGTGTCTTTATTCTGATAATCTTGAATTTGACATTTTTAATGCAGGTGATCGTCAGCGCGACTTTATCACGTCTATTATCACTGCAGTAAGGATTTGAAAGCTTTGAAAGCTTTCAGTAAATTAAAGCGAAATTTAGTTTGCTAAGATCAAAGTAAGCCGTTTAATTTGCGGCCCTCAGTAATATGTCAGTTAATGTGCGGCTCTGATTAAGATAGTGACATAATTTTTGGCTCAGTAAGCCATTTGGGTTGGACATGGCTCCATCAGTGCGTTTTCACAACAACAAACAATACTTCCTACCTTTGATACTCGTAGGTTTCGCCGAGCAGAGGGTTGAACGGCTTGCCGAGCCGGTTGAGTTGCGACGCCAGCGCTGACACAGCAAACGCTGCCACGTACTGTGAAGTCACAATATTGAAATCAAGTTTCGGGTTCAAAACAAAGCAACGCACGCGGGACTTTACGTACGACGAGATAACCGAGTCCGGGTTACATCGCGTCTGACGTTCAGAGCGGGGAAAGTCGCAGTAGGTGACAATGGTTCGTCCAGCTGCGCCGCGAAAACTCAAACACGCGCGTTACCATGACCTTCGACCCTTTAACTGTAAAGGGTCCAGTAAAAAAAGCACTACAGCTTACTAGCACCAATACACGGCCACTCCAGTTTGCGACCACGGCTACGCAAGCACCATTGCTCTACCTCCTGCATTTTAACCGAAGGGAAAGTTCACCACCACTGATGACCAATGAGTCAAGTCATAACAGGTAAGCGCGTCGGATTCAATTGTGATGAAAGCAAACACCGCATCATCAACAACACACCTTTGCGTGCGTAGTATCAGATGCGCTCTTGGCTGCTGTACCTTTTAACAGGTAACGCCCCAAGTACAGCTCGGCGAGTCGGGAGGATTTTTCCAGTGGGGGGGAAACGGTGTTGAATTTTACTTTACCAAATCGAAACTAAGAGATTTTCAGTATTTTCTACTAAAAAAGTCAATACAAAAATTTTAAATTTCAAAATCCAGGGCGACATTGGTCTCCCTCCCTCCCCTTCCAACGCCCATGAACACAGCGAATGTAGAATACGATCACAGCGCACCAAATCTCTCACCTGTATTCGCTCCAGCGAATCGGTGGTCTTGTTGGCGGCTTCCAGCAGTTTGCTGTATTCCATGTATTCGCAGAGTCTTTGTATGAAGCTGAGGGGTTCGTTGAATATGACTGGCATGGTAATTTTGGAAAGTTCCTTCACAGCAAAAGAAAGTATAAAAAAAACTGGACATCTGCAAATTCAGCCTCAAAAACACTGTGACATGTTGGAATATTTCCAAAAGCTGAGGACTCAAAGGAAAATTCTGCGTTTGACTGCTAGAACATCTTCACTTGACTTTCAATTACTTCAACGAGAATTGGAGACCACCGATTTGGTATTTCGCACATTTAACCGAAATCCCACCAGCATTTCCGTGTTTTAGGGAAATATTATTCGGAGTTCGGCCGAAAAAGTGAAAATGTCACAAAAGAGCCTGCTTCGATATTTACGCTTTCGGCAACTTTGAAAAATACGCCGAAGAGTCGAAGGCCTGGGATGCTTACACACAGTTACACAGCCGTGAGCGAACAAGCCCAACCTTTCCAATGCACTGTCTCAATATATGCCAGATGCTGAACTCGTCGCGGGAGAACATCGGAATCGGCAAAGTGTCCCGGTACTTCGGTGCCCCCTGTGATGACGAACCGGTGACGTCAGTGTCCCCCTCACCGCCACCAACAAGAGTTCGCGTGTGATGGTCACTTGACGCGGGCGGCGCATCGGTGAAGACCCCATTCGGAGAACGATCATGATAGGGCGCATCACGAGGCCAGGACCCCGCGGCCTCACCGTCCTTTGCCCCCTCGAGGTATATCGCGTCGTACTCGGCTTCCAAGCGAGCGTCGGACAAAGACGGCGTGTCGATCTCTTCTGTGTCCTCGTCGTCGTCATCGTCGTCGTCTGTGACGTCAAAAAAGCGATTGTGTACAGAACAGAGAAAGTAGAATGATATTTGAAACGGTGTTAAAGCTACATTGCACTGATGTTAAATGTCGCCAATGAACTCGAACTATCAGTCGGAAACAAAACTGCTCGAAGGTAATGCCGCGCTTTTTTGAAGTGACATGGTTACCGCAGAGTCATTGGCCTCTCTCAAACATCCCACACAGACACTCCTTGAAAAAGTACCGCGAACCAAATGCAAATGTCTAAATGTCTCTGTTGTGCTTCGCTATTTCTACGATTCAACCGCACAGAGGATTTACCTGAATCGCCAGAGACAGCGTCGAAGAACTCTTCTTCGTCACTCAGGAATCCTCCACTACCCGTGGACCTGGACGCGAGAGAAAGATGGCGGTCTCCGTCATTTATAGACCTGTCGTCATAGTAACGAAGACACAATGAATAAAAAATTACAAAATACCGCTGGAAATAACGTCAACGTTGGGAACGGTGCCGCATGGAAATACTGCGAGTGAATTACACAGTTCAGGGGTCAGAATTAGCGAGTACAAGCCGATCATACGCCAGCTCTTGAAGTCGTCACTGTCATTATCAGCAGAATTGAACAAATTACAAAGTGGCAAACTAGTCAGCCCTAGTTCTTTTAGTGTCATTTTTCTGTCACAAACTGATATTTTTCTCAAATGACCAAAAAAATTAAGTTAATTCGGTCACACTGCCTGAAAATATATACTGTTACGGTGAGTTTTGATCCTACCATGGGGGAAATGACCAAAATGTCTCAGCGCCTCAACGAAAAAAAATAACCGAAATGTCTCAGCGAAAAAAAACCCGGAGTCAACCAGTCAATCAATACCTTTCTTCGCTTCCATCGTCAAGAGGGGAGGGCATGTCTTTGGCGGGACTGTTCCGCAGAGAACCCCCCTGCGTGGAGATGGTCTGTTCCAGGTTGTGGTGGGTAGTAGCGAGTGATTGCAAAGCTTGTTGCAGAACGCGGTTCTTCTCTTTTTCCTCGGACAGCTGAGCCTCAACCGCCTGTTGGATCACTCCACGTCAGAAAGGTACACACCAGATTTTAAACTATATCATCAAGACAGACCTGGGGCATCGTAATGGAAAGATTAAAAAAAGCATCAAAGCAACTCTTCGTGTTAGTTGGATGAGACACTTTGCACTAGCATCAGATTTTGAAAGGCTGTTATCTTCACAAACCAAACACGCCGTGACGCAAAACAGTACGAAAAGCTACGTAAGTGTGGGGGGAGCAGAGACTTCGCGCGTAAGCAGTGATTGAATGGGGAGATGGAGATTAAAACAAAGTTTCAGTTGGATGGAAAACTTTTCACCAACATCGGATTTCGAAATGCTGTTTCTTTCGCAAACTGACTGCGCCGTGACGCAAAAGCCGCGAAAAGCTACGCAAGTGTGGGGCGAGCGCACACGTCGAGCGTCAGCAGCGACGTGAAGTGCATGCGTGACTGACGTACGCGTGCGTGCGTGCGAAACCTGCTGTCACGAGTGTTAATGGGGGAGGGTCTCACACACGACGTTGAACAAGACAATAACTTACGGCAGGTTATCAATCATCGCTAAGGATCAGGACTGCCGCACAGTTACAGGCATGCGCTTGGACTGATTGCGGGTGTTGCCTCACTTCGTTTTCAAATGTGATGTCGCGTTGGTTCTATTCTAAATCGCAACTTAAGCGCAACTTGAACAACACTAAACATCGTTCGGTTTCGTTTTTAGTTCGCGTTCAACGTTGCAAAGTACGTTTCTGATTGAGTTCTCAGTCTTTTTAACACGTTAACAACATTTGCCCGAGCTAAGCACTGCATCAGGAAGACAAGCTTCTTAGGCCAGGACTTTACAGGAATATCGATCTTGAAACTTCGATTCAGCATTTTTTCGCAGCAGCCCCGAGACACTGCTGCAGACAGATCGCACCGGCTGCTGTTACGTCACTAACGTCAGCAGCTCTTAACTAAGGATTAAGCACCATCTAATGTAAGTCACACACACAATTCTTACGCCGATTGCTGAGGCTGCCAAGCTTCAGCAGCACTTCGTTAATAACCGCGGCCAGCAGCTCCGATCACCACACCTCTAAACTGCTGATGGCGACGTAGATGGTGAGAATGCGTTTTAACCCAACGAGCTGCAGGGCAAGAAACAGGAAACTATTAACGTTCGCTTTTTCTGCCTGCGCTAAGAAACAAGCCTAACGAGTCGGTCTGAATGTAGAGAACTGTAAGTCAACGGCCACGAGATGTGGCAACCGCAAGATGAACTTCTGTTTACTGATTGATCGCGTGGTTACCAGTTTCCAACATGTTTGGGTCTGCGCACCCTTTGAAACATAAATAAATGCTGTGGATTCCTTTTTGCATAGAAAAATAGATGGGATTTGCAAAGATGAGAGACTTACAAGCGCAGTGCGATGTTTTACTCCAGTCCAGGCGGACAAAGTAGCAAATTTACCGCAGAAAGTTTTCATACCACTCAAAATATCACAGCCCCGAGCTTGGCGCAGCTAAGTAAACTAAATTGCCTTCAGTCACTTTGAAATAAACTGACCCAGCTGCTGCTGAGACATTGCACGAAGCCACCTGTTACAAATATCTAGTGTTTCTAATCTAAAAATAGCTTTCTTTTCGTATGAAACATACCTGTATTATCCTAAAGTTGTGCTTTTGAAAAGATCAGTGCTCATGGACTTCCACACACCACTGAACACCCCTACGAACGCATGAGCAGCCCCCAGCTGGGAGCCACTGTCATGCGCAGAAGAACACTTCAATGACTAAGACGAACAACCGCGTGCCACTTTCAATCAAGTCCACCTACTTAGCTTGCTGCCAGCAAAAGTGCGAAAATATTATTCCTGAATGTCAGCAAGGCATTGTATAAAAGCTCACCCAACTTTTACCGCAATTTGAACGTGCGTCAGATTTTTCAAGCGCCTTTGAAAAGGCGACACCAGCAGGTACTGCTGGCAGGAGGCAGTACCTGGTAGGTACCAGCAGGTGCCATATCGAAGCAAAGTACCCGGCAGGTACCTGGCAGGTACTGCGGCCAAACGCACTTTTATGGTTTTCCACCGGTTGATGATCGGTACAAAACTTATTTTTGAATATCAACGTTGCTTCTACACGTGGCTTATTTAAGCCGGAAAATTTTTTTACGAAATTTAATTTTACGAACGCACAAAATGAATTCCATTGTTTGCTTTTTCTGCATTAAAACGATTTCTGTCTCATTTCTGAGAAATCATCACCAAGTGAATCCTGTGTACAAGACTCGGCAACTCGAAGATCATTTTCCAAACTAGCTTGGAAATTATTTGATTAAAGTAATGATATGGACGCATGGACGCAATGCAGTAGACGACAGTTGCTGAGGTTGCTGCTCGAAGGATATTTTCAATGGTCTGGATATATCGCGCGTGCCACAGCTGTGAATGGACAAGCACACGTTCGAGCGGCGTGCAGCACACATTGATGGATGCCAGGAAAGGTGTTCACGATTGCACGCGGCCACGAGTTCAACAGGTTGGTTTTAGAAAAACATTACGTCTCACACTTCTAAACCAGAATGCATGAATCGCTGTATTATGCGTTTTGGTCATTCCGACTTTATGAAGTTACTCTCGGATGTTGATTACTGACAGCGGACGCCCATGCATGCGTTGACTGATGAAATATGGGTTTGAACAGGAAGATCTCATCGACGCCGAGTCGTCGCTTACACTGCCGAAGAGAATTTTCGTACAGGATTGAGCCTGAATCACGAAGAGTCGCGAAGTTATGAAGAACTTTATAATACAAAGATACTGCAGTGTCTGCTGTGGTTAAGCTGGGCTTCAATTCGGAGGCGCGTCGCACCTCAAACATTGACTGACCACATCACAGGCCACCTTCGTTGAGTTTGCAGCCGCCCGGCATCGAAGACAAACAGTATCTTCTGCGTGGCGCCTCTGAACACACACAAGCGAAGATGCACGCACGTGTTGGGTGCGTGACGCTCCTGAAACGAAACAAGTTTGAGCCACGACGCAATCGCCATAAATCATAAGTGATGCGCGTTCGCAACGACTGCGGGCACCGGTTCTACACGTTCCGCGGAATTACCCGAAACAAAGTGGATTGAAGGAANTGCTGGTAGGAAATCTTGCGAAGTCATACAAAAAGTGAAAAGGCAACAGTGCTGCACACGAAAACATGTCGGTGGTTTCGAAACGTGGTCTGCGCAAGTTTGTGGGAGCCATCACGTCAGACAAGAATCCATTCGCATCTGTTGGTTTCGCGCTGAAAACTTTGTTCAAAACACGAGCTCCATCTCCGTCTGCAGCTTAACTTGAGAGAAAAGGTGTTCAATGAAGAAAACAAAATGCCACCTGGATGGTTTATCTATTGCCAACGTGGTCCACCTGGAATTTCTAATGGTCCAGAGAATTCCACAAGTGCTTGACAAAACGGTCACTGACCTGTGCGCAAAACAATTTCGACCAGTTGTCCATGGGGTGTCAGCATGGCAAAGTGGTCCATCGGATATTTTTTTGGCAAGATGGCCTGTGGGCCAAGAAAGGTTGAAGAGAACCACTGGTCTGTTATCACAAGAAAAGGAACCAAATAGCATCAAGAATTTTATTAACATTACGGTCTTACTTTTCCAATGAAGATGAAAAGTTTTGAAAACAAATGAACCTTCTGACGATAACCGGGTTGAACCCATTGCGAGTTGTTCCACGAGCCAAACCTTCCACCTACGTGCCCGATTGAATACGTTTGTCTGGGACAGATGGAATTGCTTTGAAAACGACGTGAACCACGAGCTTTTGAACGAACACGGCGTAACGATTAATTTCGCACCAAGCACAAGCATGATTTTTGGGACGATGGGACTGGGCGCTTGCGCTGGCTGGCATGACAAAAGTACACAAGGCAAATGGTGTTCAACGAACTACTTGGGTGAAGAATAAAAGCTTGGCGTGAGGATTGGTGCCAACTGACTACTTTTTTTATTACAAGAAGATTGCAGGAAATCGCCGGTTTGCTGGCGTTGTCCAACCATGAAACTGAGATTGAAGAATAAGTTCGCTGCTACTTAGCAACAGCAAAACGTCACGCTTCAGATAATATCACGTGACCGCTCCTGCAACACATTTCTAAAGCGTTACATAGTTTCCTTTTTCGCAAGAAAATCTCTTAATTATGTTGTGTTTCCGTTGATGCAGAAGTGAAATACACACTGTATGTCAGCAATGTGAGTGGCAATGTAGGTTAAGAACAAAGAAAGCCATGCAGCATAATGATCGAAGCGGGCAGCGAAACACAGAAGATGCGAAGAAATGCAATGGGTAACAGTGCAGACCATGCAGATGTGCCAAAGTGATCCGCACATGTAGCATTTGGGATCTTGAACCTAATGTGTAGTAATAGAAAATTTGCTTATCATCAGCGTGCAGCTTTATCATCTTTAACCACATGCCACGATCGACATCTACTGTCATTTCGAATTCTTCCTGAACAGTGTTGGCGGTTTGTCCAGTTAATGAGTTGTAGTATAAAGAAAACATTTCATTGTTTTGCAGTTGCATGACGTTCATTTTGTGTAAATGGGTGAGTGGTTTCACGCGAGGGATAAAAGTTGTGCGCGGTGTTTGCTTTCCTGTTTATGTTCATGTCATATATCCGTTTGATCGTCAGAAATTCAAGCTAATGTTTTGACTGTTTGTTTCTTCAACCGATTAATTGAGTGTGTTGCTCAATAATTTCTGCACCTTCTGCTGACATACGTTTAGTGCTGAACCTTTCACTTGTATTTATAATTGTGTAGAAGTCGATAAAACGAAGAAGTCTGTTGGGGCAGTGTGATGGTTGGACACGGAATTGCTTTTACTTGGAAGTTATGCTGCAGTTAACAACGCTCTGCACTATTGCTAATATTATTGGTGCAGTTTCGTGTGATCCACGAGGTGATAATTTTCCAGGTAATAATTCCAACAACGGTCTCCACGACGGCCGTCCAATCAACCAGCAAACGTTTCAATAGGAAATCGATTTCACTTGAACCCTACGCATCATCAGTCCTTTATCAAAAGGGTTGAGAATTAGAAAGAATTGAAGATTCTAGGTAATCAGTCTGCCGTGCTCTGCTTTCATAATTCTGTGATGATTCGGGCTCGCACATGTCGATATTTCCGCAATTTAATTCTCCACAATGGCCACGCTGCCGAATCACATCGCAAATTGTTTTTCTAGGAAGTCGATTTCACGTCATTTACGCATCTTCAGTCCTATAGAACACTTGCTACCTACAGATGAATGTTTATGGTGATTACTTGAAACTTTTCGGAGCACGAGGACTTTAGCTCAAAGCAGGAGCGGAGTCTGAAGACTGTGACTCCGCTGACCTCTTACTGCAAATCTTCCGAATCACGTGACACGGTTACATTTCACGGGTCGTTGAGAATCAGTGACGTCAAAAGAAAGAAACCTGAACAGAACTTGTTCATCATCACTGTCGTGAAGCGCGAAACACTTCTTCGTTACCACTGAAAAGACTTCACGCAATCAGCCTATTTATTCCTTCCTACTAGGCTTCTGACTATAGCAGCGGCTTTTAACCTGGGGTCACGACCTTTGCAGGGTCGCAATTAGGGGTGAGCAAGCGCGCGACCCACTAGAAACCAGTCTTTCGTTGCGATTGACAACGAAAGTCGTGGAAAGGAGTCGTTGAGTTGCAGTGGATTGCTATGATGGGTCGCGGAACAACAACTACTGGGCTACAGTGCGCTCTTTCGTTTAATGGTGGTCGTCGCGGTTACGCTTGATTGCTCTTAAAGACATTTGCTCAATTGCTTTTGCGACGGCAACCGGTGAAGCGGAACGTGACGTCGGTTTCAAATGCAGGCTGTGGAAACGAAAGCACTCAACTTTTAACGTGTGGCCCTTATTTTCGATTACGGTTGCCATCATTCCTTTGTCAAATGAAAGTTTCGCGTTGGTTTTCTCAACAAACAGATAAAAGGCACATGTTGCAAACATGTCGAAAGCGAAAAGGAGCTTCCTCTAACAATCAAGTTTTGCCGCACTATGTGATTAAACTTGCTCTGTTTGGTGAGTGTGAACGAAACGATCATCTTGCACCCAGCTGCTAGGTCTGCACACGATGCAAAACCAGGTCAGGTGCAATTGGGGTTTACTCCAACACTGAATGGATGGTAACATGATTGGAGCTGGAGCGCCACAACAGCAGCTTGATCTCCTGCAATCGACTGGAAGCGGAAGCATCTCAAAGGAAGAGAGAGGCTTGCTGTTCCATTCCACCATTCCACTAACGACTGTCGAACCTTTCGCAGAAAGGTTACGGTCTGCTGCTTACGATGAAAACCCTGCCGCTGCTTCTGTCGTTCAAGTTAATGCGCGTCACGTGATCGCAGTCAAAGGGAAAAGTTGCGGTTGGCGTCCACTTATGAAGGGTAATCGCAGCAGCACGCTATTTCATCCTGATCCCTCGTCGATCGCTGTGCATTGCGTTCTTAACCACGGAACACGGGTCCGACAATCCAGTTTAAAGTACGAGCGTTTAAAGCAGTGGTTCTTAACCTTTACACGCAGGCCGGACCATCACGTAGTTTTCCAAGCTTTGTCGAACCCCATTTTTGCCCAATCTAACAGAAAGTAAAAATGGGTTACTGAAATCCGATGACCTTCGTCGAACCCCTGAAACGGCTCCGTCGGACCCAGGTTAAGGACCACTGGTTTAAAGTATTGATAATATCAATAACAATGCTGAATAAATCAACGAACATGCAAAGATGCAAGTGGGAATGCCAATGAAAAGATTCGCTTTTCTTTCAGCACATAACGAAATGTAAACATCTGTGCGGGCCTGCTCTGCAGCGAGCCACATTTGGGAAAACAAATTGTAACTAGCGGCCTCTCTCAAGAGAAAGCTTATCTTCGAAAATGCATTCACAGTAAAACTGGAGACCAGTTTGCCCCATACACAATTTGTCTGAAAATCTCCCGAAAACCGATTACAAGCAACACCTAAAACGTCCTGTGGGCATTAACGTAAACACCTGACCCAGCAGACGAAACGACGCCCATCTGACGAGAATTATCAGGCCCCAACAAAGCTATAAGCAGTGTTTTTCAAGGTGTTTTGATGGGACCGAAACGGTTTCTCAAAATACAGTAGAACCTCATTGCACAACCGCCGTCAAAATACATTAAAACCGCGCTTTGTGACAATCTCAGCACTCTGAATAAATGGTTTCGGTTCCTCAAAATGTCCTAACCGTCACAAAGGTCAAACCTTAAAAAGCCCTGGCTGTACGTGCTGCAATGCTGTGCTGTCGACTGGAAAGAATGCGACAGAGCATTGCCACAAAGCGCTTGTTTTCGAATAGCAAGCGAGGTTCAGCGAACGAGCGGCCGTAATCGGCTTAAAGGCGATATCATCGCCCGGCTGCACGCCCTGAACGTCCGACAAGGCGTTTATACTCCGGCTGCTGATTCGTCAAATAAAAACAAACGTTTCTGGACGAAAGCAGCAACGCGGAGGTCAGCGTTTTCATCTGACTTGTTTTCCATCCTTTCGCAATATGGTTGACGGCTTTTACAAGATTTGTTGCTAACCTCATCACTAACGTATCGTCGCACAGGTCTGCATTTTGTTTCAAACAAACTAATAACAAAATCTAGAAACACTGAAAAGGCTTTTTGTTGGTAAGAACGGTTCGCACAATACCCAGTGCCTGCGGACTTTGACCGGACTTTCTTATCATAACATGATTATGTTCTGGCTGCGGTTGATTCATGTCTTCGGTTGATTAACGGCGATAACCTTCTTAGAATCACTGCTACGAACACAAGCTTCACAAATGCGAACGGGCAATTGTCATAACAAGACGCTGTTCCCCAGAGAGCAATTTGCTGAAAATGTTTGCCAATCGCCGTATTTGTTCCGAAACAAAATTGTAGTTATACAGGTGGTGCACCCAGCTTGATAGTCCTCAAACAGAGGATTCAATACTGGAAATAAAAGCCGTATATTAAACACTAAATATTGAACGCTATCTCTATCTTTGCAACTCGCGCACATGGCAGTCATGACCAGTCTCTGCATAGAAGTCCGATTTGACAAATAGGCTAAGTCTCATCTGACAGGATGACGCCGAACGAGTACAGCACTCGCTACATGAACGAGTTCATCCAAAGCTACCTAGAGACACGTCACAGTGTCCTCAGTTCATCACTCGCTACACACACGAACGAGTACTGCACTGGGTACAGACATGAACGAGTACAGCACTCGCTACACGGGTGAGATGAGTTCGCCGCTTGCGCGATCCTGAATTCGTTGATGAACGTAATTTTTCAAAACCTACGAACACACAGATGAAATAGTAGCAATAAAAAACAAATCTTAACAAAATAATAAGCTTTTTGAAGACTCCGAATGTCGAAAACAATGTGACGAATTAAACAGGTTTTTCTCAGAAGTTGGAAAATCCCTTTCTACAATTATAAAACCATCCCCTACCACTTAGACATTTTAGTAAACATATAAATTCAAAAAATTCATTATTTCTAGCTCCTACTGATGCATATGAAATCCAACTTCTCATCAAAAACCTTAAAATGCAATCTAATAGCTCTCCCAATGACATTCCATCCAAATTTTCGAAAACAGCTAGTTGCATTGTGTCAGAATGGTTGTCAAATTCTTCAACAAATCCATGACTACTGGTGAATTCCCGGACTCCTGGAAAATTGCCCACATCACTCCAATTCCTAAAGTTCATAGCCCAAGTTCCTCATCTGAATATAGACCAATCT
>JGI24158J21664_10010614_pt1 | contig 12283 bp, 9 predicted proteins | sample Ectturendosymbi3_FD_21664 | JGI IMG/M metagenome (IMG submission 21664) | reverse complement strand
TTACAATGTTCCTTGAAATTTGCATGCAAGTTTATTCCATGGTATTTGCATTAAGTCGACAGATTAACAAGCAAAAAGTATGCGAAAATAGTTAATCTCATCTGCGCAAGCAATAAAGTTTTCGTAAAATATCAAGCTCAAGGGTGGGGGTTTAACCCCACCCCCCACCCCCCCTTGCGTACGCCCTTGGAAGTTTCCAATTATACTTTATACTGTCTGATTATCAGTGAACCCATGTTTCAATCAAGATACCTTGTGGGATTGCGATGATCTTAAAGTGTATTACGTGAACATGTTCAGATTATAATATTCTATAGTAGCTCTGAAAGGCTGAACACCTGCCGCATTGTAGAAGAATGTAAAATGCATAAGCATCGCAACATAACGTAACGTGTGTGCTTTTAAAAAGTTGCTTTACCGATGATGACGTTACCAATCAGGACCACGGTCAAAGAATGTGTTTAAGCTTACCCTGGCAAGTCTTTCGCTTCTTTGACTGTGGAGGGGAGTTCCTTGCCTCTGGTTTCAGGAAGAATGAGGTAAGAAATGACACTGGCAGCAATTGCTCCTGCTGTTGCAAGAGAGGGAGCCAAAGTGTTACCGTTTTCACCTGGACAAAATGTCACAAGCGCTGTGAAAGTATTTTTGCTGCTTTGAAAGAGGTTCAAGAGACAAAAATGAAAAGGAGTGTTTGATCTGGACAAGGATTCTCCTAACCGCGTATTCATGGGAAGTCCGTTCCGGCAAAAGAACGCATCGCAAACCGTCGCAAACAACGCATAGGATATTTTGTAGATTCTCAACTGAAGTTCCGAATTACATGTCGATGTGGCAAAGATTTTCAGAAATTACTATCAACTTTTGTCACAGCAATAATCTGTTATCAACAAATGATTTTAAAAAATTCATGCAACTACAATCTGAAATCAGATGGCGTTTTTATTTAAAAGTGAAAGCACGGAGAGCAAATTTTAGTCTGCCTTGCAAAGGGTTCATTCGTTGACCACCATAGCACAGTAATACAGCATCTGTTTTTCAATGGATATAAGTTCACTGCTAGTTTTTTGCAAACTGGTGAGAGGTCGCGCAAAAGCTTACATTACATGAGCACAAAGCCCATTGGTAATTCTCTAGTTTCAGTCAATTTCATTGTAAAAAATGACGAGAGTGCACAAATTCTGCTTTCGCACAAATGTTGATCCCGCCGGTTTTACGGCCAAAATTTGTACAAGACTTTATCTCATTTTTTATAAACAAGTTTAGCTGAGCAAGAAATCTTTTTCTTTTATTGTCAAGGATTTCATTTTTAAATGCCACATGAATTCAGTAGAGAATTAAAAGGCATTTCATTCCTACAGAGGATTCTTTTTACTAGCAAAGACTCTCAGCGGAAAGCACTTTTTGAATTTGCTAGAAACAATATGCTGATCTTTACTGCCAAACATAGAATTTTTTCCATACGGCAAATTTGCTTCATAAAGTTTGTTTCTGAAATTGAAAGAACAAGATTTAAAGATAATTCAAGCAACTTGTAAAATCTACGCCAACTTGTATATTTCAGCACGTATGGGATACTGACTCTCTTGCATAATGCACAATTGTTCAACTGTTAGCCGTCAGCAAGGAACATGCAGTCATACACCCCACAACAAACCGACCAAAAATCTTTCGTACAGTAAAATTTTCACCATAAAAAATTCAGCTATTTTGTTGGACAAAGACGGGTTGTGAACTCATAGTGAAAAAAAGACATTGGGGAGCAGGAACTGTTGAAGTAAGAAATTTGCAGATTTTAATTGGGGCGGTTGCCAAGTCGTTTATATTGCATTCATTTTACTGATACAAATTGACATTTTCAGGTTTGCCTTTTTCAAAAATTAATGCATTCGAAGTGCTTGCTAGATCTTTGAAATAATACACGTATTTTTAGAAAGAACCTGCATAGATGATGAAAGGTGAGATAAATCCTCCAAGCCTGGATCCGATCATGTTTATGCCGAGAACGGAGTGACGCGATTTAGTTGGGAAAAGTTCGGCAGTGTAGAGGTAAACGACATTGAATGCAACTGTTATAGAAAGCTGGCATACCATGGATAGTCCGGTGGCCAGACCACCATTGTCTGTGAAAAAGAAATTCTACATTTAGACTGACGCTTTCATCATAGCAGGTGACGTCACATATCATGATAAGTTGGAAAATGTACAGGTTGTCGATAATTTTTCGTGCTTAGCAAATTCTGTAACAAGCAGGGCCGGCCTTCAGCCGAAGCAACCGATGTAGCTGCATTGGGCCCCGCGCCATGGTGTTTGGGTAGATTATTCATTTTTGCCAGATACACTTTGCGCTTGAGAATTCAGTAGAAACGCCATATAAATTTCATTGTTAACAAAGAACGCTCTCGTCAGAACAAGCAAATTTCCTCTCGAACGTTAGCAAACGTGCTCAATTCTCGTGTTAGTGCTGTGCTGCATATCTTCGTTCTACCACGATCGTAACACGCTTGACTGAACACGATGACGTCATAACATCACTGCTCAGAGGGGCCCCGCGCCCAGGTCTTGCATTGGGCCCCGCATCTGCTAGGGCCGGCCCTGGTAACAAGTATAGGCCTGCAGAAAAAGAGGTGGGAACTGTCGCAACATTCAAACGAAAATATATGCAGTATTACAGGTACTTTGTACATTGTTCTACTTATCAAGAATTGCTTCGGACAGGATTGCAACAAATTACGACAGTAAAGACAACAGTCGAAACAAACTCGTGGTTAGAAAAAGAACTGCACATGTTAGAGGCTAATGCAACCATCGTCAAGCCTTTAGAGAGAAGTGAAGGTTTTCGCCAAAGGAAATATTTTCTGATCCGACTTTTGAGCGAAACGGTGTCATGCTAGACGTCGCCACAATAATGCGATGGTGATGATGACTGAAGGCCATTACAGTTGTCTCAAAGCTGCAGAACTCCCCAGCTGCAACCCCACCACCGGTTTCAGTTTAGCGTCATGACTTGGACTAAAACAACCAGCGTGGAAATACATGCAGAGTTAAAAAAATCAATTTGAAAGGCATGTGTACGCACGTGATACTGTCAAAGCCGCAATCGTCATCAGCACCGCTGTGACGCTCATGAAACCCATGTAACTTTGTCGACGACCTCTCGTCTGCACGGCCAAGTAAAAGATCAATGTCGCTCCGAACTCTGTGAGGCCTCCGTATAGCATGTTGAGAAATCGGTCGCCAGACAAGTTGTTCATGTTCAGCTTCATGGCGAAGTATGACATGCTGACCATAAACCTGGCAATGAATAAGAAAAAGAAAAACTTTACCAGGTTTTTCATGACCTCATGGTTTATTTTTGAAATTATCTATTGTCGTTAACTCAAAATTGCCATTCTTGATTTTCAGTGATATAAACATTGACTTGCTGCAGCAAGGCACAGTGCCCTCTCTCAGCAACTGTGTCAACACAAATGACAGATACAACTGTTTAGAGCTACTTACTAAGCTAACTAGAATAACAATTACCAGGAATAATCTGATAGACGACATATACACCAATTTGCCATCCGGAACGCTAACACCAAAAATTCTAGGAAGTGATCTATCTGATCACTTGCCTGTTTTTGTCTCAATCAAATACAAAATATCTAAAAAATGGAATTTAAAAAGTTGCAACAAGCATGGCTACTCTAATTTGCGTGTAGAAAACTTTGTTACAAAGTAAAAGGATCCCTAGGTAACCTCGCAACCAACCAAAGTAACCCATGTGAAACTTTAGACTCAGGCATCTTGTTGCAAGAACAATGTCTTAATGAATAGGCTTCTATAAAAAAGCTGTCAAAGGCAGACAGAAATTGTCCCAAAAGTCATGGATAACTCCAGGTCTTCTCAAATCCATTAAAACCAAGCACAGGCTCTACAGAGACCTGGTGAATTCTGGTTTTTGTAATCAAAAGGCCCATGCAAAGTATAAAATGTAGAGGAAAAAAGTTACTCGTTTATTGGAAATGAGCAAAGGAATCTATTGTCAGTCACAGTTTGTGTCTTGTCGAAATGATTCTGGGAAAATGTGGAAGCGTATTAATTCCAGTATGAATTCTAAAGAAGAACGTTTGTGCCTTGCGGAGAAATTTGTTGACCCTGTAAAATCAAACTAGCACAAACTATCCAGAAGTCATGTCTAATATATTCAACACCTACTTTGACTCGATGGGACAGCAACTATCAAGCACGATTCTTCCCCCGATTAAACATACTTATCCCGTAAAAGTTAATGAAGCTAAAATTCATGCATGTTACATGATAGTTTTGTTGAGGAGGTGATTATTGTAATCAGCAACATACCAGTATCTAAACGCAGTAGACAAAATTATGTTCAAAAGCACATTCTTAAACTGTCCAAGAATTGCTCATACCCCTTCTTGGTGCATAAAGGTAATCTCTACATAAAGGAAGGAGCCTGCCCTGCGCCCTCAAAGCTTAAAATGCGCTCAGTAGTGCCCATTTCCAAGGGGGTCCCAATAGCTTCTGCGCCAATTGCAGGCCCATCTTCCTTCTGTCACCCATCAATAAACAGTATGGTTTTAGTAGGAGTTTGTTTACAACCTCAGCAATGTATGATACGCAGGAGAATATACTGGAGAATCTAAAAAAGGAGTTGATTATTTGCACTACATTTTTCGGCTTGTTTAAAGCATTTGACACTATAAATTAATATGTGCTGCTGTGGAAATTGAAAAACCTTTTGGAATAAGAGGTTTTCCTCTCAAATTGCTGGCTAGCTATTTGCATGCAGGACAGCAGTACACTGTCATTGATGGCTGTATATCATCTACTCTCAATATAACCCAAAGGGTACCTCAGGGCTTATCGCTTGGCCCCTTGTTGTTTGCGCTTTAATGATTTACCAATGATAAAACTGACTCCTACAGTCTTTGCTGATGACATTGTCTTACCATATCTGGAAGCAATATCACAGAACTGCAGAGCTAGGTAAAGGTGATGAATTGTTCGACTTTACCATGTTTTACTTGAACTATTCAAGGACTTCATACGTGATTATAAGTCGTAAAAGCAACCGACATATTGATTAAAAATTTTGTAAGAATCAGTCAAAACCTTTGTAAAAGTCAGTGAAAAAATTTTGTAAAAATCAATGGCAAACCAATACCCGCACAACGTCTGTCAAGTATCTTGAGGTTTCATTGATGACAAGCCTACTTGATCTAACCATATAACCTACCGTGACAAAAAACTTCTTTTTAGTGTTGGAATGTGTTATTGAATACGTCAGTATCTAAGTGACAGTACACTGACGTCACTTCACTTCAGTTTTGTTTATAGTAATCTGCAATTTGCTGGTGGTGCTTGGGGTGGTGTGAGTGGTGTGTAGAGGTCTGGTGATGCCCGGTGCTACTGCTTGGTTGCATGCTCCCCTACCAAATTCCACTATATGACGTCATGTTCACGTTTACAAACCAACGTTGTGGCGAAGTTTGTTGACGCAACATGCATATTATTCCACACGCACTCTCCTTATTGGTTGTTGTGCAATGTGTCACTGTAATGAACGCAAATTATATCATCGCTCAAGTTAGGAGACCGGAACAAGTACAGCACTCAACACTAAGACAGAGCAGTTCATAACTGCAAAAATATCCGGCAATGCGTTAAAACAGGGCAGTAGAACATATTCAGTGCTACGTCAGCGCAGTTCACAACTGCATAAATATAAGGCTGCGCATTAAAACAGCGTAGTAAAACGCACACAATGCTACGACCGGTCAGTTGACAGGTCGGCAGTTTGGAACTTGCTGAACGAATTGAGAATGCGCATAAAGTGCGCAAGAAAATTTTCGTTTTTTATTATGTGGCTGTTGTGTGTACAATCACTGGGGGGACAGACAGGGACGCTGGAGCAGCGGTAGGGCAGGGGCAATAAAGACGTCGAGGGCAATGGAAACTAATAAAAAACAACAAAATCGTTACCAATTATGCTTGTTTCTGTTCATCCACTACATTGACCTCAAAAATAGTACCAGAAATTGCCGAAATCCATTCTGATTTTTCTGGGTGCGAGAATAGCTGCAACAAATTTGTTTCGAGTCAGTCTTGATCAACCATGAATTGTCTATGACACTGTCATGAAAAGGTACCTCCGCCTACGTTTCCCCTTTTTTGAAAGGGCAGTGGAGAAATGCCACCGTATTCCGGCGTCCCAGGAGGCAGAACTGATACAGGCTTGTGTGTGCCGTTATGATCAATCCGCCTGCACTGCCAGTTAATAACGAAGCTCGAAAGGATGCACATAATGCAAGCACAGGTGTGCGGTTGTACTAGCGCACACCCAGGGTGACCACATCAAAAAGCGAAACGGAAAACTAGTGATGCCTTGAAAAATCAGCTAAATCAAACAAGTTGAAATAGGTTTTCAAATTTGGGTAAAAAATCAATTAAACGTCCGTAATTATCTTTCAATCCTTTTTTGTGCCTTTCCCTGCATCGCACGATCTGGAAAAAGTCACGTCACCACCAGTTTGATTGGGAGTGCGTTGCACACCAGCACACCTAGTGTAAATATCCCTGGTAAGAAAGAATGTAAGAATTACTAGCATTTGAATACGCAAAAACTAGTGTTGACCAAGAAAAAGATGTTTCAAAAAATTAAATCCATGCAGCATGCGCTGGTAGCGTCACTACAGGAAACATGATCTAGTTGCAGCATATGAATTTTTGTAATTTCACTCTTTGGATGCCCCCTGCTTCGGATGCCTAGGGTCGTCGCCCCGTTAGCCACCCACCCTCTGCATGCCACCGGGTGGTGTTGGCATAACAACGTAACCAAATAAATTTATTGCCCAACAAAATAATCAGAGCAACGACATATAGCTCTTTAACGACAATAATAACACCACAAAACAAAAAACGCAACCTCCTGAAGATGGATGACATTTCTACCTTTGAATAAGATAGATAGATAGATTTGGCGGTACTGAATTAATTGCGCTAGGTGTATTCTGTAAAAGAGCAAAAATGCCGGGGCACCGAAAAAACATAGAGGTTATCTGGTCAGGTGACCCATAAATTTTAGGCGACATTGATAAAGGTTTCCATGGTGAAGGTTGTGTCGACCGCAAGACGTGCCGTCGCGGTCCGATGTATGGGTTGCGGGATTAATGGCCAAATTGTGAAGAGATTGGTCTTGTCGGGCACAAATGGCCCAGACGAAGAGGAAAAGAAAAACCGGCCAAAAAAGAAATCCTCTTCGGGTCGCCATAACCCTTTCTTGATCCATGCACACCCATTATAAAGATAGTTTTGATTATGGCCGTGACGTAAATTCCATGGAGATGGAGGAGTCCTTTTGAGATAACCTTCGTTAAGAGAGCTGTCTGAATCTTTGTAAGAGAGTTGTCTGAATAAGGGTAAATTTGAATAAGGGTAAATCATGCGCAAACGTCACTGGCAACCTTTCTGACAACTTCAATCGTCTTTTCACCTCTGTGAATCACGTACACTGTCATGTAACGTGTAGTGCAACTAGGACTGCATGTTTTTGGCAAGTGGCCCATACCAAATATAGAAAAAGGTGCTTGAAATATCTAGGCCTACAATCTGGGACAATATTTACAGTGTCCCTCTCTTCATGAATGCTCACCATTAACATTTGAAAAAGAGTGCAGGGATATACGTATCGCTGCATATTATGACAGAAAATATGGAGCTACATGAAGGGCTTCATCTCAACTGGAGCCCAGTCATTTTTTTTGCTAGAATCTGAATCGACTCATTCCCTTTTGTTCATATTCTCTTCACCCATAACTCTTTTATTCCTTACCTCTCATCATCTTTTTGTACATACTTCTATTCCTTGTGTATGTGTGATTGTGTGATTTAGTTTTCTTGTTGCTGCAGGTTTACCGCGCATCACATCCCATGGACCACGTCTGGTGAACAATGAAATTCGAAAGCTACATCTCAACATATCTGATCCCAGGAGTTTTTAACCTTCTCCCTATGCCAAAATACATCTGGAAACATTTGTAAAGCTTGCTAGATGCGAAAGAGCTATGAAAATCCAGGAAGAGCTTCATTTTCGCTTGTTTTATACTTTCTCTGCCACGCCCAGATCCTTATGGATCCGAGCACCAATGAGCCACCGAGAGAGACCGGTTACGACCGAGAACCTTCTGCGCAACTGTGTTGATCATCTGGAAGTTCTTTCCCACGCGTATGCAACACCATGAGTTGAAACTAGACAGTAACAAAGCTTATTCAACCGTTGATGTCATGGGACATTGGCTGGTTTACCTTCAGGTTTCTTCAATATCCTGGCGTCCTTGTACCAATTTGATTTTCTTGCTGGAACAGTAATTACTGCCAACTAAAATCAACTCAACCCAACTTGTCAATGGTTTATGGAATGTGGGGTGGTTGGAGAACACTACAAGACTCCGTACTTTCATTCCCAACATCGGAACCCGACCTCCTGTAGTGGCCCTGCCAAGAACAGCGTGACTCCGGCTTCACCGCCTTCGCACAAATGTCGGACGTTTCCGGTCCTGCTTGCACAAATTAAGTGTCGGACGTTTCCGGACGTTTCCGTTTTCCGGACGTTTCCACAAATGTCGGACGTTTCCGGTCCTGCTTGCACAAATTAAGGCGCCTTCTGCGCCTTATGAGTGTGGCGCAGAAGAACAGACCGTTGACCATGTTTTCCTTCACTGTTCAATCCATACATGTCCCTACAGAGTGCATGGCCTGATGGTTCTGGATGACGAGATGATCGAATGGCCGCTCAACACCTGCCACAAGATCCAGTGCGGCCAAGCAGTGAATTACAAGAACTGGCTCGAACGATGAAGAAGAACAGTTCATGGATAAAAATGTCAGGGACGAAGAATTTATTTAATCTGACAAAATAGTTTGAAATACACATTATTGAAAATCATGAAATTTTGTCGAAAGTTGAATAAGAAATGTTTTTCATGTTGCTGCACGTGTTTAAAGAACTGGTGCAAACCTGTAAAACAACTACTTTAACCAAATCTGAGCAGGAAACTAGAGCAACTGAAACTTTTAACCATACTAGTTTGAGGCTTCGATTTGAAATTGTGCAGTCCGTCCACAGCAAAACAGCGAAAATTGCGCCACCCCTTCATTCGATCGTGAAAACAAACACCCATTGCGAAGATCAGGTGAAAACGTCGAAAACTTTTTACTTTTGGGAAAAAGATGTTAATCACAACTCTGAAGAGAAACGTTGTGAAAATATTAAATGTTTTTTTTAACAAACCAAAAGCAGATTTTTATGTACCAGTGTCTTGATTAACCAAACTATGGGCATTGGTGTAACTACAGATTTGACCCAGGATAGGAACTCAGTTGAAATGGGCCCACAAGCCAACACCAAGAAAAAGTTGCGATATAATAGTGAATCATGATGTGTACGTCCATAAAAAATCGGTATCACCGGAAAAATATCAAAACATCTTCCGAAAAACGCAAAAAAAACAGCAATCTACTGATAAACAAAAAAATAATACATAACAAAATACAGGCCGAATGGGGGTGCGGTTTTAACGTTTAGCTTTCTAGAGGGGGTTGTTCGCACCCCTGCCCCTGGCAGTTACGCCACTGCTTAAGAAACCCCATTAACCCCATTAACCCCATTACTTAATGTTTAACCAATGGACCATCGATGGCTAACCGAAGCAGCAAAAAGCGGCAGGTCCGTAGCCAGGTTTTAAGGTTTGGGGAGAGCAAAAAATATTTCGTGGTGCGAGATGTTTGATTTTATTATGTTCGAAAACAAATTTCACTGGGCACAACAAATACGGGAAAGCACTGCCCCAGAATGCAACAACTGGCTACGGACATGAAAAGCTGTAGCTATACAACCCTGCACATCTGCTGTAATGTATATATTTTGAAATATTGCTGCATACCATGAAATGGCTGTGACAACGCATCTCAACATCATGGTGCAACTTGTCGCCAATTCTTTAACCACGATGCAAAAACCAGCTGGTGCATTTTTTTCATCTTTATGCAAAACTTCTTGCAGATCCTCAGTCGTTTGAGTTGGTTTGCCATTGTACTTAGCTACTTTCTGCAAAACGTCNTCCGCCTTCTTCTCGCGACCAGACGCCCAAAGCCAGAGCGGAGTTTCATCGATGAGCCTTTGCACAGAATTGCAGTTGCATGAAATCAAAGTTGTAGAATCCACTCACTGAGAAGGTGGCAATGTAATTGCAAGATTTCTTGTATTTTTTTTGCTTTTGTGAACAACTGAGAATTTCGTAGCTTTGTGGTGAGAGAAGTGCGAGTTTTGTTACTCTTGATAATTACCGAAAAGGTGTTGGTTATCGTTGGGGTTTTGAGTTACCACAAATTGTGATGGTCGCAATAATCTATGAACAAAATTGTCAATGGTTTTTATCTTAGCATTAAACTTCCAGGAGGCTATTAAAAAATGCAAGAGAAGCCCAATAGATAGATTTTACGAAATTAACTGCACGAAGAGTTTCCAGTACAAATAAATTTGGCATAATTCATCATCACGCTGTGAAGTGCAATGTGGTGTTGACGTACACGTTTCTATGTCATATATTCCAGCTTTCTAGTCACTTACCACCAGTAAGGAACGTAAAGTATGCCAATTAATCCTGTTGTTCTTACGAACCATCTCCAATCTCTCAAGAAATAAGCCAGGAGTGGAAACATCACACTTCCAATCGAAAAACCCATTTCGGTTGAAAAGTAGCCCAGAGCAGAGTAGCGCGGTGGCATGAACTCAGCACCTCAAAGAAAGATAAGAACAGAAGATTTAGTTGGCACTGCGTACTTAGATTTCGATATTTCAGTTACAAATAATTTTGCAAAAATTTCTTTTAGATTTACAAAAACTAGACCTTATGACAGAGTTGAAATATGTGGCCAAAAGCGCGTGGTGCACAGTTAAATTTTGTTTATAGACGATCTCTGTACTCCTTTCGGAGAGCCACAAGTGATCTGCGGCGCCCACGTCCGCTTGCTTCCGCTGTGAGCTACGCGGCTACTTTCGCAGTGAATGTTGCACTGGCAGAGAGTCAACGGCAGCACCGAGCGTGAAATAACCCCTTGCAGGTGCACCCACGCATATAACGCGGAGCACGAGGCTAGACAAGCCGCAAATACCATCTTCAAAGTCGCCGAAGTGACCCGACCTGGAAATTGAACCCACTTACCAGCTTTAGTGGAGCGTGCTCAGCCAACTGTACCACAGGACGATCTTGTGTGCACAGTTCACAAATGAGAGTCTAATCATCTCTAATGCAGGTAAGCTTTTCGTTATTCACGTTGCGATACTTTGCACACTAGTTGCGGCCATTGCAATGTTTCACAACCTCATTTCGTTTGATTCAAGCCGTGTTTGAGTCTTGAGGCCACAGCAGGCAAACCGTCCTTACTTCTTGAGATTTGTTCTTAATTTGAAGGTCTTTGATTTCGTAACTTTTCTGTCCTTATGTCCACGAAATGTCCTTATTTTGACTCGCACCCTTATTTTTGTCTTATTTTAAGTCGACGGTTGCCATACAGGTTGTCACTTAAAATTTGGGGAAATGTTACAGATGGATAAGTTTGCATGACGTCACATTATCGGCCCCCCTACAGTGAATGTATGCGCTCTTCATCCGCAACTGAGACTGGTGACTTTGGAAGCCAAGCTAAACTGAATGCAAAATATGCATCAAATCACTTTGCACGACGTTACATTCCGTTCAGCAATTCATGTTTCTTTTTTATCTGATTTCTTTCGCGGTTGTCCTTATTTCTGAGTCCAGATCGATGGTAGCCTTGCCTACATATAGCGGTTCAAGTCAGGGGGTGCAATACATGCTTTCACTTCAGTAAAAACTTCCTTGGATTAAAACGCTTTTTCCGTAAGAAGGAGGTCACACAATTCCTTACAAAAACGCTCGAAAAAAACACAAACGCTCTTTTTGACGTCACAAATCGATTGTCAGCGCCGCTTCTTTCAAATCGCAAATTTTGCATTTGCTCTGAATTCGCTTGAGGTGGACCGGTTGAAAAATACCTATGAAGGAGAAAAGCAAATGCTTTGAAAGCGATAATAAGAAAGAGATTAAATGGTTCGATTGGAAAGTAAAATTGTGGTTCGAGCGGAGTTGTTTGCCGATTGCATTCGGAAAACATTTTTCCTCCAGGGTCACGTCAAGGTTATTCTTTGAACAAATGCAAGCCAATAGGTTTACAAAAAAAAGGCGAAATGTTTTTTTTTAAA
>JGI24158J21664_10010612_pt1 | contig 12284 bp, 10 predicted proteins | sample Ectturendosymbi3_FD_21664 | JGI IMG/M metagenome (IMG submission 21664) | reverse complement strand
ATTGTGATTATAAAATTTTGTTTGGTGTTCCCCAAAATTTTTTTATTGCATAAAGTGGTCCGTGATGCAAAAAAGGTTGAAAAACACTGGCATAGATCACCTTTAACTTAACGGGCTGTTGTCAGCAAGCCCGTAACCAGCTTGGGACACCAGCAGGGCGAACAGTTTTCCGAGAGGGGCCCAAATTTTTTAGCTATGTCCAATAATTTTATTTTGCAGGGGGGTAAGCACCCCTGCGCCCCCCTAGTTACGGGCCCGGTTGCCAGTGCCGCAGGCGTGGGGCTACGGTGCTGACAGCCCCTCTTTGATAACCTCCCTCCTCATTTGCAAAAGCTGGTGCTCTGCACTCAAACGCAACGAACGGGGTAGGCAATTACGTGAAAGAACGCCTGCTTTCACGGTACGTACAGTCATTTTATCATACAGTCAGTAAGGAGATGCACACGTTTCGCGATTTCATTGCGATTTGATTCGTGGAGAATTTCCCGGCTCGTTAAACCTTACCACGTTCAGACCATTCTAATAAAATCCTAACAACGCCCCTGGCTTTTGCAATCGAAGATTCATCCCTCCCTACCCCTTCACTTCATGAGGATTTTAAAATTTGTCTTACGCATACTTGATCTTGAATTTCAGTAACTGAACAGGAAAAACACGCTCATGCGACGCTGGGCATCGAAAATCCAAGCTTTTTTTATTTCGTGTACTTAGAAAAAAGTTAGAGCTCTGTTCTTTCGTGACTTTTCCTAACTTTTGAAGACAAATTGAATGATATTTGAGCTTTTTCAAAACTGTCCCTTTTAGCTCATAGCGGAAGATTATGTTTTTTTAAGACGTCACGAATATCTGATGTAGACACCACATCAGGTAGGTTTGCCGAGATGGATACTGACCCACTGTGGCTATACAGAACGTTTTTTTGCAGACACGACATCGGAATATCGGCTTTCACAGTGCATACCTAAATCCTGAATTGACATGAAGACAGAAAAGATCGAAAATGCACATAACCTTTTCTATGGTCAAACGAAATCACCTCCAAAGCAACACTTGAAAGGGCATTGTACATTAATTTAGTATAAAACGTGTGTTTAGCAACATCAATCAGTAGCGACTCCCATACTCGGACTCCTCGGGCTCAGTCCGAGTCTTCGATTACGATTTATTTTGTAGAACATAAGCTTGCTTGCTTTGTATATTTGTGCCACCACCCACAGGTTGCTCACTCGGACTCTTTTCATTGGACCTTGTCACTGTTCTTGTATTTTTGTTTCATGTCTGGCCTTTCACGTTCATTTTGCAGGTGACCTGAATCACAAAATATCATTTGTAAGGCTTTCTCTCGAGTACGTTCGCTCGCGCTTTACTCCGGGCTCATGCGTTAGAGTCCGAGCTGCCCTCTGCCATTAAGTATTTTGTCAAATATAATTCACATCAGATTGAATGTTTTTTGAATCAGTGGATTGGCACAGAACACCGAATTTAAATTCCAACCCACTGGACAGTTCCCAATAATTTCAAACAAGCGAAAAATTGTCCAGTAGCTCGAGCTAATACTCTATGAATGAGCCTAGAGTGCGCAGAGGACTAACTAGCGTTATCATTGCTCTGTGACGTTCGTTACGTAATAATGAACGAGTTCTCATGAGAACTTGTCAATTTTGCGTAACTGAAGTCACAGAGCAACGATAGTGCCAGTCATAATGAGAGCAAATGGAAATTTCAGAGATGCAAGCCTAGAATGGTTGCATTCAGCCAGTACAAGCTGCGCGATGTGTGACGCTGTTGACCGGAGTCACCTCTGACGCAGCTACAATTTTGCTGCGAAAAAGGGTGATATTGGCCGCAGGGACGTCAAAATTGGTTTGACCGGACCTTACAGAGGTAAGGTGCCTTCACAGAAAAACGTAATCCAATTTCGGGTCGCATCACGCCTGAGGTAACCTCCCGCGTTACGCACACTCTGCGTTGCCTGAACAGGTTAAGGGTATTGAAAAGCTGCGGCTGGATCCTTCTTTGGAAATATCGATAAACCCCGCAGCATTGATGAATAGTAATGTTTCTTCGTGTCGCAGCTATCAAAGCTTTATTAGATTATGTTGCGGTAATCCTGTCTAGTGCTCGCATCAGCGCTCTTGTTATTACAGGCTTGCCGGGAAAAGCATGCTACAAAGTGAGAAGGCTGCTTTTTTCGCAAATTCAATAAAAGCTGCGATTGCTTTCTTCGTTGTTCGATTTTTTTTAATTATGAACGCAGAACGTGCAGTAGCGCACACAACATTGCGTACAGTTGCGTCTAATCTCAGCGGAGGTCCAGAATTAATTTGATCGTTGCCACAGTAGCATTTAGATCAAGAAAACGCAGCACTGCGTCATAAGCTTCAAATTTTTTAAGAGACATGGAAAACCCCGAAATCGAAACATTTTACCCATAAAATTCCCATCCAAGATAATTCAATCAGTTTTTAGACATTTCAACCCCAGGTAATTCTTTATGCGACAAATAGATAACCACGACAAGCATTTCAATGGCTGTTTTCAGTGGATTCAGATTGTATCTTTAACAAACAAAAATCATGAGCGTACAGCGTGCAGGCAAAATGGGCCCACACCTGATAAGCAAAACCATTCATAACTATCCGGAAGCACATTAATCGCTGTAAACGCTGGCTGGTAACAGAATGGAGGAAAAGTTGCAGGGGAATAGGCGTAGCCAGGGGGGCCATGCCTCCGAAAATGTTTATCATATATAGTCATTTTGTGCTTTGAGAGGCGGTATCCCAAAGAAAATAGTCTTATTCACCTAAAATCAAACATTTTGCCCACCCCCCAATTTTGTTGCCTCCCAAAAAATTTTTAGGCTGGCTACGCCACTATGTACGAGTGCAGTTGCACAAAATGTGCAGTCGAAGGAAAGTGGTGAACGTCTTTCTCCCCCCTTTTTATTGAAGTGGGAACGGAATCCCTTCCATTTTGGTGTGAAGCCAAAATCACGGCACTCCAAACGTCGATGTTGCTATTTTTGTGAAATTTTGTGCAGGAAAAATTGAAATGCGCTGACCGATAGCAAGTAGTTTTCTTTTCAACAGAGTGACGTCCCACTTTTTGACACTACCACCAGTGCACTTAACAACAAATCGCTTATTGCAAAGGCTTACATCCAAAGGCGATTGCCATTTAATATGCAAGGCCAATTCTGCGGTCAAACTGCGTTTTGAGTACATGTCGCTTTAGGTCAGGTGTACAAAGTAGTGTTCTCAGGCCCGCAACCAGGGGGTGCGACCAGGCAATTGCCCCCTCCCCCGAAAATTTCAAAAACATTTTTAGTTGATATGTACAACAACAAGTTGCGATCATGCCGCCCCCCGAAGATAGCAGAACAGCATGCTACAATCATTTTGCCCCACCTCCGAAAATATCAGCTGGCTGCGGCTCTGAGTTGTCGCATTGGATGATCCAGGGGCGGATCCAGCCAGTAAGGTTGGGGGGGGGCGATTTCAGTAATATTTGGTAGTCAAGTCTCATTACGGGTTCACTAGAGATGAAGTGTACCTCACAACACTTGCTGTAAAAAACAATGGACGGCAAAATGGCCTTATATCACGAATACTGTTTTCCGAATTGTATAAAATCGTGGTGAATAAAGTTACTTTCGTAGGTTTTTGGGGGGCGGTCTTGCCGATTGCCCCCACCTGGATCCGCCCCTTAGTTGATCTTTCCTGTAGCACCAAAGAGAAATCTCCAACACTTTGTCAACCCTGCAAGGACAGGAAATGTTTCAGCTCGGCAAAAGTGCATTGATTCGAATAAAGTTTTTCGAAGTATAATCTGAAAATATTCGACAACCTTTGCTTTCTTTCACAACGCCGACACGGGGTTAATCTTTCTGCCATCACTTCTTTCACAGTTTCACGATATGGCACGCCATTGGCTTGATCTTGAGTTGTATGTTTACCTGCTACAGGCGCGTAGGAAAACTGAAAAAACTTTGGACGAAGTCAGCTTTTCCTCTAACATATCATTTCCATTTCGAACTATGTAATTGTGTGTGACCGCACGTCTCATAAGAACTAGCTTTCATGAAGAAATATATAGCAGTCAGAAATCTCTTCATGGAGTTCCTATTTTGAGAACAAAAGTCGCGATTTGAGGCTTGCCATTGTGACCGTAAGTCGAAATCGAACAAAGGCCAAAAAGGAGTTGCTTTAACTACGCTAGCGTTGTTGCTCCGGGTTGTGCAGTTACTGTTATAGACAATAAAGACAAAGAGATCCGAATGTTGCTCTAACCATGAAGGTTGCTCCACATCAAAGATTTAAGACCTGTTGCATATGGAGTAAGCGTACCCAGAACTAGCATCATCGTACGGCATATTGGTGTACACGTACTGTAAGTGTATGCGCAGCTGCTGACAACTTGGTAAAGACTTGTGTACAGGAAAACTAAAGTTTTGAAAACAACGTAGCTTTTGTTATCAGACAGCAAGCTGCCAGTGAAACTCACTCCAACTGTTACAGTTTTGGATCGGTCGCTTACTGTCATAATTCAATGTTTAAAGACTGCGTCTTTTTTTCATCGCACTCGTGAATTGGCCCACATGTCCTCTGCAGATATTTTCACCGAGGAAAAACTGAGAGGCAAACGCATTCCAAGAACTTGGCTTGCTTTGCATTCCAGAAAGGTTGTTTTGCTTTAATATGCCTTTTGTTGGCTTCAGTTTGCCTAGCAGCAGACCTGTTGTTTTACGCGCGCTTACGGAAGATTTTCTTCTACATACGAAGCATTTACGCCGCTTGCCCGAATATAATCTTGTATGCACACGCCACTACCACTGCCCTCAACGTGGATGCAGTGAAGCTTCTTCATTTTTGGGCAGTCATAAATGTTTGAATTTGTCACGTACTTTTTGAAAACTTCGACAAGCTTGACTGTCATTTTATGCGTAGAACAGGCAAAACAAGGCTACTACCCTTCATAAATGCGAAAGCTGTCATCACATGTAGTCCGATGCTGATTCTTCTAATATCCTAAACTTACATTTTAATCAGATTTCATCGAAAAAAAATAGATATCTTGCCCATGACAAGACCATATTTATATAGCTCCTTACCAAAAGAAAAGGATATGGTTTGACCAGCTGGCCGAATATCAGTCTTTGCACAAGCGCCAACCCGTGGTAGCGTGTTTTGTTGGTATAGTTCTGGCAACCGCAAGTGATTGTTGATTCGTGCTGTTGGCTCAAGCTTCAAGTACCGATTTCTTCGCCCTAAACTTTTCGCGGAGAAATCCTTTTAAAACCCAGCCTCAACGCGGGCGCGAGCCGCTGACCACGCCAGCTTCACCTGTTCTACTAAAAGTGTGTGCAGTTTCCATATCTAAGTTGCAATGCAAAAGCCTTTGAAGTGATCCGCTCGTTTAGTCATCACCTGGCCGCCGTGCATACGTTTCAGGCGTACGTTTTTTGGAAAAACGCAGCGAAATAGCGCAAGCTAGACATGCAATCACTGTCACACCTGACCGGCAAAGTATTGCAATCGTTTATCGCGGCTTTTCACCATTTAATCCATTCAGCTCGGAAACTTGAGTAGACCCTTGGCGAAATGGAATGGCGGCGAGGAGCGTTAGTGCAGAGCACTCACATTGCAGAGCCCTGTCAAGACTCGTCTTCGCAAAAAGTTTCAGCTGCAACACCGAGACTGCTACCTATGGTGATTTACTAATGTTGAGAGCGTCATCCCGAAAATTTCCAAACGAAACGTTGATTAAACAAACAATGTTTTTGAGACGTCTGTAATCGTTCATTCTCCTTGACCACCATCAACTAAGCCAAGGATTACTGTGAGCAAAGCGCTCCACAACTGACAGTCAATGGATCGTCGCAGCCCAACCACGTGGCAATGGCTACTGGGCATATCTAATCCTGCTTCGCCAATGCGCACATGCCATCATAACGAGTCAGAGCAGTCACATGTGGAAAGTTTCAGGTAGTGAACTACTGTGCCTGGTGTGTTTAGCGAGTTCATCAAGCTGTTTGCACTATCAACACCGGCATCAACAACCCATGACTTAACCGAAAAGTACTGGTTGCTGAAAGCCGGCGTCTTCATTGCATTCCTTTTCTTTGAAATCATCACAAGCTCTATTTGCAACCGAAACTTGACAACGGTAAGTCAAGAAGCAAGCCTACGTTTTTTATTCTTTTTATTACTGCCTCTTTCTTTCACTGGAACCCGAGCCCACGCTGTTGTAATTTTCGCTAAGTTAAGAAAGCGTGAGTTTACACCGTTTGTGAAGAAAAATGGGTCTTGTTGGGTGCAACGCATTATACCTTGTTGTTTATGAAATAATTATATCAAATTAAAAATGCAACTGATTGAGGTTGTGTATTTCGTTGTTAAAAGTTCAACTGAGGTTGTTTATGTATTTATGTGAAAATGCAACTGAAGTTGTGTATTTTGTTAAACAAAACATTTTAACTGGCAAGCACATATGTTAACTATTAGAACAGCTTTTTATGGGCTACGGACCCTTCAACACGAAACGTTGCAATAAATATTCGAAATTAGGTTTTAATCATCGTAGTGCTATTCAAAATGTCTGCAAAGCCTATTAACCCTTTCGAAACAGGGCAAAGCCTATCAACCCTTTGCATTAGATTCGCGGACCCCTTAAATCAAATTCACAGACCACAGGTTAAGAACCCCTGTTCTCGAAACTGCTCGTACACGGCTCGGCACGGCAACTGCTGGGCGCAATAAAACAAACAAAGAATCGTGCGCGACTACTCCTGGCAACTCCTCAGTGTAAATTGGCCTTGAGGTGCTCACCAAAGGTATTTTTCAAAAAACGTCAGCTTTAGGGCAGAACTTCAACGATTGGACGAACTGTTTCGTTGCTGGACCAAAATACGCTGAACGTTGGAGTTTTCGGATGAAGTGTTTGCAGACAAACAAAAAAGAGGAAAAACTGTCGGGCAAAGATAATTGCGGTTGGTAATAGCTATACCTGTCAGGCAAGACTTCTGCTGCCGTGATAAATGCCGGATTGTCTAATTCTAAAAGGTTGGTCGTTGTACAAAAATGTATCTAGGTAATTTAAAATGTTGTCAGACAAAATAAGTTAACTGATAGGCTTTGGGCCCTCTTCGATAACCAGCGGATTACGCCTATGACCGATGACCATAACTAGCATGTCTCGGTAAGTCCCAAAGTCTGATGTGACAAATTAAAGGAATGGCTAATTGATACGCTGGTTGCAGTCCCTCTTCCTCAAAATGCATGAGAAAAAGACTTGTTACAAAGAAAGGATTACGAAACACGAAGATTTTATTCACTACCATATTGTGTTCGCTTGTCACTGATACGCTTTGCTTGACGAAACTACGTTTCCTCAGTAAGCCACATTCAACGACGGTAAATCCACTCAAAGTGGAAGAAGTACTTTATATTTTCGAAGGTTGCTAACGCTGATCAACGAAATGGCACATTGCTATGTCCAGCGGTGTTTGACTGAAAATGTACATCCGGAGAAACGCTCCATCAAACATATGTGGTTTTGATACAGTCAACGTAGCTGAGAGCATTTTCGGTTGAGAATTTCATACAAAATGACTGCAAAGCCACCGGTTCCTCATCAAAAGAGGAAGACCGTTCGTTCTTCAAAAATAGGATGTGACGCCATGTAGCGGTTTCCGCCGACTAAACCTCTATCGCAGGGGTTTCCAAACTGGGGTACATGTACCCCTAGAGGTAAATTTGCCAATCGGAAGGGGTGGGTTTAAGATTAATATAATAGAAGGTAAATGTATGCTTACATATTTTTCATTCCGAATTATTTATACATGTATCAGCGAATATATTACTTTAAAAATGCATTATATGCCTATTGGTAATTATATGTTTGTTATTTTCCTCGACCTTTTTGTCATAAGAAATTTTAGGGGTACACGCTCATCTATCGAAACGCTGAAGGGGTACATGGCCAGAGAAAGTTTGAGATCCCCTGCCCTAGCGCTTTAGCAGAGGTTCGTACTCCGTTGGAAAGCAGAGAAAGTGAAGAAAATTTCACCAGCACTTCGTTGCCTCATGAGTAATGTCGACGACGTTGCCCCATTTTGTATTTGTTACCTGCGGAAACGGTAGCTCCCATTTTCACCGACCGGTAAACACCCGTGCTTTGGAGTCTCTTTTTCTTCGACAAAACAAGAGCACCCGGTTTACCCGGAACCGTACCATTGCTCACGAATATAACCGGAAGGGGTACTTACTCAGGCCAACGCGTAGACTGTAAAAGATTACGTATGTACATGTCCTGCTACTTGCCATGACGTCACTAAAACCACAACCGCACTAAACTCTTGAACTCCGTTGATGTTTTTACGCGTGTGGCGCAAGAATTGCTGTTCGGAGGAAATCTTTGAGGCTGCGTCGCGCTCGAATCGATCGGAACTAGTGCGACGAACATCCTTGTTGTGCCGCAGTACCTGGCAGTGGCTGCGTCGTTGACGTTCCAGACCAGCAGCTCATGCCCTCATATGCAACCCTATTATTTCTGAGCGGTGTATGTTTTTTTCTGAAGTCGGAATATTTGTTTGCGATCAAGCTACCAGAACATATTCACTTTACTTATGCGCTGCGCTGAGAACAGCAGAAATCTCGCGGACACAAACTGATATGTGACTTTTAACGTTTATTAGGTGCAATATTAATTAAACAACGCGCACAATCGAAAACATGGCTTCGCAAAAACAAAAAAGACGGTTAATCGAGGCAAGAAAAACGTAAAAAAAACGCGGGCAAACCAGTGTAATATTTTGCAAAGTACAAAAAAAGGTCCCTGTAACTGGATTCTCGAGTAAGCGAGAGTATCGGAGTTCACGTCAAGTGCCAGGTTTCAGTCGAACGAGTTTGCCTTTGTGTGACCGGCAGCGGATGGTCTTTTCAGCAAAAGTCTCGAAGTCCTGCAAGACACAGGGACGGCTTTAGAAACACTGAATGGTCAGTAGCAGTTGTGAAATCTGTTTCTCTATAAACTATAGTGAGCTTGTTGCAAGTAGCAACGAAAACTGCTGAGAGGGTAGGATGTATTTTCTTTTTCCCATTTGTCTCCCGCTGCAATGCACACACACTACAATTCGTAACCACAGAAACCAGNCTGGTTTNATAATGCAGCGAACATGAAACATAACTAAATATTTCACGCGTGAACATTTCATTGAAGATTTAAACAGCTCGACTGCTCCAACAGTAACTGGCGACAAAAGTGTCCGTCGTTGCTAAAGTTGTTTTTGCTCAGGCCCGAAATCGGCCCGAAATATTTTGACAAACTTAGCTCGAACCCGGCCCGACCCGAAGAGCCCGCCTTACAACTCTGGACCCAACCATTCTCTCTGATAGTGACTACAGAAGGAAAAGACAGAAGAACAGCACAAGATTATCCGAACAATATGTAAAGCAAATGCAAACAATCTATCAATCGCTCCTTTTCAAAATTAAGCTTTTTACTCTTGCGCGCAATCCAACAAAGATCACAGAGGGTGCTGGCAACAAGCACGTACCTCAATCTGAGCCAACAGCGAGGGGTCAACTTCTCTGCGCTTCTCACGGCTCGCCCGCGATCCAGTCGCGTCGTCGTAAGCGTGTTTCCTCAGGGCGTATGTGTCGATGGTGGAACCGTCGCAGGAGCTGAAAAAGACGTTGCCCGGCCTTTGACGATCCGACGGCGGCGACGGGGTCAGTCGGATGCACGAAGCGACCGAGTTCGGTCGAGTCGAGTACGAGGAGGACGCGATCGAGTTTGTGGATTTCGAGAGCGCGCATTCGGCGCCGACGTCGCTGCGACTGGTCGTGTCGCCGTTGTCGACGCCGCTGTCGCAGTCCGAGGTGAGGATGCAATCGCTGGATCGGGCGACACCTGGGTGTGCGAAGAATATTCGATTGCTGCGAACAAGCTTTTTCCGAAAAAAGTAATTCTCGCTTTTGAAGGCAATGCGGAAAAGCCAGTTCGGTGATCGCCCCGAGAATCAGTCGCTGGTATATGGTGTCATGTACTAACGGGCAGGGTCGTACCGAGGTTAGATGGCGCCCGGAACAAGAAACAAGTCTGGNGCCCCCATGATCGAATCTGAGGTCTTTCGGGAGCAAATGTGCTGTTTTGGAGAAAGTACTTACGATAGTGTTAGGTCTCTTCGGCGCCCGGAGCATTGTACCCCCTTTCCCCCTCGGTAAGCCCCTGCTGACGGTTTTCCAAAATGCAATCAGACCTCTGCCCCTTTTACCCGATCCCTTTCGTTGCCTGAACCCACAATATGCAAAAATTTCCTGATTGCGCCGAATGCTCGGGTGTGAGATCGGCCGGTGACTTTTCCGAATGTGAATGATCGTTACTCTCGTTGTTGAAAATAAATCGCATTGTCAGGTTCGAATGTTCAGAACGAAGAGAAAATCGGATATTGGCAAAAACCTAACGAGCGCCAAAAGGGGGCCTAAGTTGCTGTTTGACGCTGCCGATGTGGCTCTGCGTCTTTTGTGGGCAAATTTAAAAAAAATGGCATCTCCGCTGATGAGCTGCATTTACAGGAGTAGGAAGTTGTTTACAATACTTGACTTGGCTTGTGCTGATAATTCCCCGAGAAAATTCTTATGATATTCACATGCGCAATTTGTGGACCAGAAACAACAACTACATTTACAGGACAACAGTGATGAGCTGGTAGCCTGCGAGCAAGTAACCTAAGATTCAAAAACATTGTTTCATTTGCAGTACCACAAAGACAAAGCAAGTAGCGTGTGGGCCACTACCCTTAAGATCTTTAAGATACGAGAAATTCACCCACATACCAGCGCTTTCCGAGGACTGCTGCTTGACAAGCGTTTTCTTTCCGTTGTTTTGATTCGAGTTCACCGACACCGTTTTCCGATTGGTGGCGCTAAAGAGCCTGTCGATCGTTGCCGGTGGCGAAGGTTCGGGACTCGAGTTCTGCAAAAAAGCGGCAAACAACTGAGTAAGCTGCGCTTCGTGAATAAACGCGGAAGAGAGGTTATTTGCCACAGCTCAATATCATCAGCGTACGTGCCAAAGCTACTACCTACAACTGATGAACGGCACGTTTATTGGACATGGCAAGCGACGCATGCACAGTTGATATTTGTCATATTTCCGTGCGCGCGTTTCAACGCACACGTCATTAAACGATGTTTTCAAAACGTCCCCTATTTATCTACGGCCAGGGCCGCAACCAGCTGATATTTTCGGCCGGAGGGGGCAAATTGCCCGGTTGTCTAACCCCTGGTTGCGAGCCTGTCCTCGACCAAACCTCATCTAACACTGGTATGTGGCCGGTTGCGTCGAAACAACATTTTTAACATCGCGTTGGTCAAAAACTAGTTCCTTCCCCGATTTTGTCTAGGAAGTTTAATTTACTCGACTCCTTTCGCCATATTAACTGGGAATGTGCGCCTCACCAAGTCGTTGACAACCCGCAGTGCAATCCAATACTTCCACGCACTTATTCAACGGTGACAGAAATGAACACTTTAAAGAATCGAAAGAAAAGCTCGTGTGTATCCATATGGACAAAAATCTCCCTTTACCCCTTGATTCGCGCGTCTCTTGTTAAACTGGAACCAATATCGCGAAACTGGTTAAACCACCAATTTCGCGACACTTCCAAGAAGAAGAGCTACAATACGGGCNAAAAACATTGCATTCAGGCTCTTTAGCCAGGTTATCTACCCACCCCTGTTGACAATGACTGCAGACCAGACGACCGAGGTTTGCGGTTTCACTGGAGAGCTCGACCCAGGCTATTTTGTTTTGTTTCATTTCTTAGAACAACGCGTTAATTACAAAACAGTCCAGAGTCGTCCATTACCAGGGACAGAAGCGAAGCGCTGGAACCGCCGAAGACCGACGCGTCGTCGAATGACGATCCGAGCGTTTCACACGACGTGGATGAAACGAGAGTGGCGGAGATTTTTGCATCCGATTCGTTGGCCGTTTCGCGACGGCGACCGTTGCGTAGCAGCAGCTCCTCTTCCTTGCGCAGGCCGAGTCGGAAGAGATCGATGCAACACATCAGCTCCGTTTTCGCCACCGTCACCTGCGAGGAGCGGCGCGTGTGACAGCGGTCATGGGTCGTGGGTCATGACTAAATCCTGTGTTATTCACGCGTCTTGCGTTTGCCGAGTCGAGATCGAACGGAACACTTTAATTTGATCATCGATGCGTCGTCGATGTGCGCACGTCAATTAAATCAGTTCGTTTTGCAACCGATTGAAAAAAAA
>JGI24158J21664_10010611_pt1 | contig 12284 bp, 11 predicted proteins | sample Ectturendosymbi3_FD_21664 | JGI IMG/M metagenome (IMG submission 21664) | reverse complement strand
CAGTGGAAGTGTTTCCAAAATGTGTTTATGTGAGGACTGTTGATAGCCGAATAACTGTCTTTACTATGCATGTTTTTTGTTGTATTTTCGCTATGGTGTTTAATTTGTATTTTGTTCTTTTGCGTGAACTTGTGGGGGCAGTGACGTAAATGACAGCTATGCCGTCGCTTCCTGTCCCTGTATTCCTGATAAAGTATTTTGTGCTTGGTCTTCACAATCCTACTTCAGATTTTAGCCCAACCTGATCCTACTTCAGATTTTTGCCCAACCTGTTTAAAACAGCACGGTTTACCAACTATCCATGATTAATCAAACGTTGTGTAGACCTATGGTGTAAATTTACGGACGTCATATCATTGCTGGCCCTTACCTAAGGTTATAGCTCCTTGTGGAAGTTGGTGATTATGAAAAAAAAACTTGCTTCTAACCGCTTGTAACCACTAACCGCAAGTAAAACAAGGAGTAACTCTTTTCACAGCCGTTTCTGGCGCACCATCTTGCTGTATACCACCAAATTGTGATGTTAGCTTCACTTCAAGACAGGACCGTAACCAGGGGAGCGCAGGGGGGCTAATCCCCCCCTAAAACATTTTTCGCCCCTCCTGGAAAAATGTGTTGGACATCGTTTAAAACTATTGGACATAGTTAAAAAAATTTAGCCCCCTCCCATAAAACTCTTCGCCTCTCCTGGTGTCTCAAGCTGGTTACGGGCCTGTTTCAAGACCGTTGCAGAAATTCCTCTCTAATAAACCAGGCGTGCTAAAAATATTGGCCTACTTATCCTTGTTAACAGTGTCAGCCCTAGCCGTAAATGGATATTGCAGATTTTTATTTTTGCATAGTTTTAAAACTTAACGCGTGATAATGGCAGTGATATACATTTTATAAGTCTTGGAGCCCGCACGTTGTCTATGAAGCGATTCGGTTTCAGAGTCTTCTTTAATAAGCCACAGTCAGTATTTAGCAACAATAGTATTCATTCTGGATATTTATTTGTGAATGCATGCATTGTGACGCTTTAATTACAATTATTTGGATCGTTAACTCTTTTATCAATGATATCTCATTACCTTGCCGGCGAAAAAAAAATCAGTCTTGTCAAGTAATCAGGTTCGGCCTGTGCGTATTCTTAAAGTGTTTCAGCTTTCATCTGATGCTACTTGCCACCCTGTTCCACAGTAAATAATTTGAAATCATTCAGCTGCAAGGCGAGTGAGTTCAAGTTATATTTATGAATTACGTTTGTAACAAGGATTTATCCGACAGTACTCCATTTGCTCATGTCTATAAGTATAATGAAATGTCAAACATTTTAGTAATTTATTCAAGCGAAATTCCACACGTCTGTTTGGCCGTCTTTCTGCTGAGCATCCGCATATAGTAGACAAAGAATCTTATTAATGCACGGCCACCGTGTAAATTTCATGCACACGGCTTCATATATTTTTATCGAGGCCGCATGCGGCCGTACGCCTGCAGAATGTGCATCCCTGTTTTAGAGAAAAGCTGCTGCTCGGATTCGATTGAATCCGTGTTGGTGTGCTGTACATCAGAAGCGTGTAAATATAAAAGTGCCCTCGTAATGGCGGCCACGATGGCTTCTTGCTCAACTGCAATACTGTCTGCAAAATGCATACTGAAGATCGTGCACTTAAATCGAGATTTTCACAAGCGTTTTTGCAGGAAAGTTTTACGAATATATGGCCGCATTGATCCAAAATAGAAGCTTGGAACGTCACTATGAACACGTTTCGATCAAGTTTGTCAATTTGATGAAAGCAGTCGTTTCATTTGACGGCTTTGATCTGAATGCAACGGTTCAGGAAGAAAACGCCAGAAAAGTGCAGGTTTTATGGATGATGCTGTAAAAACAAAGGGCAATAAATATATAGGGGAAGGTAGGCACAATGGCACACTTCTTTACTTTTTTTGTCACTGCTATTATAATAAGTCCAATTAAACTCAAACTTGGTTACACAAAGCAACCATTCATGTACAATAACACGCTGAAACACGGTCAACAAAAAAATCACAACCGTTTTGAAAAGGGCGCTTTTTTACTCCATTGTGTCCCATGCATGGAGCATGGTGCACATCTGCACTATGATAAAGTTTATAGTTCTGATCCATTGGAAGATGTTTTATTTTGAAAAGAGTATGGCCATTGTGATATTTTATTCAGTGACACTTCAATCCAGCAGGGTGGTGAGTGACAAACATAACAGATTGTTTTTAGTACAGCACGCCTGGTGGATTTTGCCTATTTACCAGGTTTTTATCCAATTCATTCCACAATTTTATATTTTTGCATCTTATTCACAACAGATTTGCAATACTTAGCATAAACCAAAAGTTACACAAAAGCAGCTATGATTCGTAATATCCTAAAATACCATTGTTTCTGCCGGCTTATTTTGCTTAGATGACGTGAAATACATGAGAGCGTTGTACTAGGCACGTGCATTGTGGAAGTGATTTACAACTTGTTTATCGAAGAATAGATTTCATGGGGCGAATTTGAGACGGTTTTGTTGCCAGCCTGAAATGTCTTGCAATTTCGGTTAAAACGAAGAGAACAATCAAAGGAACTGAAATGAAAAATTTCAGTGCTAAGTATCTGTAATCATTATCATACAGAACAGAAATATGTATCGTTTTTGCATTGAGGGTACATCGCACACCGCACTACGTCAAAGAATGTTAAGTTTTCGATATCACGTACGTGGGCGTCCGTACGCGGGGTGTGTGTGCATTTCCGCTCCTGGAAATTGGGACCAGGAATCAAAAATATCTAGAAAACCAGAAGTCAGCAGCTTATTTCTGATGAATTGATTTAATTCTTACAATGACAGTTTGTTTGCCGAAATGACACCCACACAGCACAAGGGCCAGTTTCCCTGTTCTGGTGTCATACCGTGATGAGCTTGCAGTTCACTCATGTCCGCACCTTTGCCTGCAGAAGCAGGTTGCGAAACGTGCGAGCAGATTGTTCTACTGTTGGTCTTCATTGCGAATGCAGTAACAACATTACTACAAATGTTTAAAGATTCTTTTCAAGTTACGGTAGTAGGCGTTTTGTAGTATGTGACTGTTGAACACAGACATCATGGCAGGTAATGCAGCGAGACAGTGACTGCTGATAGCGGTAGGCCACGTTCAGTGGCGTACGCAGAAAAATTCTGTGGGGAGGGCCAAACCATTGGCGTAGCCAGGAAGGGGCCAAAGGGGCCATTAACCCCCAAATTTTTAGAAAATATAGTCATTTTGTGCTTTGACAGGCGTTTTTCTAAACAAAATAGTGTTATTTGCCTAAAATTAAACATTTCGCTATACACTGCCGAATACTGACAGCATACACTGCCGAATACTTTTTATACATTTTTTCATTTTTAGGGTCTGAAGGAGGGCCATGGCACAGTGGCCCTCCCCCTCCGTACGCTAGTGGCCACGTTATTCTATACTGTGTGAAGATAAGCAGGAACGAAAGAAGCATTGTTGCAAACGAAGCGCAATTTTTGCGAATCTTTGCCATTGCATAGATACTTTCCTTTGTGGGGTAGAAGGGTAAACGTTCTGCGATCATCCATTTGCACTGCATCGTCAGCAACCTGAAAATAATAACAAAAATGTCGAGGTTGCTCCCTTCCGGAAAAATTTCTGCGCACGCCCATTGTCACGTTGGTGAATCGTTCCAAGCTTGCAACAGGATGCCAGGAAATGACGCAATATTATTGGCATGTAATTAGCATTTGTGAGTTCTCGCGGTCAGGGAAAAAAAGTCGCGTCAGGTAGCGATTATGAGTAATAATACCTCGTCGTGGACAGTTCGCCGTTTTGCGCATTGGTCAGATATGAGCGTATATATTTCTCTTACGCGTGTTTGAATTTGTAATCCATTACCAAGGGACTAACATCAAGGAAACACAAATGTCGTTGTGTTAATTTGTACGCGATGTCGGACAGCTCACTTTTACATGCACAAGGTAACGGCATCGAGGATGTCTACTAAGGATAAAAAATTCTCAATGAAATTATTGATATGTGTGCAAACAAATTTCGTAAGCTACATTTGACAAGTCCTAGTCCATAACAGTGTGATTCTAGTTGCATTTCAACCCCAATACATTATAGAAACATCTGGAATCCAAGTCAGTGGAAACATAGCAAGAGATGGTTTTTAGTCCCATCTGGGATTGAGCATTACCCAAGAGTGGTTTTCACCGGTGTTCTTGCAGTGAAATTTGAGTTTCACCCAACTTTTTAAAATCAATATCTCGTTTCGCAGAAAAACAATCTGACGGAAAACAATTTACCAGACCCACCAAACAAGGATCTTATCAACACGTTCCACTTCCCAAACACAACAAACATGCATACTCACGGCTTGCACGTTAGCAGCTTGGTAAGTAAAGACGGTTTGAAAATTGACCTGCAAACGTCATTCTGTGACAAAATAGTATGCGTTCTACATCCGCTAAAAAAGTTTCTCAGCAATGTTTAAGATATCTCGAGTAGCCTAGAAACTTTTGAATGATTTGACGAAGATCCTGCAAAAGTAAAGGGTAGATTACAAAGCAATTTTTACTCTCATGTGGTACGTGAAAAGTGTCCATCATGATTTATGACGACGTATACGTTAGCTCGGTTTTAGGCAACACTGACCTGAATTTAGTGAGCTTGATACTTTGAAACCTCACGTTAACTCGTCAACAATCCTTCGAGAAAGATTCATGTTTATCAATACGAGAAGATTGTAGTTGAACTAGAATAGGTCGAACTTTGGAAGATTTTCTGGCAAGAGCGTAGAAACTCGTGGGAACATGGGTGTGTTGTACCCCTTACTATTATGCTATGAATTGCGTGAAAGCTTTGGATTCATACACCCTGCGAAAAAAATTGTACTTTTGCTGAAAGATAAATTCCACAAAGTTGGAATGAAAGTTCAACAAAACTAACTCTGCGATAAGTCCATTGTAGAGTGTCCGTTTCTCAATCGAAATGTTACAACTGCGATTCATAGCTACCGAGTTATCTGCCGCAGCATTATTGCTGCTTGGGTATGAGCGTTTGCCTCAAACGACAAAGAAGCATGCATCGAGATGCCATCACACAAATCCATTTAAAATAACAATGTTATTTTAGAATAACAGAAGCAAGTTCGCAGTAAAAAAATTACAGATTAAATGTTTTTTTTCGTGCTTTATAGGAGCCGCATGACAGTGTGTTTGTGACAGTCGGCCCTTTGTCGCATTACGACTACAAATACTCGATAATTGATTATCATCCAGCAGGCAGCTTCTGGTACCATGCACACTGGCACGGTTCGGTCACTTTTCAGGTAAGCGGTTTAACCTGATGTAATGTAGCTGTAGTACATTTTGATTCCTTGTGACATTGAAGATTTTTATGCATGAGTTTACAACGAACAGGTTTTGTCTTCGTAAGAACACTACTTTTGAATGGGTTTAACTAAAAACCGTCGGTATCCAATCATTAAAATAATTTTCGTGCATGTGGAACAGTGATTTCTTTGATGAAAAGTGCTGATTGGGCTAACCCATCGACAACGTTTCGAAAAAAAGAATCAAACTTTAAGAGTAGAGACAACACTGAAAAATCCGTTTCTGCTAGAAGATACGCTATTTCATGAAAATGTTGGTTAGAGTTTAGGTTGTGAAGTAGTGATGCGCAATCTTTCATTTTTTAAGGTGGAAAGTGGATTGGGGGGAATGATAATAATCGAAGATCCAACAGATTCATCGGTTCCGAAGCACATTCAACAGGTTTCTTGTCCCTTAAACTGCAAGCACGATATTGAGATGGTTTTCCAGTCTACTTTGTTTTATTCGCCTTTTGGAGGATTTGTCTCAATACAAATATTGATTCAAGACAACTTATTCAAGTGATAATTTCGTTCAAATGTCTTTTCTCCTTTGTCTTTATTTTTCTTACAGACGCCACAGGTACATCTTCTTGCAAAGGAGCTGTTTGTAACGTTTGAGTTCGAAGCCAGAAAGTAGACAGCACGTTGCATTTGCAACGGGTCAAACCCGCAACATACCTTTTGCCAGTGGTGATCCGATCACGGAGATCCTCAAGCTGTTTTCCGAATGCGGCTGAGCTGACGTACTGTTCCTGTCCAGCACCTACCGAAGTTGCGACAAATTACCAAAACGACTGCGCAATTTTTAGGAAAAACTTTAAACATCTGTTGATTGGCATTTTCCATAAAGCATTGCTCATTAGTAAATCAAGACTGGTGAAAATTGCATTTAACGTACATGCTACTTTGCTGCATACCATTTACCGGGTTAGAGACAAAACTATGTGGCTACTGCTTCTTTTCTTACTTGTGATTCTCTAAGACATGTCACAAATGCAAACCAGGCACGGATTTTATTATTTAACTACGAAATTTCCGATAATTTTGACCATGAATCTTCTCGTGCTTTGTTGACGGTGTTTGTTAATTTAAATAAGACAAATCCATCCAGAACAGCACATCAAAGCTTGACGCAGCCAGTTCTACTGTTTGTGCCTGAGGGTTTTTCGCGAATCAGCTGATTAGTGTTGAATATTAGCTTTTCATTACTGCATGAAAATCCCAAATTTTTTTTGTATTTGGCAGCTTGAGGGATTATAATATTTTCAACTCAAGTCAAACGTTAGACGAATGGCTGACAAATACGTCGAATAATATCAGTTATTTCACAACTAATGGTTTGTTGAACCCAGTAATGGACCTTTCCACTGGTCAAACCAAGCGTTTCAGGTAAGTATCTGCGTTTATCTGCTATGGTATATTGGTGAGTGTTACTGTCGTCCCATTTAAGATACCTGTGCCCATAGAAAAGCTACCACACGTTGCGCAGGCACTGCATGCAACATCGCATTTACTTGTCTTTGTGGGAAAAATGCCAAGGAAAGACGCAAATAGCAAACGACTTTAGATACTCTGGAAACGCTTATTACTCTTGTGAGATTTTTACATTTCGGCTTTATGATTTCGTAGCGCTTGCAGGCTCTTTGCACAGGTATGCAGTGTGTGGTGTGCGATGATTTGGGTTGAATACATTTCGATTTAATGATTGAACGAACGCACCTCGCTTTCATGAGGCAAAGCATTTGTTCGTTGTGCTTGAAAACCTCGTGTGTTTCGGTGGTTCGCCACGCGGGGGTATCAGAGAATGAGAATGTGAAATCAGAAATGGCATCTTTTGCGCCGTAGATGAGTTCCTCAAATCTTCCGATAGCTTTTGACTACACCTCGTAACAATATGCATCATTTCTGTGTGACTTGTGCTCTCCTGTTGTATTTTATGTATATGAGCGTCTCGTGACACAACAAGATTGCAGTAATCAGGCTAACCCCTTTGACAAAATTGTCGCTAAATAAAATAAATAAATAAATAAATAAATGGCATAGGAGAGTTTTTTGTTTGTACCGGTGACGCCGTGGCACGATAAAGGTTGACGTGGTACAAAAATGGTTTGCTTTAAAACCCGTTGTCGAATGCTTTCGACTGAGGGGACAAGTCGATGCAATGAGTTGTGTCGTAGACAAGGAGACTCCTACATATTGGTGTCCCAGATCTGGAAACACTACAATTTTGATCCTATATACTTTTCTAAACCACAACCTCAAAGGTACAGTACAGTAAGTACTAACAAAGTTATATTTGTTTCACGCTTGCTTTCTAGATAATTTTTCCAAAGATTTTTCATCGAAACTAAGTTATCCAACATGCACCTGCATATAATGCCACAGGCGAAAAATGCTAACAGAGATTTCAAAGAAATACCAGGGTCGTATTAAAGCATATGCAGCAAATGTTCTAGAGTAAAACCATGTTTCACTTCCAAAAGTAATAGCAAATAAAAATTCATGCAAGCAAAAGAGACCTGTTTTCCATGCAGATCAATTCGAAAAATTTGCAGCCAGGTTTTAGGAAATTCTAGTTTTAACACTTGATTTAAATTGGTTACATAATGTGCTAAAAGTATTCAACAGGCAACTTGTCAACAATCAACTGCAATATATCAACAACTTTTTCTCCTTTTCATCTAGGTTTGTACTTATTGTGCTTTATGATTTATCGTACTGGATCATAAACAAAAAGGCAATTTGCTTTTCTACAATCTGGCTTTGGCGCAATTTGTGAACCTATCCAGATACTGTGGAATCGTTCAATCAAAAATTTAGTTTCAACAATCATGAAGTTGAGTGCAGCAGAACCTCTACCAAAAATAATGATCCAAACAAGACACGCGAAAAAGGTCATCCTTTTCGAAGACTTTAGAGAACGATTCCACGACAGGCCAGACAATATCCATACTTCATTTCCGTTGGGAAGAAAGGATTTTTAGTTGACGCAGGTCTCTACCGGCAACAATTTGAAAACGAACACGCGATCGTACAACACTTTTAGTGACTAGAGTCTCTTTTGATTTTGGTAAACGATATTCTGCAAAAACAGCGTACATGGCCAAGCTAAAACAAATACCTTGTTCTAAATTCACGAAGCAAAGAACTACAGCAGGTGTGCTCCAAGATGATCTAATACCTTATCGTGTTCCTCCATGTGGCTACCGGTGTATTGAAGGGAAGAGGCATCCTATGTGAAAATAGTTAAATATTCATTCCTGCTTTATCTTATTTTGCAATATTTCGTAGAGGCAAATTATTACTCCTTCGTGGACTGATGGTGAGTTAACGCATTGACCCCTGTTGCAAAAAGTTTAATAGGCATTCAACGCAAGGTATATAGATGAAATGTTTAAATAAATTTTCAATTGTTCAAATGGATTCGATCTGTTCAAGTAAATTATCCCAAAAAGGCGACTCAGTCGAATCAATCAGCAACTCTTTTTATTTAGAAATCAATTTCACGTAACTCTGCGCATCCTCAGACCTGAAATTTAAAAGTGATGACTTAGTGTGAGATGCCGAAAAGGCTAAAGAAAGAGCAGATACGCAACCTCACGAGTGAAATGAATAAATCAAAACTAAGCTGCGGCAAGCAAAAACTGGAAAACAGGCCGTTCTTAAATAATCACTTTCACTAAAATTGAAGCACTATCCGACACCAATCACAGTGCAACGAAAGTACAGCCACGAACTCACAGCTACAAGCAACGCGGCTCTGACACAACCAACATTCGAAGTAGAGTGGGAACACGGAGGCGGCCATGAGGTGGTGAGGGTACAGGTGCCGTCCTAAAGGGTTCAATATGAAACCATGGGTAGAAAGGCAAAACGTCCATAGATAGAAAAACTACATGGGTCATCAGAAAGGCAGAAAAGGGTTCAAGCAAATTGGCACAGCGGATTGGAAAAAATGGAGAATATGAATAATGTCCAATAGGAAGGAGTTGCTGGAAACTGTCAGATATTTATGTCTAGTAAAGTAGCACTCATATCAGTTCTTTTCGAACAGGTTACTAAACGCTGGATCACGACTCAGCTTGGCTTTAAACGTAGTGGATGGCAGTGGAAAGTCTGCCTGTGATATACTTGAAATTGCTGTGGACGGTATCTATCTTGACCGTGGCAAACCACCGAGGCTGGGAAGAAGCTTTTTGGTTCCAGCCACTCGAATAGATTGGTTGATTGTGTGCAATTATCCCGGAAAATACTACGTGAGTTTGCAAACCAGTTTGATCTTTGTTTGTGACTCTTAAAACTTCAACGGCCGCAAAGCCACTCTAGTGACTTTACTTTGTCTTAAACTTTGTCAAATAACAATTTTCAGCTTCCACTATATTTTATCAAATCATAACTTTCCAACCGATAGAGCTAGATAGCTGTTCAAGGGCAAATATGACATGACTTCTGTGGTGCAAATCCTCTGAAGAAGTGGAAAATCTCCAAGGCTCGATTAAAGGAATTTGGGAACTTTCGAATTTGAACTTTTTTGTGGGAGATGCCATGAGTGGGTGGGGGTCAAGGGATTTTTGGATGACGCCATCGGCACCTGAGAAAAAATACAAGGGATTTCTGTGTTTCCCTTTCAAAATAAACTTGGCGAAAATCCATGAGAGTGGAAAGTGACGTATGGCACAGTGAAGCTGGCTAGTTCCCGCTTCCGAACAGGCATGGACTGCGTTTAGTTAACCGGCCTCTACCCGACATTGACAAAAAACAAACGGGAGGGATATTTCCAAAATTATGCAAATATGAATCACACGTTTATATCAAGTCTTTCTTTCAAAAAGTCAGGTGTGGTTCATCGGACAGGCAATGGCAGCAATATTGCATCATAGAGTTAGTGCTGCAAAATCGTCGTTGCTGATAAAAAAAGATCTCAGTCCCTCACACGTTTCTCTCCAGCTTCAATCTCTGTTGATACCCCGTTTAACTTTAATCAAACACTTGATGTACATAGACACAACACAGCATCAAGATTGAAAATACATGGACAGACAAGAACTATTAGCAATATAGAGAAGGAAACATCAGATAACTCTAAATTATTAAGATTGCGAATTTGGAGATCCTGCTTGGGTTTTCTGTTGTCAATTTTTCTTTTTCTTCATGTTTGACGATAATTTGGTTCAATTTTCAGTTGGCTGATAAATTGGCTGTTCATCCTGATTCCGACAAAATCTGTTACTTATATAATGCGCATGTATGCTGTGCGGATGTTGCAGCAAACGGTGAAAATTCTTCAGGCCTATATAACTTGTGAAGCAATTATGTGTACTTTTATGGACACGCGTGATTCGCAAACAAAAATTAACATATTTTCGACTGCTCAAGGCAGTCCTAATATTCCGCGAACTTCGTAAATAACTTTTTATGGAAACACACGTAGATTTAACATCAAGCCTAATTCGCTTTCACGAAAATGTAAATTACTTTTGTGAAAGTACAACATTCTGACCGTATTCGGCGATTGTTTCGCGAGAATGCATGTGGCATATCGAGGCAATACCTGGTTTGTAGTCGTCCTTTGGATTGTGTTAACTTTCTTTCTTTGGATTGCTTCTTTGTCTCGTGTGCGATATAAATTCTGATGCTTTTGGGCGCAAGGCTAGAGGAATATAAAAGTCAGTGAGTTAAGTCCATCTGCACGATGTATATTTGTTGCAACAAAATCTAGCGCTCTGGCTGTTAATCATCAATATATGCGTTTTAGAGTCCCTAAACCCTCGGACTTTCTTATCGTATTACGACGGATAATTGTGGGTCTGCTTTTGGCAAAAATGAGTGGAGACAGATATGAAATTCCGGCCAGGTTGCGCGATTCATAAGATTAGGAAATATAGCGAATTGACCTTATTACCTCTACAAGAGCATGGATTCACTCTGTAACAATTAGAGACCAAATTTTCACTTCTCAGTGCAAATTTCTTCTCCCATTTGTCTTGCACTGTCTCGATGCATAATTTCTTCTTGCGCTAATTTTCGCGCTGGAAAATTCCCAACATCGGTTAAATCATGTTGGTGAAACACCATAGCACAGATTTGACACGCCACTGAATTGGTTGTTGTTGAATCGCATTGAATTGTTGTTAACTAAGACTTTGCTCATGCTTAATTTCGTCATAGTGAATTTGAAGAATTTAATTACGCTACCTAAAGTATTTCAAGGAGTGCAAAAATAAATTTGTAAAAGTTAGCTTTAAAGAAGACATTGTTTCAGCCAGTTTCCTTTGCTATTGTTCAAAGACCATAGGGAGAATATCGCAAAAAATGTTCATTTGTCTTTTGTCTCTGCTAGGGGAAAGTAAACATAAGAGAATGTGCCTAAAGTGTCGCACAAACATCCAATAGGTTCTATCATAATTTTATTGAATCGCTGTCTATGTCACTTGTAACACTTGAAGTAGATTGTTACGCAAGAAGACACAAATTCACTGAAAACCTAACATGAACTATTTTTCATATATTTGTGATTGCGATGAAAAAGGAAAATGTTCTTTTGAACCGGATGTTTGTGGAGCTTATGAGTTCTCCAGAAATGTTTTCAGAATCGCAAGAGAAGTCATCTTATGAAATAGCTCTTACTGGAACCCATCTAGATCTGCTGTGGAGGATGACATGCCAGATGCCTTCACGTGGCCTTCCCTGTTGCAGCATTTCTTGAAATGCTTACTAAGCTTGTCACTTCGAGAGAAAACCACTGCTAACCCTGCTGAATGTATTCAGCGTGGGTTGGTAAAAACGCCAGGCGCAAGGCGCAGACAGACAGACAGACAGACAAGTTTATTTAACATCTGAAAAAAATCAGATATCAGGGGGAGGAGAATGACCGCAAGGTCTTCGAGTCATCCTCCCCCTC
>JGI24158J21664_10010610_pt1 | contig 12286 bp, 5 predicted proteins | sample Ectturendosymbi3_FD_21664 | JGI IMG/M metagenome (IMG submission 21664) | reverse complement strand
GGGGGATGCAATTTAAGGTGTTTTGACGGAAAAGGTCTCTCAAAATAAGTAGAAATTCACTTTACTACCACCATCAACATACACGAAAACCTTGCTTTGCGACTGTCTCAGCATTCAGATAAAATAGTTGCGGTCTCTCAAAATGTCTTTGAGGTCCACAAATTAAAACCTTAAAGAAAACCTGGATAGGAGCTCAGTTATTTTTGCACCCAAAAATCTGCACGTACTCTTAACTTTAAACTAGACGTGGGGCATGGCGCAGGAAAGTCCATATGCAAATAGCGTGAGACTGTGAGTGAGCACGCTGTGATGACTTTGGATATTTTCGAAACTGTTTTCAACGTTTGCAAAAGTATAACGACTCGAGAAGTGTTTCTTGTATTTGTCGAGATGACTTCATTTTTCTTGGAGAACTGAATGGCCTGACTAGAGTCTGTGAAAACAATGACGAGCAACGACTCTTCCAGGCAATTTTGAAGTGCCTCTCTTGCTTTTCTCTATCTGCTCAGAGGGACGTTTGCAAATTGTCGCCTCGCGTACGCCGGTTTCTTTGGATAATTTCATTCGCAACCCGTTCGTGTTCCATTTTCACACCGAAAACTCTGCATGCTGTAGCTTCTCCGCTCATCACTATCCGACACCCTCGCTGAAATGTTGACTTGGAATCACTCGACAACAAAAATAAAAGACCCGGACATGACTCGATAAGCAGTTGTGACTAGAATTTGGCTTGAAGCGCATTGCGAATAACTCTTAATCAGCTTCGACTCGGAGCGGTACCTCGAACTCAGATTGACTTTCTGTATAGCATGTCTAAAATATAGAGCCCTCTTTCTGAGAGTTTGCCTCGGGTACCTAAATTCTAGTATCCACATTTGCATACAACAAAGAACAAATTCCACACAAAGGACCGCGGAGCCCCCACAAGCGCCGGGCCAGTAGCTCAAGGTCGCGAGACATTCGTTTGTCATTATATGACGCAACAATGAAAGGAGTCGTCAATTTATGGTCAAATAACAGAAAGAAATTAGAATTTTCAATCTACTGCAAAGATCTTGGGACGTTTCACATTTGTTTGCTTTTGGCCCACACTGCAGTTCTGCCAGTACGATTTTTGCCATCAAACAATAGGCCACACTTGCATTTTTTCTTTATTTAACATTGATATCTCCTACTCAGGACATGTTTACTATTTTTGTGCAAACGTTGAGAAAGGCAGCACAAAGTGGGGAGTGATGTCTCTTTCCAATAAAGAATTTTAACCTAACAGATTACTGTGCACTGGATGTTTATTTACTGGGAGTAGCTTGCACAAAATTTTCTTTTATCAAATATGATTAACCAGGCATCTCCTTATGAAGAACGTTGCCGGATTTTAGGTAGAGCGTATTTAACACGCATGAAGATTCACGACATGATATATCAAACGGTGTAATAGATAGTTGTGGAAAGATCTTTCTCACCCTTTAGTTACTTGTCCAACTTATAAATGACTTTTCCTGGTTAAAACGTTTCTGTTGTTTGAGCAAAGCAACCAAATTTCAAATTTGAAATCGATTGAAAAAGACTTGTATATTGTACCTCACGCGAGTAATTCGAGAGCGATTTCACTGGACGTACTGCAGAGTCCAGCGTAATCGAACCTGGATTTGTTCCACAGATGCAAACACCCAGCGCTGTGGTCTTCACATTTATTACAGTATGTCATTCGTTTATCGAAAGAACCTGAAAATACTGCACGACGAGGGTCGCACCATCGCGCATATATGGCGTTGAAAGAGGAAATGGGCACATGGTGTGAGAGCGACTTCAAAAGTGATAACAGTGTGCCTTTTAAATCTTTGACAGCACACGAGCAGCCGGAAGAAATCTAAAAATCTTTTTTCATGTAGGCAAAAGGCACTAATCACGAACGAAAATACGGCATGAGCAAAACGAAGCTCAGTGTGTGCCCAGCACTGTTACAGCTTACCTTACAACATGTTTGAGGAAAACGAGGGATTTTTCTACGAGCGGAAAGTATTTTTTATGTTTAAGTCGAAAACGTTTACAACCATTAAATGCTTGTTACTTCTGCCACATTGATAAGTGGCGACAGAAATAAGAAAATTCGCTCATTGGTACAAAAACATGTTTATTTGCTTGATTCAAGTTGTTGAAGCACGTGAGACCAGAATAAAACCATTCTGAAGACGTGAAAGTTTTCCGTGATGCTGGCAAAACGTCAACAGGAAACGTGGTTAAGCCGTGGATGTATGCCGAGAAGCAAAGAACACTACATTGGCAATTTTCTTCATTTGTAAAGCAGAATGAGAACAATGTTTGTTGGATTAACTTAAAAATTTCTTACCACGCAGAACGTGAACAATGGCAGGATTGCAATTTGGCGTTGACGTCTGACACAGTTAGTCGGCTTTTTGCTGTAAGGAATCCTGCGTGTGAAGCGATATGGATTATGCCTTGTGCAATATGTTCTGAAGGCAGGTTTCATTATTATTGTCATTAGTCCTCAGTTATAATAATGAGTCACGAGCAACGAATCAGTTTCACGAGCAAACGTTATGACTCAGTGAAGATTTCGCACCTCCACTGTATTCCATTAAGTTTCAACTCGCTTAACTTTGCCGGCTGGCAGGCAGGAGTTCAAATATTCCTTTCCTAACAATGTTCAAAGCGTGTGCGCTTCATTAAAAATATCTATTTTTTCAGCCACCAGAAGGGCATTGTTAATGAAAGTGCAATTGTCGCACTCTTAGGTTCGACACCTGGTGTCAAGCGAAATTTCTGACCTTTGGGAAATTTCTGACCTATAATCGTTTGTCAGTTAGTTTGCTTCTCAGAGTAAAGGAATAAAGATTGGCGATTACTTTTTTGATGTGTAGTGTTGTGTAAAACAAAACTTTTTGGTTAGATGTCAGATACCCACAACCAGGATTTTTTCCAGGGGGGGCACTAGGGGATTTTTCCAAAATTTTTCCAGGGGGGACCAAAAGTAGCGATATTTGTTTTTCCCACTTAAAACTAAGAAAACAACTTTTTTTGCCAAATATTTCAAAATCCAGGAGTGGTGGCCTTGGCCCCCCTTTCCGACGCCCATGCGCACAACAAGCTACCTCAAGAGAATAATCGTAACCACTGCAAATATTGGACTTAGTGTTAGACCTCAATTATATTTCTTTTTCTAATCGTAACCCAAACCCTAACTGTACCCACTCACCTAAACACCAAACCCTAAGTCCTAATAATCAGTTTTCCCAGCGTATTTGACATGTAGAATATTACTTTGTGCATGCGCATATGGCGTGAAGACAGAAATTTCGCTTGACACCGGTAAGGAATCAATCATGACGTCGTTGTAGCCAAGTTACAGCAGTGTCGATACCAGCAATCTGTTTTAATTACAGTAGCTGAAAGGCATCCGTGGTAGAGCTGGCGAGTCGCCAATAGCAGTTCACGTCACCTTTGTGAAACTGTATAACAACAGTAAATATGTCAATCTATTTAATGANGTCTGGGAAGGCCTAGGCATTGTTATTATTTTTAGAGAAAGCACCAATTAATGGTTTGTAAGAGTGTCTTCGAAAATCGTGTATGCGAACCAAGGTCGCTTGACTTGTTTATGGTAAGTTGTGATGCACACTATGTCATAAAATGAGCAAATCAACCATGAGATATACTTCGTCAGGTTAAATTTTCAAAAAGTTGTTGCTAATGGTCAGATGCCAATTTATAGATAATATTTAAAAACGGCCAAATGTCACGAGATGTTATAGCCCCAATTCATTTATTTCAAGCACACGCATGTTCTACTAGTTTTTCCTACTAAAAGTTTCTTTGATAACTTAAACTGAGAGGTTTCAGTTAGGTAATATCATCACACCTTGAGTCACTTCGCAAGAAGCTGACATCAAGCGTCTCGCTCTTGAGGCGGCTTGCTGACCCCGGCTGGGTGCTGGAGCAACAACTCTGCGAACAGCCACCCTAGCCCTGGTGCATGCAACCGCAGAGTACTGCGCTCCTGTCTGGTGCCGCAGTGCTCATACCCGAGTTTTCGATCCCGCCATCAACGACGCCTTGCAAATTGTGTCTGGACGCCTACGTTCTACACCAGCGAACAACCTTCCACTCCTCGCAGGCATCCAACCTGCTGAGCTTCGTCGCAATGGAACCACGTTGTCTCTAACACGCCGTGCCATGGAGCCTGGACACCTGCTCCACTGACCGCTCACCTGCCCATAGAGTGCAGATGCACGGCGCCTCAAATCGAGGCTCCCATCTGCACCCACCGTACAACAACACAACAGTTCATCTGACAACAATAACATACGTGCGACGAACTGGGCGGATCACCGATGGAATGCGGAGCGGACGGACAGCCCCACAAGGCTCCGCATTTTCATCCCCGACACCGGCACTCATTCCCCGGAACGACCCTCCCAAGAAGAGCCTGGGTCCAGCTTAACCGCCTCCGCACCGGTGTCGGACGTTTCCGCACCTGCTTGTAGAAGTGGTGTGTGGCCTCCTCTGCGGCGTTTGAGTGTGGTCCAGAAGAACAAACCGTCCACCATGTTGTCCTCCAATATCAATTCCATCGACCTCCTCATGGACTACACGGCCTGACGGTTCTGGGCGTTGAGACAATCGAATCGCTGCTCAACATTTGCCCCGAAATCTAGTGCGGTCAAGCAGTGGTTAGAAGAACTGGCTCAAAAGAAGAAGAACCGTCACTTGACTTGTTTGCTTGGTCTCCAAGTGATATATAAAAAATTCATCTCCACGTGACGTATAAAATTTCCTTCTTATTAAAATTCCAAATAGTCTTTTTCGTTCCAACGGTGTGGCTAGCTGTGGGCAACGCTGCGCAGAAGGGATGTAGGTTGTACCGCACTGATATTGTTTGTTGTCGGGTACTACTGTGTGGACGTATGCAAACGTGCGGCTTATATCATGCCAGAAATTGCAGTGAGCGAAATGCTCATCAAATGACATTGTGCGGCTGCTCAACTGTCAAGGCGTATGCTCTACGTGTCAGTTTCGTCGTGTGATTGGCTCAACCGCCGAGTAAAAGAGTAGGTTTCAGAATCAAAACACCGACTAAAAAGAGTGTAATCAAGTAAAACAAAAAAGATCGTCTAGACCCCGGCGGCCGACCAGTCAGAGACCAAGAGCCACATTTCTTACTGTGTTACCGCAAAGAGCCACATCGCACACACGAACATCATCCCATCTCTTCTTCACGCACACAAATGCCTTTGCTCAGGTATATTTATTGTAACTGCACAAGCGACCAAGCACGCTTTCACGCAATCCCTGTGTAAGCCTCACCCCGACTTTCAAGGTGAACAATTAGTACAAAATATTGCGACTTAAACATGAATGAATATGGTAATCTATTTACGTAAGAGCCGCGTGAAACCAGGCTAAGAGCCGCGGGTTGTCCCTGAGCTCAAACATCTTTTTCTGTTGAATTAATGCAATTATAGAAAGACGTGTGATGGAATACAGCATTTGAAACCATTTTCGAACGCGTAACCGATTATTAGCCAAATATACCCTTGTGATGAGCAAGTAAAAATATAATAACTCTCGTTCACGTAAGGAAAACGTTCTCAGGTGAAAAGTGAGTGTAGATCACTTGAACTAGTGGTGTGTGGTACCAAGAAATCTGCCGTGAAAGTACTTTTGCAAATTTATTGAAACAAGACTCACGGGATACTTAGGATCGAAATCTTACAGTTCCTTGGTTTTATAGATTTTCTGAAGGTTTGTTTGTTTCTTGCAGCTCTTTTAGTAAACTTAAGAGTTTCACAGTGTAGTTACACTCGGGATTAATTTAAAAAGCTCAAATATGAACAAAACAACTGCCGTTAGAGACGTTTTGGAAAGCGGATGGGACAAAGTTTTTGAGTTCTTCGGCCACGATGAAAAAAACACTTTCATTTTGGGTAAGTCCACTTGTGGCCGCATTGGCGTTGCATGCTTGTTGTATATTTTTCCTGTAACTTCCCCGTGTTTGTGCAGTTGATCTGCAGCAAATGTACAATTCAGGGTTGTTGATTTAATCCCGCTGTTTTTCATGGTCGGTGCTTCTCTGTGGATAAAAGAATGTATGTTTCATGAAGTTATCTCACCAGTCGGAAGTAATTTTGACATGAGTCCTCCCGTTTAGATTTATTGTGTTTTTTCAGGCAGCGTAGATTTACTTGTAAACGTGGAGATTTCCTTAAAAATAGTATTTCATGCATTAGGTATGTAATTAAAAAGGCCTCAAAAATTTTGCTGCCAGATTTTGCACGGAAAAATTTTAAAAGTGTTTTCTGGATTGAGGTGTCTGTAAGTTCGCTTTGACCCTGGAAAAATGTCAGACATACCAAGGTTTGCACAAGGGTCTGCTAAAATGTGAAGCATGACGATTGCTTAGAATTACACGGATTGTTCAAGGTTTCGTTTACATTTCCAATGGAAAAAGTTTGCATTATTAAAAGTATCTTTTAAATGAGATAGCGTAAGTTTAAATTGCTTAGTCCATGAAAACACAAATAAATCAATTTAATTAGAACGTAGCTGTGATTTTACCACTAGAGTCAGCAGGTTACATTTCCAGAAAATTATGTCATAGTGAGTTATCAACAGCCAAATCCATAAATATCCTTTGAGGAATTTTGATAACGATTTCGCCATATTAATGTAATATGCTTACCTACAGGTTCAATCATAGCGTTGGTGGTTCCCTTCTGTCTGTTCAACGCCTTTTTCCTATTTGCGGATTTGTCTGGAATGTTACCGGTACTGAATGATTACAAAGTTCAAAAGCTGAAAAACAACCCGGTACGTAACTTCCTTTAATTAAAATTTGATTGGGTGAAAACAACCTGTTTCTGTTACGCTTGTGCGAGAGAAAAGAAAGCAAGGTTTGACCAACAACGCTAACTGCATCTTTTCTTGCTGCTGTTGGTTACATTCGCCATCCACACTTGCAGTTCCTACTATCAGGCCCATTGCCAGAGCTGAATATTTGGAGGGTCATCAGATTTTTTGAGGTGGAGAATTTTTATTATTGTAATTGCATTCTAAACATTTGGGTAAATCTATATGTCTGACCAGCATTTTTTATTTAGAAGCGAAAACATGCTCTACCCCTTGTACAACAGGAGTAACAGCTGTGCCTCGGCTGAACATGGCTGAAATCAATAATTAATCAAGATTTGACTGCGATGAGACCGAATATATTGCGCTACGTGGTGAAAGAAAAGTAACGGGCATTTGGACGTATGCGGCGCAATGAATAAGCTCATGCTGCGGATTTGTCGTTAAAAATGTCCAAAATGATTTTTGTGGGGCCAGTGCCCCGACGCCCTCCGTGGCCATGAGCCTGGTTCCTAGCAAAGAAAGCCATATCAGTCTAGTGACTAGTCAGGGGCAATGGTCAGCTTACGCTGCATAGCGCAGCCGATGCGCATTACTTTCAATGATGCTTCGTTTAGTATCCAAACGTATGAGAAAACAATAGTTTCTGGAATTGAAACTACTCGTCTATATGGACAAAAGGTTTGGTTAATCTGGTTGTGAGATTCCCTTTGTATTCATGAAAGTGGACATTTATGAAGTAAAAATGAAAAGCGTGAAAGTCACTGATGATGTATGATAAACTGTGAAAGTTTTTGTCGAAGGCGATGATTGCAGTAGCCAGTACTTTGCTTATTCATTTATTTTGGTCCTTCATTTAAGACGAGTTGCATAATCTCAAGCGAATTTCCAGCAGTTGTGCCACCTTGGCTGAAAATGCGTCCACCACGATTTTCCCACAGGTCGACAGAGCAAAGCTCAAGAGATGCATCAAAATTTCATTGACGAATGAACTCACGAACTGCGCTCTTGTCGTCGCCTTCTACCCACTGTTGAAGCAATGCGGTGTGTCGTGCACCAACCCCCTTCCTCCTCTGTGGAGAGCAATTGCTGACTACGCCCTTCTCGTGCTTGGAGGAGAGGTCATCTTTTACTATTCGCACAGGTGATTAGTTTTTTTCTGGTCTAACCTAGTGATGAAGTAGTGAACTTCTTCGAGTTCAATGAATAGCAAAACGAGTATTAAACAGGGACATATTGTACTGTAAGTCGTCTGTCAACTACAGCCGTTACGCCAATAAGACCTATTTTAGCTTTGAGAGGGTTTGCGAGTGATATTGCGCTTATAGCGGACTTTTAAAAGAATGACTGCTTTGTATTGAAACAACAGGATTACCTGAGGTTATCCAATTCATATAAAACTATGAAATCGACTCAAAGGAAGTGACGTTCCTTCTGGAATCGGATGAATCAGTTCAAACATTTCGATTCCATTCCCGAATGCCCACCGATACAGTGCACGTGTAACGCAAGCTGTAAACGTGCTTATCAAACATATTTCTCACATTTCTAATCAACCCCGAGTCTAGGGTATGTTTCCTAAACAAACACGTTTTTACAGACTTTTTCGATATTCTTGTGATTTATGAACATCGTCCCACTACTCGGCATACAGTAAATCGTATTATTACAGTTGTTATCAACTTTTTCTGGTGATGCACTCTTTGGGAAACACTTTGTCTATCAAGTCCCCTTGAGTGTAATCATGAGCACAAACATTAGAAATGTACCTATAATTATTGTACTTTTCCGTTAAAATTTCATAATAAGCACACTCAACAAATTTTCAAAAAATTCGTGTACCGTTCGAGTTCTGTACACCTTTGCATACCTCAATTTGAGAACCACTGCCCTGTTAGAAAACAACAAAAACGCGCTTAGAACAGATGTTTTATATTCATCGGAACAATAGTTCGTCCTGTTGGCAAACACAACTAGTGTTTATTGGTTCTGCTAGTGCAACATTATCTTGTGACAAGATAGCTGGCAAACCTACTGATTAGTTTTGTCTTCAAGGAGATTGTTACTTTACCTTAAAAGAACTACGAGGCTTGTGTGCGTTGAGAAAAACATATTGGTTGCTTATGCATGTTATGAATATATGCACGGTGTCCTTTATTTCATTTTGATCGCAAAACGTCGCCTGCTCGTAAATCCCAAACGCATTCCAGAAAGCATTTTTTAATTTTTCTACTTTATCTGCTGCGTACACAACGACATTTTGGTTGATTTGGTTTTTGTAAATGTTTTTCAACATTGTTTCAAATTGTTTTTTTGCGCAGAATGATTTGATCTGCTGCTGTGTGCAAATCACAAATGTTTCTTATTCATATAGGATTTTGATACTTTTAGATGATTGCGTTCGTTTGACATAAAGCAGTGTGTTACGCGGCAGTGTGTTAAACTTGAGTGTATTAAACGGCACTTGAGTGTGTTAAACGGCAGTGTGTTAAAAGCAGTGTGTTAAACTTGACTTTAGTCGAAGCTTGCATTAGAATAACGTTAACTTTTCCAAATAAAGTACGGAACTGAATTTTGTTTTGAAAAATGACACGCTCCATTTTCACAAGCTTCTCAACAGTAGAATCTAATATAAAAAGGCCATTTTTCTTGAATTTATTTTGCATTAGAAGTCACACCTAGATAAACTCGTTTAGTTTGCTCCCTATCCCCACAACACGGTTCGATCCACGTTAGTTNTTTTTGTCNAGTAAAAAAGTGATACGGAAGATCTTGCGTCCACAAAAGACTAACACTTCACAATATTCTATTTCTAGTTAGAATGAAGGAGATAAAAACCATTGAATTTCCTAAACCAGGTGTGGGCAAACTGCAGACCGGATGGCTGAAGATTTTTGCGGACCTCGTATGCACAATGCACAGTTTTGGTATTTTTTGTGCTGATCGAGTAGCAATGACGTATTAAAAGTCACTTCCATTCGACAAATATGTAGTACGATAGTCGAGTGCATTGTGATCTCAGCAGGCATGTTCAGATTTAGACCAGCATATGTCCCGCTCAAATTTAGACCAGCATATGTCCCGTCCAAATGGTGCACTGAACCAAAAATCATGTCATTATTTCAACCAGAGTCGCACATTCTTTTAATGAGGACTGTGTATTGAATTGCTTACTTTGATCTTAGAAAACTAAATTTAGCTTAAGCTAATGTACTGGAAGCGTTCGAATCGTACCTGCAATTATAATAGCCGTATGTGGACTACTTTTACTACAACGAAAACCTATAAACTGGGCAGCACAAAACCTTCGACTGGGCCGCATGCAGCCCACGGATTGGACATAGCAGATCTAGACCTATCGGTTGTAGATCTCACAGCTCCAACCGTTATCTCTAACAAGTCTTATATAAAAATTATAATTTGTAGAAGCTGGTCCTTTGCTTGGTGGCTCTCATTGAAGAACGTTTGACCACCCCTGCCCTAAATGATGATAATTTTCTTATTCACGTAGATTACATGTACAGTATCACACCTGAAATGCCAGCGAATGATACTTTCAAATATTAAATATACTGTATTGGCAAAACTCCCCTCACTTTAAGGATTAGTTTTGATGAAAAAAAACATTCAATTGCAACCGATTCAGGAGTGTTTCAAACTCCAACTCAAGGTGACCAAGTACTTTAATCATCGCAAAGTTCACGTCCATTCCACCCTAATGTATATGGATAGCATTTGCTCGCTTGTATGGTGGCTGTATCCTTATATGAAAAAGTGGACTTTGCGTGCTTTTTAACCAAAGGAAGTTTTACGATGCCAAATGTTAGCTCTGTTTTAGGCTCAGAAAAACGGCTCTGGCAGACCGTACCAACTCACATCCCTTCCCATTACACCTGCGCCACATCGCGCCGGTTTTTGCTAACTTCTTCGTTGAATGATGATTTTTATTCGGCTCGTGACAAAAAAACATGATGCGGCAAACGGTTATGAAAATCTCTGTTCTGCCCATTCATTAAGCTAACCAGTAGAAATGGTGCCTAAACAAGAACCCTGGAATACTTCAAAGATGCTTCACACGCCATTGAACAATGGATTCCAAAAAAAGTTTTTTGCTTTCATCACCCAATTGCAGAGCAGGTCTACCTTCAATTTTAGGCAAACCGAATCGTTTTGTCATCTGCCAAGTGCAAGCTCTTCAGCAGACACTGTTTCTCTCACCTGGCAAGGAACATGCTCTCGTTTGCCGCTCACCAGCTGACGTCACGTGCACTGACGTGGTAGGATTCGATGCGCACCGAGCAGCTGTGGTGGCGCCGTAGGTCGGTGCGTGCTTAAATGTAACAACTTCCGTACAGACTTCTGCACTGGCCGCCTTTGTACAAACGCTTCCACAAATTGCACCATGAATGGACGGCGCCGGTCAGCATATCGACGTCCTATTCGCATCCAGTTGATAATTTAGTGAGTATTTCAGGGTGAGTTCATTCTCCGCCAAAGCCGCGGAATACCGACTTTTGCCGATCTTTCGAAGCCAAACCTTGGTTGTATTTCAGTGCTATGCAAACGTTTGCATCTTTTCAGTTCTCTCGTTTAGTTTGTGTTTCAAATTTTTCTGTTTGGTCGGCATGGTTACATTTTCTAAAACAGATCTTTTTTCAGTTGACTCGCACCATGATTTTCTGTAGCAGATTCCGTCCAGAAAATGTCACCTGGAATTTATATGAAAAGCAGTCGTTTGCGAAACTTGGACCGTGTGGCAATCTAACGCAGTGATAACGTTGCCGTCATTTTGAAAGGTCAAGCCCATAAGTCTGCTGGGCTGCATTAAACAACATTTAGAGCGTCAGCATTCGGGAAATCCTCTTCCCAAATACGCAGATTCTATGTAACTCAATCGAGAAAGCAAAATAGAAAATACAATTAGTATTAGGTGAAAAAACTATAAATTTTACCTGTCTATGCTGTCTATGTTCACCAATAAAGTTTCGTATGTCTTTATTAAGGACCTGCGTGTGTAAAACGTATTTGTTCGCTACAACTTGATGTTAAAAATCACCTTTTTCTTTTGAAGTCTCATGATTTCAATCCGACCTTTGGCCCTTGACACACTTTACTTCCTGAGTTGTTTTAAGCTTTGAACTGTAAACGCCTGTTCTCAGCACCTTCAATTTTCATTAACAAAGAAAAAACAAATTACGCGGATGTCAAAAACATCATTAAACAAATCTTAGACGTCAATTTTCAGTGTACTAACATTTTGAGTTGCGTTTGTGCTGCTCTACCGCAACGTTGCAAGCACTCCAAACTGTCAGCGTTGACAAACTGTCCTGTGCAGGTCATGAAGCTGTAGGGTTACCACAAACCACCAGAAGCATCCTTTTGAACGAAATAAAGCGGAGTACAGAACTAATGGACAATA